>WNGB01002025.1_pt1 | contig 33008 bp, 28 predicted proteins | sample 5400681 | NCBI WGS metagenome assembly WNGB01 (sample SAMN13153367, study PRJNA577476) | soil metagenome | isolation source: 115 cm soil or saprolite under grassland replicate 2 | place: USA:California | collected 2016-06-15
TCGATGTCGCGCTCCAGGTCGGAGGCGCTCTGGCCGGGGATGCCGTGCAGAAGGTCGAGCGAGATGTTGTCAAAATTGGCATCACGCAGATGGTAGAAGGCACGCCGGACGTCGTCGGGCCTCGCCTGCCGCTCGAGCACCTGCAGGAGGGGCGGCTGAAAGCTCTGCGCGCCGAGGGAGACCCGGGTCGCGCCGCTCTCATGCAGCAGCAGAGCGAGCTCCGGGGTCACCGTCTCCGGATTCGCCTCCACGGTCAGCTCGGCGGCCGGGGGCAGCGCCCCGAGCAGGCGCCGCAGCGCATCGGGTGCGGTGAAAGTCGGCGTGCCGCCCCCAAGGAAGACCGTCTCCAGCTGCGGAGCGAGCATCGCGCGCTCGAGCTCGAGCTCCGCGAGCAGCGCGTCCACGTACTGCTCGTGCAGCCCGGGCCGGCCGACGACCGTGACGAAGTCGCAGTACCCGCAGCGGTGAGCGCAGAACGGAAGGTGGATGTAGAGATGACGGACTGCACCGCTCACCGCTTGTCATCGCCGAGGTTGAGCACGGCCAGGAACGCCTCCTGGGGCACCTCGACCGCGCCGACCTGCTTCATCCGGCGCTTGCCGGCCTTCTGGCGCTCGAGCAGCTTCCGCTTGCGGGTGATGTCGCCGCCGTAGCACTTCGCGAGCACGTCCTTGCGCTTCGCCTTGATCGTCTCGCGCGCGATCACCCGGGATCCGATCGCCGCCTGCACCGGAACGTCGAACATCTGTCGCGGGATCTCCTCGCGCAGGCGGTCGACGAGCGCGCGGCCCCGCCCGTACGCCTCGTCGCGGTGGAGAACGAGCGAGAGCGCGTCGACCGGCTCGCCGCCGACCAGGACGTCGAGCCGGACAAGCTCGCCCTCGCGGAAGCCGGCGAAGTCGTAGTCGAAGCTCGCGTAGCCTCGCGTCCGCGACTTCAGCTGGTCGTAGAAGTCGAAGACGATCTCCCCGAGCGGGAGCTCGTAGACGAGCAACACGCGCTCGGGTGAGGGGTACTCCATGTGGTCGAAGCGGCCGCGGCGCTCGTTGCAGAGCTCCATCACCTGGCCGACGCCGTCCTTGGGGACGACGATCGACGCGCGGACGTAGGGCTCCTCGACCCGCTCCCGCTCGGCGGGCATCTCGGCCGGGTTGTGCACCTCGAGCCGCTCGCCGGTCAGCGTCTCGACCTGGTAGGCGACGCTCGGGGCGGTCACGAGCAGGTCGAGGTCGAACTCGCGCTCGAGCCGCTCGCGGACGATCTCCATGTGCAGCAGGCCGAGAAAACCGCAGCGGAAGCCGAACCCGAGTGCCTGCGAGGTCTCGGGGTCGTACGAGAGCGAGGCGTCGTTCAGCTTCAGGCGCTCGAGCGCGTCGCGGAGCTGCGGGTACTCGTCGGAGTCCGTCGGGAAGAGGCCCGCAAAGACCATCGGCTTCACGTCCTTGTAGCCAGGGAGCGGCTCGGCTGCGGGTCTCGCCTGCGCGGTCAGCGTGTCACCGACCCGCAGCTTCGCCACGTCCTTGAGGCCGGTGATGACGTAGCCGACCTCGCCTGCGCCGAGAGAATCCGCCGGACGCATCGTCGGCGAGAAGAACCCGACCTCCTCCGTCTCGAAGCGCGTCCCCTGCGCCATCGCCCGGACCTCGTCGCGCGCGCGAAACGTCCCGTCGACGACCCGGACGAAGGCGACCACACCGCGGTACTGGTCGTACGCCGAGTCGAAGACGAGAGCACGCGGCGGCGCGGCCGGATCGCCCGCCGGGGGCGGGATCCGCTCGACGATCGCGTCGAGGACGGCCTCGACACCCTGTCCCGTCTTCGCGGACACGCGCACCACATCCTCGGGGTCGCCGCCGATCAGCTCGGCGAGCTCTCGGGAAGCGGCATCGGGGTTCGACTGCGGCAGGTCGATCTTGTTCGCCACGGGCAAGAGCTCGAGGTTGTTCTCGATCGCGAGATAGGCGTTCGCGACCGTCTGCGCCTGGACTCCCTGCGCCGCGTCGACGACGAGGACGGCCCCCTCGCATGCCTGGAGCGCGCGAGAGACCTCGTACGTGAAGTCCACGTGGCCGGGCGTGTCGATCAGGTTCAGCTCGTGCCCCTTCCACTCCACCCGGACGGCCTGGGCCTTGATCGTGATCCCGCGCTCGCGCTCGAGCTCCATCGAGTCGAGCACCTGCTCGCGCATCTCGCGGCCGGTGACCGTTTTCGTCAGCTCGAGGATGCGGTCGGCCAGCGTCGACTTCCCGTGGTCGATGTGGGCGATGATCGAGAAGTTGCGGATTCGTTTCAGGTCCATGCGAAATCAGCCGCGGCGGAAGCGGGACAGCAACGATAGCAACGCGTCGAGCTCACGAACTCCCAGCAAACGGCAGGAAATGAGGTAGGCGGTGAACCCGGCCACGAGGGCGCTGCCGATCGAGACGAGCTGACCGCCGAGAGAGCGTCCGAGCGAGTCGTCGAGGAAGTGCCAGACCGGCCAGGCGACGGCGGCGAGCGCTGCGGAGGCCAGCGTGACGAGCAGGACGGCGCGAGCCGTCTCGCCGAACTCGATCCGTCCGAGCCGGCGGCGCAGGAGGAAGAGGAGCGCGGCGGTGCCGGCGACGTTCGCCAAAGACGTGGCCAGGGGTATCCCCCACGTTCCGACGCGGTAGAGCGCGGCGGCGAGCCCCGTGTTCAGGGCGAGGTTGCCGAGGGCGATTGCGGTCGGCGTCCACGGCCGCTGGAGCCCGAAGAACGCGCGGTTCAGCATCAGCATGGCGCCGTTGAAGGTGAGTCCGACCGAAAATGCGGCGAGTGCCCCGGCAGTGACCGCGGTCTCGTGGGCGCCCCATTTCCCGCGCTCGTAGACGATGCGCGTGATCGGGGTCGCGAGCACGGCGCTGAACGCGCTCGCCGGGATGAGCGTGAACGCGATTTGCCGCAGGCCCAGCGCGACCGTGTGGCGGAAGCCCTCCATTTCCTGCCTGGCCGCGAGGCGCGAGAGCCGCGGGAAGAGCACGGTCGCGACTGCGACCGAGAACATCCCCTGCGGCAGCATGTAGATGCGGAAGGCCGCGTCGATCGCCCGCGGCGAGAGCTCCGGGTCGATGAAGCGCGACGCGAAGAGCGTGTTGACGACGAGGTTGAAGTTGATGAGACCGAGGCCGATCGTCACCGGCACCATCAGCACGAAGACGCGGCGTACGGCCGGGTCCCGCCAGTCGATGACGAGGCGCAGCCGATCGTCGAGCCCGCGCAGCCAGGGCAGCGGCAGGAGCACCTGGATCACGGTCCCGACGACGATCGAGACTGCGTAGACGTAGAGCTTGGCGTCGAGCGAGTCGGCGCGTGGCACGCCGAGGACGAGGCCGACGATGATGGCCAGGTTCCAGAAGACCGGCGTCAGCGCGGGCACTGTGAAGTGCTCGTAGCTGTTCAGGATCCCGACGACGATTCCGGAGAGGCCGAGCAGGACGACGATCGGGAACAGGACGCGTGCGAGGCCGACCGCGAGGTCTCGGTCGCCGCCCGGGTCGCCGAAGGGCGCGATCACGACTGGGGCGAGGACGATGAAGAGGGCGGTCAGGGCCCCGAGGCCGAGGAGCATGAGCCAGAACAGGCTCGAAGCCACCCGCCAGGCGCGCTTGCGCTCGCCCTTCTCCAGCAGCTCGCTGAAGACGGGGACGAACGCTGAGGAAAGGGCGGCGTCCGCAACGAGCGAGCGGACGAGGTTCGGTACCTGGAAGGCGACGGTGAAGGCGTTGATCTTGCCCTGGGCGCCGAAGTAGTAGGCGGCCACGACCTCACGAACGAGACCGAGGACGCGAGAGACGCCGGTGGCGAGCGAGAAGATCGCCGTCGACCAGGCGAGTCGCCGGCCCCGGGCCTGCTTCTCCACGCGAGCGAGTATAGGAAGGCGGCCCGTCGGCCCCGGCACCGGTCGAGCGCGCCGCCGGAACGCCCCTTTGTTCCGGTACCGCCGACCTCCTCCCCGACTCGATCGTATCGGCGAAGTCCGCACGGGTGGGTGACAGGACCGTGACGTTTGTGTGCGAACGGGCTCTGGTACCATCGCCACGCCCGCGATGAGCGGGCATTTCACCGTCAAATGCCGAATATCAAGCAACAGAAGAAGCGCGTTCGAACCTCCGCCGAGGACCGGGGCGAGAACCTGCGCTACCGCTCGACCGTCAAGACGATGACGCGACGCCTCCAGGCTGCCGTCGACACAGGCGACAAGGATCAGATCTCAGCCGAGCACGCGGCGCTGCAGCGCTGGATCGACCGGGCCGCCGCGCACGGGGCGATCCACAAAAACACGGCCGCGCGCAAGAAGGCTCAGGCCGCGCGGCTCGCCGCGAAGGGCTAGGCAGCCAGATGGCGGGCGCATGACGGCCGACTCGGAGAGTCTGCGGGAGTTTGCGCAGCGATACACCGCAGCCTGGTGTAGCGAGGACGCGGCGAGCGTCGCGGCCTTCTTCGCGCCGAATGGTTCGCTCCGCGTGAACGACGACGAGCCCGCGGTCGGGCGAGCAGCCATCACCGACGTTGCGCAATGGTTCATGTCTGCCTTCCCCGACATGAGGGTGCTCATGGACGACCTCGTCGCGGACGGAGACCAGGCCGTGTACCGCTGGACTCTCGTGGGGACGAATACCGGGCCGGGCGGAACGGGTCGTGCCGTTCGCATCAGCGGGTTCGAGGAATGGCGCATCGGCGCCGACGGGCTCATCGCCGAGTCGCTGGGGCACTTCGACAGCGAGGACTATCGGCGCCAGCTCGACGACCGATAATCGTCAGATAGAACGAGCTCTCAGACCGCCGGCGACGCAGCCTGCGCTGCTGGCCTGGTCACATCGACGAGCGCGCGGACGAGCTCGAGCTCGGCCGAGAGCCTGCTCGCGCCCTTGATCGCGGCGTCGAGCTCCGCGAGCCGGACGAGGGCAGAGTCGAGCTCCTCACGGGAGTAGCGCTCGGCATGCTGCAGCGCTTTTCGCGCCGGGAAGTCCTTCATCTTCAGGCGGCTCGCGACGTCGCGGGCGCCGAGCCCCTCCTCGGCGAGGGCTTGCGCAGCCCGCACGCGGCCGACGTGGGAGGCGAGACTGACCGCGAGCAGGAACGGCTCCTTCTTCTCGAGCGCGAGGTCGCAGGCCTCGAGGAGCGCGGGCAAGTCGCGCGTGCCCCAGGCGTCGGTCAGCGCCCAGGCGGCCGCCTCGCGCCCCGGTGCGGCGAGCTGCTCGACCTCCTTGCGAGTGACGGGCTCGCCGTCGGCCCAGGCAGCGAGCTTCTCGACCTCGCTCGCGAGGGCGACGGTGTCGTCGCCGACGAGCTCCACGAGCGCCCGCGCCGCGTCGGCGTCAGCGGTAACTCCAAGACGGCCGAGCTCCTTGTGCACCCACCCGTGCAGGTTGGACCGCTTCGGCACCTCATAGCGAAGCACCTGGCCGTGCTTCTCGACGAGCCCGAGCAGGGCAGCCCCCCGCGGCAGCTCCTCGGCGACGAGCGCAAGAACCGTCCCCACAACCGGGTCCTCGAGATAGGCGCCGATCGCCTCGAGGTCTGGTTTCCGCCAGCGCTCGGCCCCGTGGACGATGACGAGCCGCCCGCCTCCTTCGTCGCCAAAAAGCCCGAGCGCATTGCAGGCTCCGACCGCGTCGGCCCCGCTCGTCGAGTCGGTCGAGAGCTGCTCGACGGCGTCGGCGCCAAAGCGGGCGCGCAACCGGCGGAGCGCGCGGAGCTGCTTGGGACGGTCGCTGCCGGTGAGGAGATAGACGGTTCGAAGCGGCTCGGAGGACATCTCAGGCCAGCATAGTCAGGAGCGAACCGAGATCCGGTCGCCGTCGGACTCGACTACGACCCGGCCGTCGCGATCGGTCCGGTAGACGGAGAGCCCGGGAACTGCGGCAAGCGTCGCGAGCGTCGGCGGGCTCGGATGCCCGTAGTCGTTGTGCGCACCGACCGAGATGACCGCGATCCGCGGATGGATCTGGCCGAGCAGGTCCTCGAGTCCGGGATCGACCGATCCGTGATGCCCGACCTTGAGGATCTCGACCGGCGGCAGGTGGAGCCGGCCCGTAACGTCGGACTCGGCGTCGGCGGTGAAGAGCGCGTCGGTCCTCCCGTACGAGGCGACGATCACGATCGCGTGATTGTTGGGATCGTCCCCGGGCGGGCCCGGGCCGTCGGGCCAGAAGACGCGCAAGCGCAGCCGCCCCAGGCGAAAGCCTTTGCCTGCCCGGGCGACGACGACGCGGACGTGGTGCCTGCGGGCTGCCGCGAGCGCGGCCTTCTCGTCACTGCTCTCGCTCGGAATCGCGGGATCGAGGACGAAGCCGACCTGCACGTGATCGAGAACGGCCGCCGCACCGCCCACGTGGTCGCGCTGGGGATGCGTGAGGACGAGCATCGCCAGGTGCCGAATGCCGAGCGAGCGGAGCTGCCCCGCGACGTTCGCCTCCGGAACGCCTTCGTCGATCAGGACGGAGCCCTCGGGGACCTGGAGCAGCGCGCTGTCGCCCTGGCCGACGTCGAGGAACGTGATTCGCAAGCCGGAGGGAGGAGGAAGCCCCGCGGAGCCCGGGCGGAGTTGCCAGCCGCCGACGATCAGGACGGCGACGAGCACGATGACGGCGAGCCGAGGCCCCCGCGGCGGTCGCACCATTCGTACGAGCATGACCAGGACCGTCGCCACTCCGGCGACGGCGATCGCCGTGCGTGGCGGAGCGGCCGCGTACGGCAGGCCGCCGATGAGCCGAGCGCACGCGGCGAGATACGCAGCGAGCCACCCGTTGACCCAGGCGAGCGCCGCGGCCAGGGGCGGTACGACCGGCTCCACCAGGGCAGTGACAAGTCCGAGCCCGAGCAACGGCCCCGCAACCGGCGCCGCCAGCGCGTTCGCGGGAATCGAATAGAGCGGCACCGATCCGAACTGCGCCAGCAGGATCGGCGCGGTCGCAAGGCCGCACGCCGCCGAGACCGCGACCACCTCGGCGAGCGAGTGCGGCAGCGGATAGCCCTCGAGACTTCGTTCCAGCCGGGGGACGGCGACGAAGATCGCGGCCACCGCCGCGAACGAGAGCTGGAAGCCCGCGTCGAACAGCGAATACGGATTCCAGGCGAGGAGCGTCGCGGCTCCGACGAGCAGGAAGTACCAGCGATCGGCCGGCCGGGAGGCGAGCCACGCGAGCGACGCGAGCGCGCCGGCAACCCCGGCGCGCACGACGGAAGGCTGCCAACCGACGGCGAGCACGTAGCCGCCGATCGCCGCGAGCGCGCCGATCTGGCCGGCCATACGCGGCAGACCCACAAGCCACGCCAGGACCAGCATGCCCGCCGCGATCAGGGCGACGTTCTGACCCGAGACGGCCAGCAGGTGGTAGAGCCCGGACGCACGGAACCTCGTCCTCAGCTCGTCCGAGAGGCCTTCGTCCTCGCCGAGGACGATCCCGGCGAGGACCGCCCGCCGCTCCCCGTGGAGGCCGGGCGCCATCGAGCGCGCCAGCCTCGCGCGAAGCCCGTCGGCGAGCCCGCCCAGGCCGCCCCGGTGACCGACAACCCGCCAGCGCGACGCGCGCACGACGACGTGGACGCCGTGACGGCGGAGCCACGTGCGCTCGTCGAAGCCGTCCTCGGGACCGCGCGGGAGGCGGAGCTCTCCGACCAGCTCGAGGACGGCGCCCTGGGGTGGAGAGCGGCCGGGTGGAAGGCGCAGGAGCACGGGCTCCCGGATCACGTCGTCCCTGAACCGGCGCATCTGCCCGGGCACGCGCAGCTCGTAGCGAGAGCGCCGCGCCGGGCCCGTGACGACGACCCGCGCCCACCCCGCGCTCCCGACGTGAGGGAGCAGCGGGCTTCGGTCGAGCGCTTCCAGGCGGGCGCTACCCCACCACCAGCCGGCAAGCAGCAGCGCGAGAGCGAGGAGCGGCACGCGGCGCTCGGGCGCGACAGCCGCGCCCAACGCGAGCGCGACAGCCACGAGTGAGAGCGCAGGCGAGGGCTCGCGAAGGACGTTCGCGAGGGCTAGCCCGAGGCAGAGTGCGGCGGCCAGGGCGTGCGGACGCGCGCGCAGCAGGCCGCTCACGGCGCGGCGACGTCCCGAAGCTGTTCGAGCCGCGCCGGGCCGATGCCCGGAATCGCGTCCAGGTCGTCGATCGAGCTGAAGGCTCCGTGCTGCTGGCGGTAGTCGAGGATCTTCTGCGCGGTGACGGGCCCGACGCCTGGCAGCGAGTCGAGCTGCTCCAGGGTCGCGCTGTTCAGATGCACGGGCCCGGCGGGGGCGGACCCACCGGCACCCGTTTGGCCGCCGGCCGGCGCCGACGCAGAAACCCTGACGGGAACCACGACTTGAATCCCGTCCGCGAGCGGCGCGGCGAGGTTGACGAGCGAGAGATCGGCCTTTCGCGTGGAGCCTCCGGCGCGCGCGACCGCGTCGGCGACGCGGGAGCGCTGCGGGAGGCGGTAGAGACCGGGACGGCGCACGGCCCCGACCACGTGGACGACGAGCGCCGGCCCGGCCTCCGCGCGAATCGGGGACGCCTCGGCGAGGGACTGGGTTTGCGTGGGCGTGCCCGCGCGCATGAGATGCCGCCCTCCGAGAAGGAGCACGAGCGCGAGGAGGAGCGCGCCGGCGGCGAGCCGCCGGCGCGCGGGAGAGAGGGAGTGCATGAGCACGTCGCCTATTCTGGCAACGGATGTGTGCCGCGTGTGAGTCGCGTTTGTGCCGAAACTGTGTCATTCCACGATGTGACGCAGACGGGCCCCGACGGCGTATAGGAGAGGCGTGAGCGCGGTGCCAACCTCATGGCCAACAGGCAGGCGAGGTCTCCGCGAGAGGCGGAGCTTCGCCAGCGTGGCCGAGGAGCACCTCGACGACGTCTATCGCTACCTCCTCTACGTGACCGGAAACCCACATCTCGCAGAAGACCTCGCCGCCGAGACCTTCGAGCGCGCGCTTCGCCGCTGGCGCCGCTTCGACCCTCGCCGCGGATCGCCGCGGACCTGGCTCTGCCAGCTCGCGCGCAGCACGGCGCTCGACCACTTCCGGGCCGAGCAGCGGCGCCGCCGGCGTGAGGAGTCGTACGCCGTCGAGGAATCACCGAGCGAGGAGCCGGTCTTCGGCGAAGGGCTCTCCCCCGCGCTGGAGACCGCGGTTCAGAGCCTGTCCGCGGCCGAGCGCGAGGTCGTCGTTCTGCGGATCGTGCTCGAGCTGGACGGCGAGACGACCGCAAGCGTGCTCGGCATCAGGCCGACCGCGGTCTCGACCCGGCTCAGCCGGGCGCTGCAGAAGCTCCAGGAGAGGATGGTGGACGATGTCCCAGCCTGAGTTCGACGTGATGCTGCTCGAGCTCCGCGCCAAGGCTCCGCGGGCCCCCGAGACGCTGCGGGAGCGTGTCCAGGCTCTACCGGAGCCCGTGCCCCGAGGGTTCCGTCTCAGGCTGAGGCCCGCGCTGGCGGCCGCGGCCGCGATCGCAGTCGCGCTCGGAGTCGGTGCCGCCGTAGTCGGCGGTCTTGGCGGCTCATCTTCTCGCGAGACTGCGCGCGAGGGAGAGGCCAAAATGCTAAACGCCCTCCCGGCGCAGGCGGAGCGCCGGCCGAGAACCCTCGCGCCCCTGCCTAATACCCCCAACGTGCCGTTCCAATCCGACTCGCGCAGGTTTTCGCTCGCGCCGGGCTCTCGTCTCCAGCACTACGACGTCTCGATGCAGGCCCGGGTCGACGACCTCTCCGGCGCGACCAAGCGCGCGGTCCGGACGACCCGGAAGCTCGGCGGGTACGTCGCGGCCGCCGACTACTCGACCGACCGCACCACGGGCGACTCGACCCTCGACCTGCGCGTCCCCGTCCAGCACGTGCAGCAGGCGATCGCGAGCTTCACGGAGCTCGGGACGATCCTCTCCCAGCGGATCGCCCTCACTGACCTCCAGGCGAGTGTCGACCGGATCCGCGAGCGCGTCGCGGAGTTCCGGGACAGGATCGCGAAGCTCGAGGCGAAGCGCCGCACGATCGGCCTCACTCCAGAGGAGCAGGGCGAGCTCGCGGGCCTGAAGCGCAACGTCAGGCGCCTCACCGGCTCGCAGCGAACGCTCGTCCGCAGCGCCACGTACGCAGAGGTCCAGCTGCTCCTGACGACCCGCAAGGTAGCGCCGAAACACGTGGCGCCGGGCCGGTTCGACCGTTTCCGTGATAACGCGGGCGACATTCTGGGTAAGGAAGCGATTGCAGTGCTCTACGCTCTCGTCGTGGCCGGTCCGTTCGTCCTCCTCGCCGCGCTCGCCCTGCTCGCAGAGCGCGCCCGGCGCCGTCGCGCCGACAGCCGCCTGCTCGAGGAGACCGGATGAGGAAGGCGCTCGGGATCGCCGTGGTCGCAGCGCTCGCGCTCGGCTGCGGGTCTGCCGGCGGCGGAACCGCGACGAGCGGGCTCAAGGGCCGGGTCATGCGCGGCCCGATCACGCCGGTGTGCCGCTCGAACGAGCCATGCGACGAGCCTGCGCGAGGCGTCAAGCTCCTCTTCTACCGCTCGGGCAAGCTCGCCGCACGCACGACCACGAATCAGAAGGGCTGGTACAGGATCGCGCTCAGGTCGGGCGCGTACACCGTGCGCACGAACCGGCGGGTCCCCGAGAACCTCCCCTCGCCAAGACGCGTGACCGTGCCGAGCGACCGCTTCAAGCGCGTCGACTTCTACATCGACACAGGCATCCGCTAGCGCGACAGCGCTAACCGATCACCAGGTTGACGAGCTTGCCCGGGACGACGATCTCTTGGCGGATCTCCTTGCCGTCCAGATAGCTCTGGACGCGCGGCGAGGCCTTCGCCTGCGCGACGAGCTCCGCCTCTGACAGCTCCGACGAGACCTCGACCCGGTCGCGGACGCGCCCGTTGACCTGGATCACGAGCTCGAACGTCTCACGCTCGAGCAGCGCGGGATCGGCCACGGGCCACGGCTCCTCCCACAGCCGCTCGTGACCGAGCCGCTGCCAGAGCTCCTCGGCGATGTGCGGCGCGTAGGGCTGGATCAGCGTGACCGCCGTCTCGGCGGCGAAGCGGGCCGCGGGATCCTCGGACGAGCGGCCCAGCTCGTTGACGAGCTCCATCACGGCCGCGATCGGCGTGTTGAAGACGAAGCGCCGCCCGATGTCGTCGGTGACCCTGGCGATCGTGCGGTGGGCCGCTCGTCCCAGCTCCGTCGATCCGGCCTCGCCCGCAGGCGCGCTCTCCGCGACCTCGTTCACGATCCGCCACAGGCGCCGCAGGAAGCGGGAGATGCCTTCGACTCCCTCCTCCGTCCACTCCATGTCCTGGTCGGCGGGGCCCATGAAGAGGATGTAGAGGCGAACGGCGTCGGCGCCGTACATCTCGACCAGCTGGTCGGGCCCGGTGACGTTCCCCTTCGACTTCGACATCTTCGTCCCGCCCTGGCGCACCCAGCCCTGGTGGAAGAGGCGCTGGAACGGCTCGCGGATGCCGACGAGGCCGAAGTCGTTCAGGGCCTTTATGAAGAAGCGCGAGTAGAGCAGGTGTCCCGTCGCGTGGTCGATGCCGCCGATGTACTGGTCGATCGGCATCCAGTAGTCGACGATCCGCCGGTCCCACGCCGCCTGGTCGTTGTGCGGGTCGCAGTAGCGCAGGAAGTACCAGGAGGAGTCGACGAAGGTGTCCATCGTGTCCGCCTCGCGGCGCGCCGGCTTGCCACAGCGCGGGCAGGGGACGTTCATCCACTCCTCGTTGGAGGCAAGCGGCGGCTTGCCCTTGGGGCGGTAGTCCTCGACCTCGGGGAGAATGACCGGCAGCTCGTCCTCGGGCACCGGCACCGCGCCGTCGTCCTCGCAGTAGACGATCGGGATCGGGCAGCCCCAGTAGCGCTGGCGCGAGAACGACCAGTCGCGCAGCCGGTAGCTGATCGCGGGTGCGCCGCGGCCTTGCGCCCGTAGCCATTCGACGATCTTGCGCCGACCCTCGTCCGCGGGCAGGCCGGAGAACTCAGCCGAGTCGACGAGCGCCTGCGACTCGTCGTCGATCACGGGGCGGATCGGCAGGTCGTAGCGCTCGGCGAACTCGCGGTCGCGCTCGTCATGGGCTGGCACGGCCATGATCGCGCCGGTCCCGTAGTCCATCAGGACGTAGTCGGCGACCCAGACCGGGATCCGCTCGCCGTTGACCGGGTTGACGACGTAGTGGCCCGTGAAGACGCCGTCCTTGTCCTTCGTCTGCCGCTCCGCGACCGAGCGCGCACCGGCCTTCTGGACGTACTCGCGCACCTCGTCGTTCGCCAGGCGCCCGACCAGCGGATGCTCTGGAGCGAGCACGAAGAAGGTGGCGCCGAAGAGCGTGTCGGCCCGGGTCGTGAAGACGGGGATGTCCGTGTCCAGCTCCTCGACTCGAAAGAGCACTTCGGCCCCGTCCGAGCGCCCGATCCAGTTTCTCTGGATGGTCTTCGTGCGCTCCGGCCAGTCGATCAGCGCCAGGTCCTCGAGCAGCTGGTCGGCGAACGCGGTGATCTTGAAGAACCACTGCTCCATGTTCTTCGCGATCACCTCGGTGCCACAGCGCTCGCACTTGCCGTCGATCACGTACTCGTTGGCGACGACCGTCTGGTCGTGCGGGCACCAGTTGACCGGGGCCTCCTTGCGGTAGGCGAGGCCGGCCTCGAAGAACTTCAGGAAGGTCCACTGCGTCCAGCGGTAGTACTCGGGCTCGTGCGCCGAGGCCTCGCGGTCCCAGTCGATCGCCCAGCCCAGCGTGCGCATCTCGCCGCGAATGTGCTCGATGTTGCGCTCGATGATCTCGCGCGGGTGGCCACCCTCGCGGATGGCGGCGTTCTCGGCCGGCAGGCCGAACGAGTCGAAGCCCATCGGGCGCAGGACCATCCAGCCGTTGCGGCGGCGGAAGTGCGTGATGACATCGCCGAGCGTGTAGTTGAGGACGTGCCCCATGTGCAGCGTGCCCGAGGGGTACGGGAGCATCTCGAGCATGTAGAACTTCTGCTCGGGCTCCGCGCCGGGCTCCGGGTTCGAGACGTAGAAGGCACGCTCGGCCTCCCAGACCTCTTGCCACTTCGGCTCGATTTTCTGCGGTTCGTACTTCTCCATTTCCGCCTCCGAGTACAAAAAAGCCTCTCGATCGAGAGGCCAGGGGAAGCTCGCGCGGCGGGCGCCGCGTTGGCTTCCTGGGCTACAGAAGGAGCTCCTGCACGACTCTGACTTTAGCAAGCTGAAAGAATCCGCGCCATGAGCGCATACACGATCGTCAACCTGAAGGAAGTCGAAGATCAGGCTCCGAACTTCGGGCTCGCACCGGATCTCGAGGCGCGCTTCGCCCGCGTCGCGCTCGACGCGGAGCTGATCGGGCTCACCTACCAGCGGCTCGCTCCGAACTTCAAGGTTCCGTGGGGCCACACGCACAAGACGCAGGAAGAGATGTTCGTCGTCGTCAGCGGCAACATGCGGGTCAAGGTCGCGGACGAGGTGAAAGAGCTCGGGCCGTGGGATGCGATCCGGGTCGCGAAGGAGACGCCGCGTGGGTTCGAAGCAGGGCCCGAGGGCGTCGAGTTCATTGCGATCGGTGCACCGGGCGGTCCCGGCGACGCCGTCAATATCGAGGGCTTCTGGGAGCAGTAGGAAGCCAGCGGGGCACCCGCGCGCAGTAGTCCTCGTACTCCGCACCGAAGCGGCGGCGGAGCCCGGGCTCCTCCTCGAGCAGGAGGAAGAGCTGGAAGATGAGCCACGCCGAGGCAGCCCAGACGAAGAGGAGCTCGCGGCCGAGCAGCAGGCCCTGGCCGAGGATCAGCGCCAGGACGCCGAGGTACATCGGGTTCCGTGTGAAGCGGTAGGAGCCGCGCGCGACGAAGCGCTCGGGCGGCGCCCATGGTGCGGGCGTGCCGCGACCCTGGAGCGCGAAGCGCGCGGTGGTCTCGAGCACGAGCAGCGCGCCGATCGCGAGCACGATCACGCCGAGGAGCTTCAGCGCCCACGGCTGGTCGTCCGCGTGCCAGTGCGTGAGCAGCCAGGGGACGACTCCGGCGACGAGCGTCGGCCCGCCGAAGAAGGCGAAGCCGAAGCCCCCGCTCGCCGCGCGCAGCCGGGAGCGGCTCACCGGGCCGCGGCGGCGAGGCCTGGACCGTCGGCACCGCTTGCGGTGCCGACTCCAGGACGCGCGGGCTCCGCTCGCGCGTCCGTCTGAATCGACCGGTCGACCCGACTGGATTCAACGAACCCAGGCCGCACCAGCCGGGGCGGTGCGCTCAGGCCCGCGTCGCTCACGTCCGGATTCAGAGGCTCGGACAGCGGCGCTGCTGCAAAGGAGCGCTCGACCTGGGCGGGGTCGGGAATGCCGTACAGCGTCGTCCGTTGCCTCGGCTCTCTTCCGAGCGAGCGAATCACCGCCTCCATCTCCTCCGGGGGCAGCTCTTGGCCGTGCTCCGCGCCCGCGGCACGTGAGATCGACTCGTTCATCAAGGTCCCGCCGAGGTCGTTCGCCCCGGCCCGCAGAGCGGCCCTCGCGCCTTCCGGGCCGAGCTTGACCCAGGAGGCCTGGATGTTCGTGACCCACGGGTGGAGGGCGAGCCGGGCGACGGCGTGGACGAGGATCGTCTCCTGGAACGTCGGGCCGGGCCGGGCGAGGCCCTTGAGGAAGATCGGCGCCTCCATGTGCACGAAGGGGAGCGGGACGAACTCGGTGAAACCGCCGCTGCGGCGCTGCTGCTCGCGGAGGCGCAGGAGGTGGCGCGCCCAGTGCCGCGGAGCGTCGACGTGGCCGAACATGAGCGTCGCCGTCGAGCGGAGGCCGGCTCGGTGTGCGGTGTCGTGGACCTCGAGCCACTGGGCCGTCGTCACCTTGTCGGGACAGATGAGGCGACGCACCTCGTCGTCGAGCACCTCGGCAGCGGTTCCGGGCAACGAGGCGAGCCCGGCCTCGCGGAGGCGGCCGAGGTAGCCGGCGAGCGGCTCGCCGAGCGTTGCCGCGCCCTGCCAGACCTCGAGCGCGGAGAAGGCGTGGACGTGGATCTCGGGCACGGCGGCCTTGATCGCACGGCAGATGTCGAGGTAGGTGTCGCCGGTGAAGGCCGGGTGGATGCCGCCCTGCAGGCAGACCTCGACGGCGCCGCGTTCCCACGCCTCCTCGGTGCGGCGGACGATCTCGCTCAGCGGCACGAGGTAAGGGCGGCCGCGGAGGTTCGCGGCGAGGCGGCCCTTCGAGAAGGCGCAGAAGCCGCAGCGGAAGTAGCAGACGTTCGTGTAGTTGATGTTGCGCGTGACGACGTAGGTGACGGCGTCGCCGCAGACCTCGCGGCGCAGGTCGTCGGCGGCCCGGACGACGGCTGCGAACTCGCGCCCCCGCGCGTGGAGCAGCGTGGTCACGTCGTCCTCGTCCGGCTCCTCTTCCTCCCGAACCTTGACAAGCGCCGCCGCGACCGGGTGTGACGCTTTCGGCGCATTTCCGTTACCCACGTGCGCGGACTTCGCCGATACGATCGAATCGGGGAGGAGGTCTTGGGTACCAAGGGCGATGTCCCGCAAGGTCATGACCGGCGGGGGCACGTCGGCCCCGGCTGACCAGCCGTCCTCGCGAGCGAGCCCCTCCCCGTCGCAACGAAGACGCACGTGTCGGGCGACCTCCGGATCGAGCCAGCGCTCGGGCTCCGCGACGTACTCGGGATAGACGCAGAGGCGCGGCGCAAGCGTCAAGCCGCGCGACTCCGTCGCTGCCCGCAGCGCCTCGAGCTCGGGCCACGGCGCCTCGGGATTGACGTGATCGATCGTGACCGGCGAGACGCCGCCCCAGTCGTTGATGCCGGCGTCGAGCAGCCGCGGGAACTCCGCGTAGCTGAGGTTCGGCGGAGCCTGGATGTTCCAATTCGGCCCGAGCAGCACACGCGCCGCGGCGGCCGTCCACAAGAGCTCCTCGAGCCCGGGCTCCGGCGCGTCGGCCATGCGCGTCCCCGGCTTGGCGCGGAAGTTCTGGACGATCACCTCCTGGACGTGGCCGTAACGCTCCCCCAGCTCACGGATCGCAAGCAGCGACTCGATCCGCTCGGCCCTCGTCTCGCCGATCCCGATCAGGATCCCCGTCGTGAACGGCGCCGCTTCCTCGCCCGCCGCGGCGATCGTCGCCAGCCTGCGCGCCGGAAGCTTGTCCGGCGAGCCGAAGTGCGGCCCACCGCGCTCGGAGAGGCGCCGCGCAGACGTCTCCAGCATCAGACCCTGCGACGCGCTGACTCGCCGCAGGGCTCGGACGTCGTCCCGATCGAGAAGGCCGGGATTGACGTGCGGCAGCAGCCCCGTCTCTTCGAGAACGAGCCCGGCGCAGCGCGCGAGGTATTCGAGCGTCGTCTCGCATCCGAGCGCGCTGAGCTCTTCGCGCGCCGCCCGGTAGCGAAGCTCGGGCTTGTCCCCGAGCGTGAAGAGCGCCTCGTGGCAACCCGCCGCAGCCCCCGTGCGCGCCACCGCCAGCACCTCTTCTTCGGACATGTACGCCTGCTCCCCGCGCCGCGGCGGATGCGCGAAGGTGCAGTAGTGGCACACGTCGCGGCAGAGCTTCGTCAGCGGGATGAAGACCTTCGGCGAGTACGTGACGAGGGAGCCATGGCCTTCCGACCGCAAGCGCCGCGCTTCCGTGCACAGCTCCTCGAGCGAGGCCTCGGCGACCATCACCGCCGAGAGCTTACGCCTCGCGCTAGCTTCGGGCTTTGAGCAGTCCGCCGAAGGAGATCCAGCGGCCGCTGTGCCAGCGCTGCAGCCGCGCCTGGTCGATCGGGTAGTGCTCCGTCGGCGTTGTCCGGATCGTCATCCGCGGCAGCAAGAACGGGTTGTTGCGCTCGTTCAGGTGGAGCGCCGCATTCATCACCGAGCGGCGGGTCGGAGTCTTCCCCGCGTGCCGCAGCGTGTCCACGAGCGTGAAGGCCGCGGACATGCCGTAGAGGTTGTAGACGTCCTTCGGGTTCTCGCCGCGCGCGTACTTGCGCATGATCTTGCGGTAGAGCAGAACGCCGGGGTCTCGGTTCCACTTCGGATCGTTCGGATCCTTGAGGAAGACGATCGAGATCGATCCCTCGACCCGCTTGTTCTGCCCGCGGCTGGAGGAGATGACCATCACGTTCGAGGCGCTCGAGACGGCGTTGACGAAGATCTTCGGCTTCCAGCCGAGACTGTTCACGAACTGGTAGGCCTGGATCGTGAACTTCGGCGTCGCGAAGAGCATGAGGACGGTCGCGCGCGAGCCCCTCAGGGTCGCCACCTGCGACTGGACGTTGTCGTCGGACGCCGCGTACCCGGCCCTGGCGACGATGTTGACGGCCTTGGCCCCGAGCCCGCGGCGCAGGCCGGCGATGAGATCGTTTCCGTAGCTGTCGTCCTGGTAGAGGATCGCGATCTTGGCGCTGGGAAGGGTGCGCTTGATGTAGTTGCCGTACATGGCGCCCTCGGCGACGTAGGTCGGCTGATAGCCGATCGTCCAGGGGTACTGGCGGTAATCGCGGCCCCAGGTCGTCGCCCCGCTCGCGCTGAAAAGCTGTGGCACGCCCTTCTCGGTCAGGTACGGCCGGATGGCCTCGTTCGTCTCGGTGCCGAGCGTGTTGAAGATCGCGAAGACGTGCTTGTCCTCGACGAGGACGCGTGTCTGCCGCACCGTCTCGGACGGCGTGTACTTGTCGTCCAGGTACTCGTAGTTGATCTTGCGCTTGTTGACGCCGCCTCTCGCGTTCACGTACTTGAAGTACGCCTCCGCGCCCTTGGCGACCGACTGGTAGGCCTGCGCCGAGCCGCTCAACGGAATCGTCCCGCCGATGTGAATCGAGGTCGCCGTGATGCCGGGATCGGAACCGCTACGCGCGAAGGCACCCGAGATCCCGATCAGGGACAGCACAGCCGCGAGCAGGAGAAGCCTTCGACCCATCGTTCCTAAGAACGAGTGTATAACCGACTTGTTAGGGGAGCGACCGCGCGCCTGAGCCCTCCGGCGGCGCCGGACGGCAGGACGAGCACGATCAGGATCAGGACGGCGCCGTAGACGGTGTCGGGCACTCCTTGCGCCTTGGAGACGTGCACGGCGGCCTCCGGCAAGAACTGGACGAAGGCGGCGCCGGCGAGAACGCCCCAGAGCGAGCCGAGGCCTGCCACGACCGCGCCGACGAGGAGGGTCAGCGAAAGCGACACCGGGAACGCCTGGGGATCGGCGAAGGCGACGGCGATCACGAGCAGCGAGCCCGCGATACCCGCGTACGCGGCACCGATCGCGAACGCGAGCGTCTTGTAGAGCGCGACGTTGACGCCGGAGGAGGCGGCGGCGACCTCGCTGTCGCGCACGGCCCGGAACGCACGGCCGGGCGAGCCGCGCAGAAGGAACCAGGCGGCGACGAGCAAAACGAACGCCACCGTCCAGGTCAGGTAGTGCATGGCACGCGTGAACGCGACGGCGTGCCCGAAGAGGTTGACGTCCTCGAACCCCTTGCCGGTGAGATGAGGGCTGTTGAAGAGCTGGATCGCCTTCCCGCTCTTCGTGACCGCGTCGAGCTTGTCCCAGCGCAGCAGGTCCGGCATCGCCACGGCGAGGCCGAACGTCGCCAGGGCGAGGTAGAGGCCCGACAGGCGCAGCGCGGGCAGCCCGACGAGGAAGCCTGCGACCCCGGCCACGAGACCGGCGATCGGGATCGTCCAGAGGTCCCGGACCCCGTGCTCGGTGACGAGGATCGCCGTCGTGTAGCCGCCGACCGCCATGAACGCACTGTGGCCGAGCGAGATCTGGCCGGTGTAGCCGGTGATGATGTTGAGCCCGAGAATCGCGATGAAGTAGACGCCCATCTGCGCCCCCTTGATGTCGCCGACCTGGTCCCAGCGCGGCGCGAGGAAGATCGCGACCACGGCGGCGGCGAGCGCGAGGACGGTCACCGCGGACCGGGCGGCGGCGAGCCTAGACACGTCGCACCACCGTCCGGCCCAGGAGCCCCGCCGGACGGACGAGGAGGACGATCAGGATGACGAGGAACGCGATCGGCAGGCGCAGGCGGTCGAGCTCGATGTGCAGGTGACTGTCGTAGGTGACGACCAGGTTCAGCATCACGCCGATCGTGAGCCCGCCGATGATCGCCCCGACCGGGCTCTCCAACCCCCCGAGCACGGCGGCGGCGAAGGCATAGATGAGGATCGGCCGCATCAGGTTCGGGTCGAGAGGCGGGGCGGCCGCCGAGGCGAAGAGCCCGGCCACCGCGCCGATGGCGGCCGCAAGCCCCCAGCCGAGGCCGAGCATCCACCCCACCCTGACGCCCACGAGCCGGCTCGCCGACGGGTTGAGTGCCGAGGCGCGCAGAGCAAGGCCGAGCTTCGTGTGCTGGAAGAGGAGGTAGAGCGCGACTACGAGCCCGAGCGTGACGGCGAGGATCCCGGCGTCCTGCTTCGAGACCGCGACCCCGCCGATGTCCCACGCGCTCGTCGGGAAGGGTCTGTTCGGCGGGAATGACCGCACCTCCGCCTTCCAGATCCAGTTCGAGAGCCCGCCGAGCATGATGAAGAGTCCGATGGTGAGGATCACGATCGTCAGCACTGGGCCGCCTTCGACCGGCCGGACCACGATCCGTTCGAGCGCGACCCCGCCGACGAAGGCGATCAGCAACGTCAGCGCGAAGGCGCCCCAATAGCCGACACCGTGCTCGACGAGCGTCCAGGCGATAAACGTCGTGAACGTCGCCATCTCGCCCTGCGCGAAGTTCACGACGCCGGTCGAGCGGTAGATGATCACGATCGCAAGCGCAAGGCTCGCGTAGATGGAGCCCGACGCGAGACCGCTGACCACCTGCTGAGCGAACTCGACCATCAGTATCCCAGGTACGCCTTTCGGACTGACTCGTTCTCCGCCAGCTCCGCGCTCGGCCCCTCGAGCGCAACCCGACCCGCCTCGAGCACGTACGCCCGGCTCGACGCTTGCAGGGCGAGACTCGCGTTCTGCTCGACGACGAGCACCGTCAGCCCGTCCTTCTCGTTCAGCTCGCCGACGATCCGGAAGATCTCGCGAACGACGAGCGGAGCAAGGCCGAGCGACGGCTCGTCGAGGAGCAAGAGCCTCGGCCGCGCCATCAGCGCCCGGGCGAGTGCGAGCATCTGCTGCTCGCCGCCGGAGAGCGTGCCGGCCTGCTGCTGGCGGCGCTCTTCGAGCCACGGGAAGTACTCGAGAACCTTGCCGTAGTCCTCGTGGAAGCCGTCGCGGCGGAGATACGCGCCCAGCCGGAGGTTGTCGCGAACCGAGAGCTCGCCGAAGATCCCGCGGCCTTCCGGCACGTGCGCGATTCCGCGCCTGGCCACGCGCTCGGGCGAGGCGCGCGTAATCCGCTCGCCCGCGAAACGGATCTCCCCGGAGGCGGAGACGAGCCCCGAGATCGCCCGCAGCGTCGTCGTCTTGCCGGCGCCGTTCCCGCCGAGGACCGCCACGACTTCGCCGTCGTCCACCCGCAGAGAGACGCCGTGCAGGACCTGCACGGGCCCGTACCTCGCCTCCACGGCCGAGAGCTCGAGCAGCGCGCTCACTCGAGGGTCCCGAGATACGCCTCGATCACAGCCGGAGCGCGCTGTACCTCGGCCGGCGTACCCGAAGCGATCATCCGGCCGAAGTCGAGGACCGTCACCGAGTCCGAGATGCGCATGACGAGGTTCATGTGGTGCTCGACGAGCAGCACCGTCAGCTCGAACCGGTCCCGTATGCGCCGGATGAAGGTGCCGAGGCGCTCCACCTCCTCGTGGCTCAATCCCCCGGCCGGCTCGTCCAGCAGGAGCAGCCGCGGCGAGGCGACAAGGGCGCGCGCCAGCTCGACGCGCTTGAGCGTCCCGTAGGGAAGGCCGGCTACGGGCCGATCGATGAGGCTCTCGAGCTCCACGTACTCGAGAAGCTCCCGTACCTGGGCGCGAGATTGCCGCCGCGCGTGAGTGCCCACGAGCACGTTGTCGAGCACGGTCATCGTCGGGAAGAGCTCGACGTTCTGGAACGTCCGAGCGATTCCGCGGCGGACGACCTTGTGCGGCGGGGTGCGCAAAAGGCTCTCGCCGTCGAACGTCACCTCGCCGGACTCGGGCCGGTAGAGCCGCGTGATGACGTTGAAGACCGTCGTCTTCCCGGCACCGTTGGGGCCGATCAGACCCGCGATCTCGCCCTGCTCGACGTGGAGCGAGACGTCGTCGAGCGCGACGACGCCCCCGAAGCGGCGCGTGACGTCGCGTAGCTCTAGAAGGGGCATGGGCTATGCGCGTCCCTGCACGAGGTCGAGGAGCCGGCCGAGGACGCGCTCGCCGTCGGCCCGCAACCCGTCGTGCTCGTACTCGTTCGTCACCCACGGTCTCAGCCCGCGGATGGCCGCGGCCGTCTGCTCGGACAGCTCCCGCTCGACGTACATGTCCTCCGCGTAGATGACGGCCGCGGCGGGCACGTCGTTCTCGGCCAGGCGCGCGGGGTCGTACAGATTGGGCCATTCGTGCTCGGCCAGGATCTGCGCGGCCTCGGCGAGCGGGCCGAGAGCGCCGTACTCCTCGAGCATCCACGGGTAGACGTGCTCGCCGGTGAAGAGCGTCGGATCGGCGCGAAGCTCGTCCGGATAGACGCGCTCGGCCGACCACCGAGTCGCGACCCCCGGTGCGTAACACGCCTCGTGGATCACCGCGTAGAGCGGATTTCGCGCGAAGGGATACGCCGTCTCGAGGTCGTGCAGGAAGGCCGGGGAGCCGAACGGCAGCTCGAGGATGTAGTGGAGCCGCTCGAAGCCGTCGCTCATTCCGAGCAGGTGCCCGAGCTGGCGGAAGCGGCGCTCCGTGAGCCGGTCGCCTCCGGGCAGACGGATGTCCTCGCCCTCGATCCGCTCCAGGATCGCGAGCACCCGGCCCCGGTCCTGCGGATAGCGCTCGTAGTAGGCGCGGGTCTTGGCGAGCAGGCGCCGATAGGTCATTCGGTAGACCTCGTCCGGATGCGTCGCGAGCGGCGGCAGCCCGCCGGTGAAGAGCGCCGCCGCAAGCCCCTCCGGCGCAAGTGAGAGGTAGCTGAGGGCACAGAAGCCGCCGAAGCTCTGGCCGAGGACGGTCCAGCGGTCGATCCCGAGCTCCCGCCGGATCAGCTCGGCGTCGCGGACGATCGAGTCGGCGCGGAAGTGCTTGAGGTAGTCCGCCTGCTCCTGCGGGCTCATCCCGGTGAGCGTCCCGGCCGGCGTCGAACGGCCGGTCCCCCGCTGATCGAGGAGCAGCAGGCGATAGTCGCGGAGAGCGCGCGCCGTCCAGGTCTCGTCGATGAGCTTGAGCACCCGCGGTGACTCGTGCCCGGGCCCGCCCTGGAGGTAGACGAGCCACGGGAGCTCGTCCCGTTCCCGGTCAGGGGTGACGACCTCCCGCGCGAAGGCGGTCAGCTTCGGCCCTCGCCGGCTCGAGTGGTCGAGGGGCAGCTCGAACTCGTGCTCGACGAAGACGAGCTTGGGCGAACGGTGCGTCGCGACGCGCACCGTGCGATTCTCTTACGTCAGGCGCAACCGGTGATGCGGCGACCGAGCGTGTGACGGCGCGAGTCGGTCAGCGTGACGAGCGCCTCGAGCAGCGATCCGTCCCTCCGGACGAGACGCTTGAGCACGACAGCCGTGAACGGCGCCCGGCGGTCGCGCTTGAGGAGACGCCCGTCCAGGTAGAAGGTCGCCGTCGCCACACGCCGCGAGGAGGGGCCGTTGACCGCGACCCGGAGCCGCCCGCAGCCGCGCGGCCCGCGGCTCAACCTGCCGGTGAGCCCGAGCTCGGGGCCGCGACGACAGACCGCACCCGCGCACGCCCGCAGCCGTGCGAGCCGCATGGAGAGGTTGGTCTTCGTGCGCTGGTACCGCAGGTCGTTGTGCAGGCTCGTCAGCTCCTCGCGGTCTCGGGCCAGGTTGTAGAGCTCCCGCTCGCCGGTCGTGTGCTCGGCGTAGAGCCAGTTCGGCGAGCGGACGGCCGCGTACGTCGGTGTCTCGAGCAGGAGATCCCGGCCCGAGTAGAGCACCGGGTCACGCGCGAACTTGAGGAGTGACATTCCATCCATGCGCCTGCCCGGCGGGGCACCGGTCGCCGAGGTGATCGTGGGCGCGAGGTCGATGTTCGCGACGAACTGGCTGCGGTGCTTTCCGGCCGGGATGTTCGGCCCGCGGATGATCAGCGGCACCCGTACCGACGGCTCGTACAGCAGCACCTTGCCGGCGGGGACGCGATGCTCGCCGTGGAAGAACCCGTTGTCCGAGGTGAAGAGGATGTACGTGTTGTCGAGCTCGCCGATTGCCTGAAGCTGGCTCACGATCTGAGCGACGCCGTCGTCGACGGCGAGCAGCGACTCGAGGCGCTGCTGGTAGTTCTCCTTGACGGCCGCGATCTTCGCTGGCGTCATCAGCGGCCGATTGCGGATCGCGGCCGGCTTGTCGGAAACGTCGGCCTCGTTGAACGACGCGGGAGCCGGCAGCGGCTGCGTCGCGAACATGTTGCGGTGACGAGGAGCGGGAGACGGCGTGGACTGGCCGGTCGGGTCGTCCGGGTCGCGCGGGCCGCCGCTGTGCGGCGCCAGGTACGAGACCCAGAGGAAGAAGGGGCGCGGGTCGGCGGTCTGGCGGCTGATGATCTCGACCGCCTTGCGCGTGTAGACGTCGGTCTGGTAGTTGGCGGCGCCCGTCCCGTAGGTGACGAGGTTGCCGTTCTCGTTCAGCGTGTAGTTGTAGTAGCGGTACGTCGTCGGGTCGACCGAGCCGTACCACTCGCCCCACCCCGGCGGAATCTCCCTCGGGTTCCGCGTCCCGTACCCGTTCAGGTACTTGCCGAGGAGGATCGTCTGGTACCCGGCGCGCTGGAGCCAGACCGCGAGCGTGTTCGTGCTGTCGAGCTTGTAGTAGCCGCCGTTCGGCGCCGCGTTGCCCCAGACACCGTGGTTGTGCGCGTACTGGCCGGTGAGGAAGGTCGACCGCGACGGGCAGCAGAGCGAGTACGAGACGAAGCTGTTGTCGAAGGTGACGCCCTGGCCGGCTAGCAACGTCCGGACGTTCGGCATCACGCGCATCGACTCGACCGTCTGGTCGTCGGTCATGATCACGACGACGTTGGGCCGCCTGGTGACGTCTGCGCGTCCGGTCGAGCCATTGACGGCGGCTACGGCGGCGATCCCGGCGACGAGGGCCGCCATGGTGAGCCAGCGCGTCCGTCCTGCCATGACATCGAGTCTTCCCGGCAGCCGTGAGGTCCCTGTAAGGCCGCTGTGAAATCTTCGTGGAGAAGTGGACGTTTTCACGAGCTTTCGTCAGCTATGGGCCGGTTTTAGGAGATCCGGGGCAACCTCGGCGGGGTCGGTGAACGGTGCCTGGCAGGCGAAGCGCTCACAGACGTAGACGGCCGGCCGGCCCTCCACGAGGTCTTTGCCGGCCAGCAGCGGCACGTCTTCGGACGGCCCGACGGCGACGACCGCGTTCGGCTGGAAGGGCTCGAGTGCGGCGCGCGCGACTGGAGAGTCGACCGGGCCGACGATCGCGATCTCCTTCGGCGGCGAGAAGTGGAGGTCGAGCGCGGTCAGGGCGTGGCCGAAAGCCGCCGGCACGCGCGCGAGCGCCTGGTGGACGAGCCGGAAGACGCCGACCGCGCGGCGCTCGAGCTCGTCGTCGCCGTAGATGCGCGCCAGCTTGAGCAGCACCGAGGCGAGCATCGAGTTCCCGGACGGCGTCGGCTGGTCCTCGAGGTCTTTCTTGCGGGCCACGAGCTCCTCGCCGTCGGACGGCGAGAGGTAGAAGCCGCCCCGCTCCTCGTCTCCGAAGAGCTCGACCGCGAGGCGCGCCAGCCGGTTCGCCTCCTCGAGCCAGCGCAGCTCGCCGGTGGCGACGTGCAGCTCGAGCAGGCCGTTCGCGACGTCCGCATAGTCCTCGAGGAAGCCCGGTCCCTTGGCCTGCCCGGCGCGGAAGGTGCGGTGCAGCCGGCCGTCGTCGGAGAGCGGGCCGAGGAGGAACTCGGCCAGCCTGCGCGCCGCCTCCAGGTAGTCGGGGCGCTCGAGCCGGCGCGCGGCCTCTGACAGCGCCGCGAGCGCGAGGCCGTTCCAGGCGGCGATCGCCTTGTCGTCGCGGGCCGGCTGGCGCCTCCGTTGACGCAGCTCGAAGAGCCGCTCGCGCTCGTCGTCGCTCAGCTCCCCTCGGACGATGAAGCGCCCGTCCTCGAACGGATGCAGGAGCTCCTCGCGCACGCCGTCGTCGGCCGCCCAGGTGAAGGTCAGGCCCTCGACGCCGTCGGTGTCCGCGTCCTGAGCCGAGGCGAAGCCGCCTTCCGGCAGGAGCAGCTCGCGGAGCATGTAGTCGAGCGTCTCCTCGACGATTCGCCGGTAACGCTCCTCGCCGGTCACGGCCCAGGCATGGAGATACGTCGAGGCGAGCAGCGCGTTGTCGTAGAGCATCTTCTCGAAGTGCGGCACGAGCCAGGCCTGGTCGACCGAGTAGCGGTGGAAGCCGCCGCCGACGAGGTCGTACATGCCCCCCGCGGCCATCGCGTCGAGCGTCGCAGTGACCATCGGCCGCGCGTCCTGGTCGCCACGCAGGTGCATGCGGAGCAGGAACTCGAGCGTCGACGCTTGCGGGAACTTCGGAGCGCCGCCCCATCCTCCCCATTCCGCGTCGAACTGGGCGCGCAGGGCCCGAACGGCCTCCGTGAGGAGACTCTCGGTGAGAGGCTCGCTCGACGGTGCCAGCTCGCTCGAGCGGCGCACAGCCTCGACGAGCGCTCTCGCCTGCGAGGCAACGTCTCCCCGCCGCTCCCGGTACGCGTCGGAGATCGCGACCAGCACCTGCTTGAAGCTCGGGAGGCCGTGGCGCGGCTCCGGCGGGTAATACGTGCCCCCGAGGAACGGCTCGCCCTCCGGAGTCAGGAACACCGTCATCGGCCAGCCGCCGTGCCCCGAGAGCGCGACGACCGCGTCCATGTACAGCGAGTCGACGTCGGGCCGCTCCTCGCGGTCGACCTTGACGCTCACGAAGCGCTCGTTCATGAGCGCCGCGGTCTCCTCGTCCTCGAACGACTCGTGCTCCATGACGTGGCACCAGTGGCAGGCCGCGTAGCCGACCGAGAGGAGGATCGGCTTATCCTCGACGCGGGCCTTGGCGAACGCCTCGTCGCCCCAGGGGTACCAGTCCACCGGGTTGTCAGCGTGCTGCAGAAGGTAGGGGCTCGTCTCCTGAGCGAGGCGGTTCACGCTCATACTCTGCCCGTGTGGCTCGCTCGAATCACGGTGGTGGCGCTTCTTCTCTCCGTGAGCGGCGCCGCGCAGGCCCGGACGATTCGCCAAGTGGTGCCGAGCTCGATTGCATTCTGGACGAGAGATCACGGGCTCGTCTCGTCGGTCGCTTACGGCCCCACAGCCCGCTCAGAAGGTCAGCTGGCGGTGACGAATGATGGTGGGAAGAGCTGGCTGATCACCTGGCGAGGCAGAGCCGTCTGGGACGTCTCCGTCGTTCGTGGCACCGGAGAGGCCTGGGCGGCTATTTCACCGCCTACCTCGTGCCTCTCTTGTCCACGAGATCTGCTCCGAAGCCGGGACGGAGGACGCACCTGGCGCCACGCGGCAAGAGGCTTGTCGATCCCGTCGTTTCCGTCGTCGCAGGTCGGCTATGCGCTCCGGAGCCGCCGGGCTGATTCAGGTCTCCTGATGCGAACTCTGGACGGCGGGCGCACCTGGCGGCAGGTACCGAGCCCTTGTAGACGGGGCTGGGGAGGCTATGCATGGAGTGCCGCTATCTCCTTCGTCTCTCGAAGGCACGGTTGGATCGTCTGTGCCGGGCAGCCGAGCGCGGGGAGTCAGTCGAAGGCGATCTACGAGACGGTGAACGGAGGCTCTCAGTGGCGGCGCCTTCTCAATGTGCAGTTCGAGCCCGGCCACCTCCGTCGCGGCGGGCTCTCGCGGGTGGGCTATCCACGAGGAATCAGCTTCACGCTCAGTGGTCGTGGCCTCCTTTGGGCAGCACGCTCCAGCACCTTTCTCACGACAGATCGCGGTCGGCACTGGCGCCGGGTCTCAGGGACGACGCCCGAGAAACGAGAGGGAGTATCGGGCTGGCTCGTTTCGGATCGCATCGGCTACCTACTCGTCGAGGAGAGCGGGACCACGAGCGGCTGGAAGCTCTTGCGGACGGCCGACGGTGGAAGGACGTGGCGCCGGATGCGCTCGTGGCTACGTCGCTAGCGTGCCGCCCCAGGTCCAGAGCTCGACAATGTTGCCGTCCGGATCCGTGACGTAGGCAGCGCGACCACTCTCCTCGAAGTCTTCCTCATGCGGCTCATGACCGTGCTCGCGTAGGCGCGCGACGGCGCTGTCGTAATCCTCGTCCGCGATGTGGAGGGCGTAGTGCACGTGCGCGCCGCCTTGCCCGCCCGCTATTCCGAGCTGCGGCGTCCAGAGGCCGATCCGCGTGCCCTCTCCGGCCAGCACCCAGACGCGCTCCTCCGACCGGGACATCAGCGGCAGACCGAGCACCTCGGTGTAGAACCGCGCCGCCGCGTCGAGGTCGGCGACCTCGAGCACGAGCTCGTTGATGCCGGTGGCCGGAATCCCGCTCAGGTCTGCGCCGCCGGCAGCTCGACCGCTTCCGGATGGGCGACTTCCTCGCGACGAACGACGGCGAGGGCGGCCAGCAGGGCCGCCGCCCAGATCCCTGCACCGACCCAGAAAGCCAGCTGGAACCCGTCCGTGAGCGCCTCCGGGCGCGGATCGCCGCGACCGAGAAGCGTGCCCGCGTGGGTGAACGCAACCGTCGAGAGCACTGCCGTTCCGATGGCGCCGCCGACCTGCTGCGACGTGTTGATGAGCCCGGAGGCCAGGCCCGCGTCTTCGTGGCCGACCCCCGCGAGGGCGGCGATCGTGACCGGGATGAACGCGAAGGGGATTCCGACTCCGACGGCGAGGAAGCCGGGCAGGAGGTCGACCGGGTACGTGCCGTCCGCGTCGATCTGCGTGTACCAGAGGCACCCCGCGACGAGCAGCGAGAGGCCGGTGACCATGACCGGCTTCGCGCCGAGCCGTGTCGTTAGCGCCTGCGCGGGCCCGGCCATCACGACGGCCGTGCCGGCGGTTGCGAGGAATGCAAGCCCCGTCTGGAGGACGGACAAACGCAGGACCTGCTGCATGTAGAGGGTGAGGAGCAGGAAGGTCCCGTACATCCCGCCGGCCATCAGGGCGCCGACGACGTTCGCCCCCGCGACAAGGCGGATGCGGAAGATCCCAAGCGGCATCAGCGGGGCCTTCTCGCGCCACTCCCAGACGAGGAAGAAGGCGAGCAGTACGCCGGAGAGGGCGATGAGGCCGATCGTCCGGAACGTTGCCCAGCCGACGTCGGGCGCCTCCGAGATCGCGTAGACCAGCACGATCAGCCCGCTGGTGACGCTGACCGCACCGAGCGGGTCGTAGTCGTGCACGACGTCCTCCCGGCGGCTTTCGCGTACATAGAGCGGAGTCAGCAGGAGCACGGTGAGCCCGACAGGCACGTTGACCCAGAAGATCCATTCCCAGCCGAGGTACTTCGTGAGGATGCCGCCCATCAGGACGCCCGCGGCAGCGCCGCTTCCTCCGACAGCCCCCCACGCGCCGAGCGCCTTGTTGCGCTCGCTGCCCTCGGTGAACGTCGTCGAGATGATCGAGAGCGCCGCCGGGGTGACGATCGCTGCGCCGAGGCCCTGTACTCCCCTCGCCCCGATCAGCATCGCCGAGGAAGTCGAGAGCCCGCAGACGAGCGAGGCGGCGGTGAAGAGCGCCATCCCGCCCATGAAGACGAGCCGGCGCCCGATCAGGTCGGCGGCGCGACCGCCCAGCAGGAGGAACCCGCCGTACGTGAGGCCGTAGGCGGTGATCACCCACTGGAGGTTCTTCTCCGCGAAGTGGAGGTCGCTGCCGATCGACGGGAGCGCGACGTTGACGATCGCGATGTCGAGCACCACGACGAAGATCGCGGCGCAGATCAGGATCAGCGCCTTCCAGCGGCGGGGATCGGGGGCGACGGCGTTCACGCGGATCGCGGGCGAGCCTAGCGAAATTCCGGCGGCGTAGACTCGCCGCGATGCCTGCCCTTCCCGGCGGAACGGTCACGTTCCTCTTCACGGACATCGAGAGCTCCACGCGCCTGCTCCAGGAGCTGGGCGACGGCTACGCCGATGTCGTGCGCGACCACCGGGCCCTCCTCCGCGAGCACTTCGGGGCCGCGGGCGGGAGCGAGGTCGATACGCAGGGCGACGCCTTCTTCTACTCGTTTCCCCGCGCGCGAGACGCGGTCGCCGGCGCGGTCGAGGCGCAGCGAGCCCTTGCCGCGCACCAGTGGCCCGGCGGCGCGCAGGTGCGTGTGCGAATGGGGCTGCACACGGGCGAGCCGGCCGTCGGCGAGGAGGGTTACCTCGGGCTCGACGTCGTTCGCGCGGCCCGCATCTGCTCGGCCGGCCACGGAGGACAGATCCTGCTCTCCGAGACGACCCGCGCGCTTGTCGGGAACGAGCTGCCGAAAGGCGTCTCGGTCGTCGACCTCGGCCGGCAAGAGCTGAAGGACGTCCAGCACGAGCGGATCTATCAGCTCGCCCTCGACGACGGCCCGAAGAGCTTCCCGCCGCTCAAGAGCAAGCGGGCGGAAAGCTCTTCGGATGCGCTCGCCGAGCGGATCGAGCGCCACGTCGAGGAGATGGTCGAGCAGTCGATTCGCGGCTCGTTTTCCGGCAAGGGCAAGGGCGGTATCAACACGCTGCGGTCGACGGTCATCGGACTCATGGAGCTCGTACTGCTCTTGGTCGCGATCGTCGTCATCATTCTCCTCTTGAAGCTCGTCCTCTAGAAGGCCTGGTCGAAGGCCGGTTGCGCCTCGATGCTCTCGGCCGGCTCGAGGTCGCGGCGGCTGACGACGAAGAGCGCGACGAGAATCCCGAGGAAGGCGACGATCCCGCCGGCGACGAACGCGTTCTGGAAGCCGTCCGTCAGCGCGGTCGTGGGCACCGTCCCGCTCGTCAGCTCGCCGCTCGTCGTCGAGGTCGCGATCGACGAGAGCACGGCGATGCCGAGCGCACCGCCGATCTGCTGCGAGGTGTTGATCAGCCCCGAGGCGAGCCCCGCCTCAGCGGCCTCCACGCCGGCGAGCGCCGCGATCGAGATCGGCACGAACGAGAAGCCGATGCCGACCGAGATCAGCAGGAAGCCGGGCAGGAGATCGCCGAGATACGAGCCGCCGACGGAGACCTGCGTGAAGTAGAGAAGCCCCGCGGTGAGCGACGTCATTCCGACCACGAGCACGGGCTTCACGCCGATCCGGGTCACGAGCTGAGCGGCGAGGCCCGACCAGACGATCGCCGTCCCGGCCACCGCGAGGTAGCCGATGCCCGTCTTGAGAGCCGAGTAGCCGAGCACCTGTTGCATGTACAGCGTCAGCATCAGGAACATGCCGAACATCGCGGTCCCCATGACGAGGCCGGCGGCATTCGCCCCGACCACCGTCCGCAGGCGGAAGATCGAGAACGGCATCAGCGGATCCTTCGCTCGCGACTCCCAGCCGAGGAAGCCTGCGAGCAGCGCCGCTGCGGCGGCGAAGAGGCCGATGGTCGCGAGCGAGCTCCAGCCGTAGTTGTTCGCCTGCGTGATCGCGTAGACGAGGGTGACGAGGCCGCCCGTCACGAGCGCCGCCCCGGGGAGGTCGAAGCTCTTTGCGGTCGCGTCGCGGCTCTCCGAGAGGAGGAACGGCGCGAGCGCGAGGCCGATGATCCCCACCGGGATGTTGACGAAGAAGATCCACTCCCAGCTCAGGAGGTCGGTCAGGATGCCGCCGAGCAGCACTCCGGCCACTGCTCCGAAGGCGCCGACTCCACCCCAGGCGCCGAGGGCCTTGTTGCGCTCCCTGCCCTCCGCGAAGGTGGTCGAGATGATCGAGAGGGCGGCGGGCGTCACGATTGCGGCGCCGAGGCCCTGGAACGCGCGGGCGCCGATGAGAGCGCCTTCGCTCCACGCGAGCCCCGAGGTGAGCGAGGCCACGGTGAAGAGGATGAGGCCGGTCATGAAGAGACGGCGCCGGCCGAGCAGATCGGCCGCACGTCCTCCCAGGAGGAGGAAGCCGCCAAAGAGCAGCGCATAGGCGCTGATCACCCATTGCAAGTTCTCCTGGGAGAAGCCCAGGTCGGTCTGGATCGAAGGCAGGGCGACGTTCACGATCGCGATGTCGAGCACGACCATGAACTGCACGAGCAAGAGCAGTGCGAGCCCGAACCACTTGCGTCGAGCAGAAGCCATCACGGTCTAATCCTTTCTTCCGTAGCGGTCACTAGCTTGCGACCTTACAGCAAGAACTTTCTTTTTACAAGTATTCCCTTGTCTATCCGCAGTTCTTGCGCTAGAATCGCAAGCGATGGCAAAGCGATTCGACCAGTACTGCCCGGTTGCTCATGCGCTCTGCCTCGTCGGAGAGCGGTGGTCGCTGCTTGTCGTGCGCGAGTTGCTGCACGGCCCGAAGCGCTACACGGACCTCATCGACGGCCTCCCGGGGATCGGCACGAACATCCTCGCGGCCCGGCTTCGCGACCTCGAGGAGGCCGGCATCGTCCGCAAGCGGAAGCTGCCGCCTCCGGCGGCGTCGACCGTCTACGAGCTGACCGAGTACGGCGCTGAGCTAGAGGAGGCCATGTATGCGCTCGCCCGCTGGGGCGCCCGGTCTCTCGGCCCCCCCGGGCCCGAGGACGAGCTCTATCCCGAGTGGGGCGTGAACGCCTTCCCGGCGCTCTTCGATCCCCTTGCCGCAACGGGGCTCAGCGAGACCTACGTCCTGCGCATCGGCGAGGACGTCTTCACCGTCCGGCTCGAGAACGGGCACATGCACTCGGTCGTCGGAGAGGCGGAGGACGCCGATCTCGACGCGGCCATGGACATGCGTACCTTCTTCGAGCTGGCCGCCGGAGACCTCGAGCCGGGGCAGGCGCTGCGAAAGCGCCGGGTTCGACTCGCCGCGGGCACCCCCGAGACGCTCGAGCGCTTCTTCACCGTGTTCAGCATCGCCTCGCGCGTGCCGACGGCGGCCTGACCGCCCTGTGCGACTCAAGACCGAGCGCCTCTTCTTGCGCCCGCTCAGCATGGACGACCTCGACCTCCTCGCCGGCTTCTACGCCGATCCGGAGGTCATGCGCTACATCGGGCCCGGCGGAGTCGCCGACCGGGAGCGAAGCCGGCAGAGCCTCGAGCGGATGCTCGCAGGCTTCGAGGCGGAGGGCTACGGCCAGCTCGCGGTCGAGCGCAGGGAGGACGGCGTGTTCATGGGTCGTTGCGGATTGCTCCTCTGGGACACCGCATCCTGGACCCCGACTCGCTATGCGGACGCGAAGGGGCCGGTCGAGACCGAGGTCGGCTACCTCCTGGGCCGGGACTACTGGGGCCACGGCTACGCGACCGAGGCGGCGCTCGCGGTTCGCGACTGGGCCTTCTCGAACCTTGAGCTCGAGCGGCTGATCGCCCTCATCTACGCCGAGAACTCGCGCTCGATCGGAGTCGCTCGCAAGCTGGGCATGGAGCCCGACGGCGAGGTCGAGATCTTCGGGCGGCGCGTGACGGTCTACGCGCTCGCCGGAAATCTCCCGGCACGGTAGACCTGGCCCTCGAGCGGACGGCCGAGGACGCTCTCGAGCCACTCCGAGATCCCGATCAGGGCGTCCAGGTCGACACCGGTCTCGACTCCGTCTCCCTCCAGCATGTAAACGAGATCCTCCGTTGCGACGTTGCCCGTCGCGCGCGGTGCGAACGGGCAGCCGCCGAGGCCGCCGATCGAGGAGTCGAGCGTCGTCGCGCCGGCCTCGAGTGCGGCGTAGGCGTTCGCGAAGCCTGTGTTGCGGGTGTTGTGTCCGTGGAAGCCGACCGGCTTGCCGACCCGCTTCACGAGATCACCGACCTGCTTCGGGGTTGCGACCCCGATCGTGTCCGCGAGCACGACCTCGTCCGCCGCACGAAGCCGCCCAGCGAGCTCGACGACCACTTCAGGGTCGACGCGGCCTTCGAAGGGGCAGCCGAAGGCGACGCTGATCGTGGCCGTGGAGCGG
>WNGB01009952.1_pt1 | contig 32974 bp, 32 predicted proteins | sample 5400681 | NCBI WGS metagenome assembly WNGB01 (sample SAMN13153367, study PRJNA577476) | soil metagenome | isolation source: 115 cm soil or saprolite under grassland replicate 2 | place: USA:California | collected 2016-06-15
TTCGGCCGGCGTCGAGTTCGGCGATCGTGCGAGCTTGCAGGCGCTGGTGGCGGAGATCCAACGCGGCGTTGCGCCCGTCGACGCGGCGCCGCTGATCGACGGCGTGGTGCGGCCCGGAACACAGCGCAAGGTCTTGTCGCCGGTCGACGGCGCGGAGGTCGGCCGCGTCAGCGAGGCCGACGAGGCGACCGCGCGCGCCGCGATGGTGGCGTCGCAGGCGGGCTTTGCGGCCTGGCAGGCGACGCCGGTCGACGAGCGCGCGGCGGCGCTCGAACGGGCGGCCGATCTCCTGGAGGCGCGGCGCGCCCGGTTCATCGCGCTGATGGAGCGCGAGGGCGGCCGGACCATCGACGATTGCGTGGCCGAGGTGCGCGAGGCCGTCGATTTCTGCCGCTACTATGCGGTCGAGGCGCGCCGCGCGCTTATGCCCAAGCCGCTGCCGGGGCCGACCGGCGAGAGCAACGAGCTGCGCCACCGCGGGCGCGGCGTGTTCGTGTGCATCAGCCCGTGGAATTTCCCGCTCTCGATCTTCCTCGGCCAGGTGAGCGCCGCGCTGGTCGCCGGCAACACCGTGGTGGCGAAGCCCGCCGAGCAGACCCCGCTGATCGCCGCCGAGGCGGTGCGCATCCTGCATGCGGCCGGCATTCCGGCGAGCGCGCTTGCACTGGTGCCGGGCGCCGGCAAGGTCGGCGCCGCGCTGGTCGCCGACGCCCGCGTGGCGGGGGTGGCGTTCACCGGCTCCACCGAAGTGGCGCGCGCGATCAATCGCGCGCTGGCGGGGAAGGACGCGCCGGTTGCGCCGCTGATCGCCGAGACCGGCGGCATCAACCCGATGATCGTCGACGCCACCGCGCTGCCCGAGCAGGTCGCCGACGACGTGGTCGCCTCGGCGTTCCGCTCGGCCGGCCAGCGCTGCTCGGCGCTGCGGCTGTTGTGCGTGCAGGAGGATGTGGCCGATCGCATCGTCGAGATGATCGCGGGCGCGGCGCGGCAACTGAAGCTCGGCGATCCGCGCGATCCCGCGACCCATGTCGGGCCGGTGATCGATGCCGAGGCGAAAGCCAAGCTCGACCGCTGGATCGCCGACATGCATCGGGCCGGCCGCGTGCGCTTCCGTTGGGACGAGGCACGCGCGCTGCCGCCGGCTGGCACGTTCGTGCCGCCGACGATCATCGAGCTCGAACGCGCCAGCGACCTGCGCGAAGAAGTGTTCGGCCCGATCCTGCACGTGGTGCGCTGGCGCACGCAGGACTTCGATGCGCTCATCGGCGACATCGCGCGGAACGGCTATGCGCTGACGCTCGGCGTCCACTCGCGTATCGACTCGACCGTCGAGGCTGTGGTCGCGCGGCTCCCGCACGGCAACGTCTATGTCAACCGCAACATGATCGGCGCCGTGGTGGGGACGCAGCCGTTCGGCGGCAGCGGGCTCTCCGGCACCGGGCCGAAGGCCGGCGGCCCGAGCTATCTGCGGCGCTTCACCACCGAGCAGGTGGTCACCATCAACACCGCGGCGGCCGGCGGCAATGCGAGCCTGCTCACGGCGGAGGAGTGAACAGGCGCGCAGCAGAGAGAAGCGACATTGCGCTTCGCTATTCTTGCGCTGGGTCCCGGGTCTCGTTCAGCTCGGCTGCGCCTCGCTGCATTCGCCCGGGAAACGGAGTTCTCGCGTCCCCGACCAGCGAGCGCGAAGCGCGAGCGCAGAGCCGGGACCCAGGGCAGCAAAGCACCGACTTGCGGAGTACGGACATTTCTGAACGTCCGTTGATCTACATTACCAAAATATCATTTGCCGCGCCTCTATCGTGTCCAATCGCTCCGATTAGATCGAACGTATCGCCCCAGCACGGGGACGACACGATCGAAGGACATCACCATGCGTTTGAATGTGAAGGGCGCGCTCGCCGCGGTCGCGGCGGCCACCATCGCGCTGAGCACCGTGGCCTTGCAGCCGGCCGAGGCCCGCGGCAACGGTCACCACAACTACTATCATCGCCACCACAATGGAGCCGGCCCGGTCATCCTGGGCGCGCTCGGCGCCATGGCGCTGATCGCCGGCGCCAGCGAGTACGGCTACTACGGTTACCCGGAACCCTATGCCGGCTATCCCTACGGGCCCGCCTACCCGTACTGGAACGGCAGTCATTACGTGTACGGACCGGGCTATGGTGGTCCGGTCTATGGTCCGCCTGGCGTTTACTGGCGTTAAAGCACCATCGGTAAGCCAGGCGCAGTTGCGTCGGCCGGCGTCGTCTTCGGGCGGCGCCGGCTTTTTGCGATTTTTGGTGGCGCATGTCCTTGACGGAGAACCGGTACCCACTTCTCCGGGACATGCGCTCGGGGCCCGGCCGCCGGCGCCGCCCGGGCGCCCAAGGCGTTAACACTCTTTCCGCCGGATCGGCTTATTGTGTTCGCGATATGACTGATTCGCTCGACCGGCTTTACGCGGCCGTGCTGGCGGCCCGCAACGGCGATCCGGCTTCGTCCCGGACCGCGCGGCTGTTTCGCGCGGGTCGCTCGAAGATGGCCAAGAAGGTCGCCGAGGAAGCGGTCGAAGTCGTGATCGATGCCATGCAGGGTCATTCCGACGCGGTCATCAAGGAGAGCGCCGACCTGATGTACAATCTGGTCGTGCTCTGGGTCGCGGCCGATATCCATCCGAAGCAGATCTGGGCCGAGATGGACCGGCGCGAGCGGCTGCTCGGCATTGCTGAGAAGATCCCCAAGCGCATGGTCGAACCGGCGGCGCGCCGCAAGGTGGTCGCGCTCGAAAGCCGGCGGGTGCGCAAGCGGCGGTGATTTCCTGCTTTGAATGATGCCCGCCCGGCGCATGGACATTGCGGTCCTGCACCGCTCGAGCACATTCAGTTTCCATGGTAACTGAATGTGCTCTCGATTCTTTGCGGGGTCGCATTTTCTAACGGAAAACCGGTTTCCACTTTTCCTGAAAATCCTCTAAGCAACTCCCCATGTTGAGAAAGATGTACGACTGGTGCGTCAATGCGGCCGGCAAGCCGTATGCGACGTGGCTCCTGGGATTTGTGTCGTTCGTGGAAAGTTCGGTCTTTCCAATCCCGCCCGACGCGATGCTGATCCCGATGGGTCTGGCGCAGCCCAAGCGGGCCTTCTTCTTCGCCACGGTGTGCACGGTCACCTCGGTCGCCGGCGGCGTACTCGGCTATGTGATCGGCGCGCTGCTCTACGACTCGGTCGGAGTGTGGCTGATCCAGCTCTACGGCTACGGCCAGAAGGCCGAGGCGTTCCGCGAAGCCTATCGGCAGTACGGGGCCTGGATCATCTTGCTCAAGGGCCTCACGCCGATCCCCTACAAGATCGTCACCATCACGTCCGGCCTCGCCGCCTATCCGATTGTTCCGTTCATCTTGCTGTCGATCGTCGCGCGCGGCATGCGCTTCTATCTCGTCGCCTTCCTGATCTATTGGTTCGGCGACCGGGCGCGCGCCATCATCGAGGAGCGGCTGACCTTCTGGGTCACGCTCGCCCTCATTGTGCTCGTTGTCGGAATTGTCGCGGCGGTCTATCTTTTCTGAGCGGTGGGCGACCACATTCTCGCCATCTGGCGAACCCAGCTTGGGCCCGGGTATCCGGCGGGGTCGTGAGTGCCCACCAGCGCCAGCGCGAGGGGCAATGACCGGACAGTGGAACAAAGCCGGTTCTGACAGGCGGCCGAACAGCCGCGGTGCGGCTGCGTGCGTGGCCGCAGCGGCCGCAATGTTCCTTGTTGCGGCCGGAGCGCGCGCCCAAGAAGCGCAATCGCAGGCGCAACCGCCGATACAACCGCAGGCGCAGCCGCCGACCCCGCCGCAAGCTCAGCCGGCCCCCCAGCAGCCGCCGGCGTTCCAGCCCGGGTTCCTCGATGTGCTCGGCCGCTGGATCGGTGACTCGAAATCCAAGATCGACGAGCAGCTCAAGTCCACCACCGACGCCGCCAAGGACGCGGCCGACGCGGCCGGGCAGGCGACCGGCGTGATCCTCGGACTGCCGGGCACGCGCGTCGTCCTGGGCCGCGCGCGCTGCGCGGTGGCGCCGAACGGCGGCGCCGATTGCGCGAATGCCGCAAACGCGCTCTGCCGCTCCAAGGGTTTTGGCGCCGGCCGCGGGCTCGACATCGACTCGGCGCAGAAATGTCCGGCCTGGGTCTGGCTCTCGGGCCGCGCGCCGCCGGAGGGCGTGTGCACGACCGAGACCTTCGTGGTGCGCGCGGTCTGCCAATGACCCGCCAAGAGTCCTGCCGTCCGTGAATCTCCATGCGCTGCTGCTTACGCGCGAAGCCGCCGGCCGCCCGGTGACGATCGGCGTGATCGGCGCCGGCAAGTTCGGCACCATGTTCCTGGCGCAGGCGCGCTTGACCCGCGGCCTGCACGTCGTCGCCGTCGCCGATCTCGACGTCGGCCGCGCCCGTGCGCAGCTGCGCGGCGCCGGCTGGAACGAGGCCGCTTATGCGGCGCCCTCGTTCGGCGACGCGTACCGGCAGCGCCGCACCCATGTCACCGCCGACGCCGAGGCGATGATCGCCTTCCCGGAGATCGAGGTGATCGTCGAGGCGACCGGCCTGCCGTCGGCCGGCATCCGCCATGCGCTGGCAGCGATCGCGCACGGCAAGCATATCGTGATGGTAAGCGTCGAGGCCGATGCGCTGGTCGGCCCGCTCATCGCCGCCAAGGCCAAGGCGGCGGGCGTCGTCTACAGCCTCGCCTGGGGCGATCAGCCGGCGCTGATCTGCGAGCACGTCGACTGGGCGCGCACTTGCGGGTTCACGGTGGTCGCCGCCGGCAAGGGCACGCGCTACGAGCCGCACTATCACGGCTCCACGCCCGACACGGTGTGGGACATTCTCGACAAGTATCTGCGCATCGACGACCGCGGCTCGATCAATCCAAAAATGTTCAACAGCTTCATCGACGGCAGCAAGTCGGCGATCGAGATGACGGCGGTGTGCAACGCCGCCGGGCTTGAGCCGCAGAGCGAGGGCTTAAGCTTTCCGCCGGCGACGCGCTTCGAGCTCGCCGATGTGTGCAAGCCGAAGGCCGACGGCGGCACGCTCGAACGGGCGGGCGTGACCGAGGTGGTCTCCTCGGTCGATCGCGACGGGCGCGACGTTCCGCATCATCTCGCGCTCGGCACCTACGTGGTGATCGAGGCCGACACCGACTACGCGCGCGCGTGCTTTCGCGAGTATCACATGCTGCCCGATCGCAGCGGGCGTTACGCTGCGCTCTACCGGCCGATCCACATGATCGGGCTCGAGCTCGGCGTGTCGGTCGCGTCGGCGGCCTTGCGCAAGGAGCCGACCGGCGCGCCCACCGCGTGGCGCTCCGACGTGGTCGCGGTCGCCAAGCGCCGGCTCAAGGCCGGCGAGGTGCTCGACGGCGAGGGCGGCTTTTGCGTCTGGGGCCGCCAGACGCCGGCGGAGCGCTCGCTCGCGGAGGGCCTGCTGCCGCTCGGGCTCGCCCACAACGTGCGACTTAAGCGCGATGTGGCACAGGGCGAGCGCCTGACCTGGTCCGACGTCGCCTACGACGCCAATGACCCAGCGGTGCGCATGCGCCGCGAGTTCGAAGCGGCGTTCGGCCACAGTGATGCGGGGCGGTGATGAGTTTCGCGGGTTTTGCGCTGGGTCCCGGGTCTCGTTCCGCTCGGCTGCGCCTCGCTGCACTCGCCCGGGAAACGGAGTTCTCGTGTCCCGGCCGAGCGACGGCGAAGCCGGAGCGAAGAGCCGGGATCCAGGGGCACCAGGCCGCAGCAAATGGGTGGATGAAGCCCGCCAGATCGGGTGTTAGACTTCCCGCCACAACAAGCCAGCCGGGAGGACATCGTGATCGGCAACAGGCTTCGTGGGGCGATGATCGGCGCGGTTGTGGCGACGGCCGTGGCGGCGATGAGCGAGACCGCGTCGGCGCAGACCCAGCTCAAGGTTATCGTCTTTCCAGGACTATCGAACCTGGCGCAATTCGCGGCGCAGACGCAGGGCTACTACGCCAAGCGCGGCCTTGCCGTTGAACTGATCAACACGCCGAACTCCACCGAGCTGCGCGAAGGTCTCGCTGCGGGCCGCTATCACATCGCGCACGGTGGCGTCGATAACGCGGTCGCGCAGGTCGAGACCGCCAATGTCGATCTCTTCATCTTCATGGGCGGAAACAATGGGTTCAACCATCTCTTCGTTCAGCCGGAGACAAGGTCCTATGACGACCTGCGCGGGAAGGTGATGGCGGTGGACGCACCCGATACGGCCTTTGCGCTGCTGATGTACAAGATGCTGGACCTCAAGGGGATCAAGCGTGACCAATATGAAGTGAAGCCGGTTGGAGCGAGCTTTCTCCGCTATCAGGCCATGGCCAAGGACAAGACCTACGCGGCATCGATGCTGAATCCGCCGTTCTCGATGCAGGCTCAGAAATCCGGCCTGAAGGATTTCGGATCGGCAGTCGCCGTGATCGGTCCCTACCAGTCGGATGGCGGATGGGTGCTGCGGCGCTGGGGTCAAGCCAACAGCGACGCGCTGGTGCGTTACATCCAGGCGAACATCGAGGGCATTCGCTGGGCGCTCAATCCTGCAAACAGGGCGGCGCTGACGGCCATCGTTGCGGAACGCCTCAAACTCCCGAACGACATCGCCGCGGAAACTGTGCAGTTTGCTGCCGACCAAAAAGGTTTCGCGGTTGACGGGAAGTTCGACTTGGACGGGTTCAGGAACTCATTGAAGCTGCGCGCCGATATCCTCGGTACCTGGGGCGGGCAGCCGCCGGCGCCCGACAAATATCTCGACCTGTCCCACTATCAGCGAGCGCTCGCCGGCCTGTGATCGCCGGTGTGGCCGAACAATTCAAAAGACGACCATAAGGGAGACTGACATGCAGACGACATCGGATCGACTCTGTAGCCGCGGACTGGCCGCCGGCGCGCTGCTGATCGCCTGGACCGCGCTGGCCGCGGCCGCCGACGTGCCGAAGTTCGAGGTCGATCCGTCCTGGCCGAAGCCGTTGCCCAACAACTGGACGCTCGGGCAGGTCGCGGGCGTCGCGGTCGACGAGCGCGACCATGTCTGGATCATGCAGCGTCCACGCAGCCTGTCCCGGCTCGAGGCGGCGGCCGCGCAGAAGCCGCCACGCGCGAAGTGCTGCGTCCCTGCGCCGCCGGTCATCGAGTTCGACCCGGAGGGCAATGTCGTACAGGCCTGGGGCGGAGACGGGGCGGGCTACGAATGGCCCAAGCAGGAGCACGGCATCCGCGTCGACAAGGACTCGGTCTGGTTCGGCGGCAACCACAAGGACGACGGCTTCCTGCTCAAGTTCACCCGCGACGGCAAGTTCGTGAAGCAGATCGGCAAGGCGGGTCCGCGCAAGGGCGACAACGATTCGACCCAGCTCGGACAGCCGGCCGACTTCTGGATCGATGCGGCGGCCAACGAGCTGTATGTCGCGGACGGCTATGGCAATCACCGCATTATCGTGTTCGATGCCACGAGCGGTGCCTACAAGCGCCACTGGGGCGCCTATGGCAAGCGTCCGGCCGACGAGGACAACCCGACCTCAAGCGACCCAGGCGGCCATCCATATGACCCGAAGGCGCCGATCTCGCAGACCTTCAACAATCCGGTCCATTGTGTGAAGATTGCCAATGACGGGCTGGTCTATGTCTGCGATCGCACCAACGACCGTCTGCAGGTCTTCCGCAAGGACGGCAGCTTCGTGCGCGAATGGATCTACCTGCCCGACACGCTGAGCGGCTCGGTCTGGGACCTCTATCTCTGGCCGGACAAGGAGCAGAGCTTCCTCGTCATGGTCGATGGCGGCAACAACGAGATGCGCGTGGTGCGCCGGACGGACGGCGAGGTGGTGGGGACCTATGGCCGCTTCGGCCGCATGGCCGGGCAGTTCTTCGGCGTGCACAACGTAGCGATCGACTCGCGCGGCAACGTGTTCACCACCGAGGTGTTCGAGGGCAAGCGCATCCAGAAATGGAAGGTCGTGAGCGGCGCGCCGCAGAAGTGACGCGGCGGCACATCCTGTCAGTGGATCCAACAGCACGCACGATGCAGCGAGGGCATGGCGCGCGTGCCGCGGCTTCACCTCTCCCCGGAGGGGAGAGGTCGACGCGCGAAGCGCGTCGGGTGAGGGGGTTCGGGTCTCTCGACGAATTGTAACCCCCTCACCCCACCCCTCTCCCCTTCGGGGAGAGGGAGCAGACCGAGTCCGCCGCACTAACACGGTCCAATCATGGATTGCTGCTCCAGTGCCAGCGGACGTCGCCGCACATCCGGCGCAGCTCGATCTCGCAGAACTGGCGAAAGATGCGCTTGATGAAGCCGCGCAGCGCGTCGTCGAGCCGGACCGGGAGGCCGATCGATGGGGTGCGCTGGAAGCGCGCGAACGAAAACGATGGCTGATCAATCAACGTCTTTATCGACGAGGGCATCAGCGGGATCTCCAGCGACACGTGGATGGGGCTGGCGTTGGGGAAAGCGGCCCACTGCGGAATTCCGCCCGGGACCATCTGGTTGCGCACCGGCAGCAGCGACACGTCCGCGAACCAGCGCTGCAGGATCGAATAGGCGGCGACTGATTTCGGGTCCCGATCGACCGGGAACATCATGATCGTTTCGATGCCGCGGCGGCTCGCTTCTTCGAGGAAGCCGATCTTGTGGGCGATTATGAAGAAGTCGCGAAACATCCGGTGGCTGACGTCGATCACCTTGGCGGTGTGCTTCTCCCCGATCAGGCGGTCGAAGAGCGCGATCTGACCGCGCATGCTGCCGAGCTCGACGATGTCCGTGATGTCCGGCAGATAGTCGGCCAGTTGCGGCCCTTCGTCGGCGAGATCGAAAGCCGCAATGGGCCGTTCGTGGGCGCAATAGAATTCCGCCAGCAGCCGCGCCAGCAGCGTCTTACCGACGCTCCGGTGCGGCGAACACACGATGTAGAGCGGACCCGTTCCGACACCCGCGTCGCGGGTGTCGACGTGTCTCTCATCGAGTTCACCCCAGGACAGAATCGACATGATGCCACCCGCTCACCCGGCCTTCGGCCGGACCGTCGCATGGTGTGCAAATCGTGGCGTGCCGCCCGTTGAGCCGGGCGGCGAGCCGCGGCGGCTCGTCAGGAAGCGGCGGTTTCCGCGAGCTTCATGAGGCGGGGCTTGGCGGCGGCCTCCGCGGTCAGTTCCTTGACGCCGACAAGGTCGAGGAACTTGACCCGATCGTATTCCGCAAAGACGTTGTCGAGCCAGTGCCGCACGTAGCCGCGCAGCACGAACGAATGGTTGGCGGGCAGTCCATTCGCTCCCTTGTTGGCGATGAAGTTGACGAACGGCGCCGATACCAGCTCGACCTGCTCATAGGCCATTTCGTTGAGCTGCGGGATGGTGATCTCGACCGTGTCCTTGAACTGCTTGAAATAGCCGTTGTAGGTCGCCTGGTCCCATTCGAAGAAGCTGGTGTTGTTGATGAAGTTCTTGACCAGGAAATACTTGGCGTCGGCCAGGAAGTGCGAGGTCTCGGCGATCTCGTCTTGACCAGGAAATACTTGGCGTCGGCCAGGAAGTGCGAGGTCTCGGCGATCTCGTCGAGCGACGCGATCGAGGAGCCGAGAATGTGGAACAGCGCGAAGGTCAAATGACCCTTCCGGCCCGCGTCCAGGAACCCGATGTTGCGCAACGCATTCAGCGTCGGCGACATCATGCCGGCGCGCACGTCGATCACCGTGATCAGGGCGCCGGAGCTCTCCAGCGTGTCGAACATCTTCATCTGATCGGGCACCGACGTCACATCCACCACCTCGGTGACGTCGGGATTGAAACGCTTGAGCGTGCCGCGCGGCCATTCGGTGTCGAAGGCGCGCGTCGGAATCCTGCGAGCTGCGAGATAGTCGAGAAGCGTGCGCGATACGGTCGTCTTGCCGACCCCACCCTTGTCCGCGCCAACCAGAACGACGACGGGCTTAGCCATGTTTGTACTCCCCCATACGCTACAGAACACGACGGAGAAGCATCCGCCTTGTGGCCGGACAAAAACATGGCGGAATGAAAGCGAAGATATGGAATTTGATTCGCGTGCGCGTGATCACGGTGTTACGCCACCGGCGGCGCGCAAAAAGTCGCGCGCGAAAGTCATACGATACCGTTGTGGCGCCGCAGCGGTGACGCGCCGTTCTCGGCTTCGTACGCCGACATGGTACAAGGGTGCCGGGAGCCCGAATCGGTTACCATTGCGGCGAGGACTCGGCCGCAAGGGACGACGGGCTGCGGTCAAACGAGCGGGGAGGCGGCGTGCGGGCGATCGTGACAGGCGGCGCCGGGTTCATCGGGTCGGCTCTGGTCCGGCGCGCCATCGGCGACGGTCATCAAGTCCTCAATATCGACAAGCTGACCTACGCGGGGCGGCTCGAGACGGTCGCGGCGGTCAGCGGCGATCCGAACTATTCGTTCCTGCGCGCCGATGTGGCCGATGCGGCGGCGATGATTCGCGCGATCGCGGACTTCGCGCCTGATGCCGTGTTCCACCTCGCGGCCGAAACCCACGTCGATCGTTCGGTCGATCATCCGGCGACCTTCATCGAGACCAACGTGGGTGGGACCTACGCGATGCTGGAGGCGGCGCTGCGCTACTGGTCGGCGCTCGACGGCCGCCGGCGTGCGCAATTCCGCTTCGTGCAGGTGTCGACCGACGAGGTCTATGGGTCGCTCGGCCGTGACGGGCACTTCTGCGAGGACACGCCCTATCGTCCGAACTCGCCCTATTCGGCCAGCAAGGCGGCCGGCGACCATCTCGCCAACGCCTGGTTCGTCACCTACGGCCTGCCGGTGCTGGTGTCGAACTGCTCGAACAACTACGGGCGCTTCCAGCATCCGGAGAAGCTCATTCCCACCGTGCTGCGGCACGCGCTCGCCGGCTCGGCGATCCCGGTCTACGGCGACGGCAGCAACTGCCGCGATTGGCTCAATGTCGAGGATCATGTCGAGGGTCTGCTGCGGCTTCGCGAGCGCGGCCGGCCCGGCGAGAAATACCTGTTCGGCGCGCGCGCCGACGTTGCCAATCTCGCGCTGGTCAAGATGCTGTGCGGCATTCTCGATCGGCTCAGGCCACGCCCCGATGGAACGAGCTACGCCGCGCAGATCAGCTTCGTCGACGACCGCCCCGGTCACGATTTCCGCTACGCCATCGATCCCGCCAAGGCCGAGCGCGCGCTCGGCTGGTCGCCGCGGCGCGCGTTGCCGGACGGGCTCGCCGAAACGGTCGCCTGGTATCTCGACCATCCGTCATGGCTGGTGCGTCCCGAGGCGGAGCTGATGCGGCTCGGCCTTGCCCGCAGCGCCGGAGACGCCCGATGATCGGATGGAAAGGGCTCCTCCTGGCGGGCGGCACGGGCACGCGGCTGCATCCGATGACGCGCGGCTTCAACAAGCATCTGCTGCCGGTCTACGACAAGCCGATGATCTACTACGCGCTGACCGCGCTCATGCTCGGCGGCGTGCGCGACTTCGTGCTGGTCTCGACGCCGGCGGCGCTGCCGCAGTTCGAGGCGCTGCTGGGCGACGGCAGCCAGTGGGGCCTGTCGATCGCCTACCTGCCGCAGCCGGCGCCGACCGGCATCGCTGATGGGCTGCGGATTGCCGCGCCGGCGATCGCGGGGCACAACGTCGCCTTCGTGCTCGGCGACAACATCTTCTTCGGTGTCGGGCTCGGTCACATGGTGGCGCATGCCGCCGAGCAGAACGACGGCGCCAGCGTGTTCGTCTACGAGGTCGCCAATCCGGGCGCGTTCGGCACGATCAATCTCGATGCCGCCGGCCGGCCGATCTCGATCGTCGAGAAGCCGAAGGACGCGACCTCGCGGCTCGCGGTGACCGGTCTCTATCTCTACGGGCCCGACGTGGTGGAAATCGCCGCGAGCCTCAAGCCGTCGGCGCGCGGCGAGTTCGAAATCACCGACGTCAACCGCGCCTATCTCGAGCAGGGCCGCCTCAAGGTCCATCTGATAGGGCGCGGCTACGCCTGGCTCGACGGCGGCACCCCCAATGACCTGTTTGAGGCGAGCCAGTTCATCCGCATCATGGAGGCGCGCACTGGGCTCAAGATCGGCTGCCCCGAGGAGGTCGCCTACCGCATGGGCTTCATCGCCCTCGACGCGCTCGAAGCCCTGGCGCAGCGGGCGCCGCCCGGCGACTACGCGGCCTATCTGGTTTCGATTGCACAAAGCGAGCGCATGCATCAGGCTCGCGCGTAAGGCCGAATCACTTCAGAGCATTTTCAGGAAAAGTGGCACCGGTTTTCCGTTGGAAAATGCGACGACCTAAGAAGCGGAGCCGCCATGGCCGTTCGCATCAAGGACCTGCCCGACAACCAGCTGTTGGGCGTCTACGACGCGTATCTCAAGTCCGACACCTGCAACTGGACGGTCGGGGTCGGGCTGCTGACCGAGATTTCGCGGCGCTTCGGCGGCCGGCACGACCGGGAGTCCTATCTGGCGGGCCTTCGACGCGTGGTCGCGATCAAGCCGTCGCTGAAGGGACGCGAGGAGAAGTTCTTCCCGCCCGACTTCGTGATTTCGATACCGGAGCTCAAGCGCCTGGTCGACGAGCTGACCAAGGACGTATGCCTGGCGGCGGTGGAGAACATCAGCGTGCCGCAGCTTGCCGGCACGCTGCGCTACGAAGTGCCGATCATGGCGGACCTTGCCCGCTACGGCGAGCAGGTCGACGCGCTGCTCGGCAAGTCGAAGTCGATCTTCAAGCACATGCAGGACCGCAGGCTGCTGACGTTCGGGTCATGCTTCGCGGTCAACATGGGCCGCCTCCTGCGCGACAAGGGCGCCTCGGTCTACACCATGGTGATCGCCGAGGACGTCAATTCGCCGTTCAACAATCTGCAGCTGCTCAAGCGCGTTTTTCGGGGCGAGAAGACCGCGATCTCGGAAGAGCTGATGACCATCTCGGGCCTCGACTACGAGGCGCTGCGCGGCGAGTTCACGCGCGCGACCGACATCATTTTCACGCTCGGCAACATCTATCACCTGGAGCTCGACGGCACGCCGACCGTGCTCACCAATGGCGGCGCCGTCGTGGTGGCGGAGACGATCGAGGAGACCGTCACGAGCCTCAAGGGCATCTTCGAGCTGCTGCACGAATTCACGAAGGCCAAGATTTTTGCCTCGGTGTCGCCGATCCCCATTTCCGGTTACCGCGGGCCGGAGTTCGCGTCCGCGATCGAGGCCGACTGCGCGTCGAAGTCGCAGCTGCGGGCCGCGCTCAACGGCTGCCTCAAGGACTTTCCGGACATCCACTACATTCCGACCTTCGAGGTCTTCCGCTGGCTGCCGGCGCACCAGGCCTTTGCAACATTCGGCGTCGACGACGGACAGGCCCGCCACATCGCCGGCAAGCTGCTCAAGCGCGTGCTCGACTCGATCGCGGGGTAGGGCCTCTCTGCTCGCGGCGAACCATCCGTTGTCATTGCCGGGCTTGACCCGGCAATCCATCTTCTTACGAAAGAAGGATGGATGCGCGGGTCAAGCCCGCGCATGACGCGGTGGGTGCGATGGCAACGTACAGCGGCCTCACCACCCCTCCTTGAGCGCGGCGCAGACGCGGTCGACGTCGGCCGCCGACATCTTGGTGTGCAGCGGCAGGATCAGATAGTCGTCGTCGATCTCGTCCATGCGCGGGAATTGGTCCTTGCAGTCGAAGATCGTGTAGCGGTCGTTGCGGTAGTGGGTCTGGCCGGATTCGATCCTGCGGTCGCGCAGCATGCGCTGGCATTCGGCGCGCCGCTTGACGCTGATGGTGAAGAGCCACGCCGCGTGGGTCTTGCGCGGGCTGAAGTCGTCGATGATCTTGACCTGCGACATGCCGCGCAGGTTGTCGACGTAGCGCTGGTAGAGCGCCTTGCGATACTTCAGCGTGTCGTCGAATTCCTCGAGCGCGGCAAGCCCCATCGCCGCCCCGATGTCGGTCATCTGGTACTTGTAGCCGACCTCGAGCAGGTCGTTGTTCCAGATGCCGCTCTGCTTGCCGTGGCGGTCGATGCCAAACCAGCGCAATCGCCGCAGCAGCGGGTCGAGCGTGGCGTCCTTGAAGGTCAGCATGCCGCCGTCGCCGGTGGTCAGGTGCTTGATCGCCTGGAAGCTGTACATGGTGAACTCCGACACCGCGCCGATCGGCACGCCGTCATAGGCGGCGCCGACCGCGTGGGCGGCGTCCTCGATCACCGGGATGGAGTATTGCGCGGCCAGCGCCTTGATCTCGGCCATGTCGCAGGGCAGGCCGCCGTAGTGGACGCAGACGATCGCCTTCGTGCGTTCCGAGATCTTGGCCTTGAGGTCGGGGATCGAGACGTTCAGCGTGTCCGGATCGACGTCGATGAATTTGATCTTGGCGCCGATGTAGAGGAGCGGGATGTTGGTCGCCGTGCAGGTGAACAGCGGGGTGAGCACCTCGTCGCCCGCCTTGATGCCGGCGGCGAGATAGGCGAGGTGCAGGGCATCGGTGCCCGACCCGACCGCGACGCAGGGACCCGGCAATTTGAATTTGCTCTGGAACGCCGCCTCGAACCGGTCGACCTTGGGGCCCTGTCCGATCCACCGGCTGTCGAGCGTATCGCAGACGTATTCCTTCGCCTTCCTGGCAACGTGCGGATAAAATAGCACGATCCCTTCGTCGCTCGCCATGAGCGGCAGATCATTCCTCGGCGCTTTTGCCATGCCGGATGCCCTGGAGACCGAGCTGAGCATCGAAGAAGCGCGCTCGCTCGGGGATTATCTGTTTCTGCGCGCGCTGCGCAACGACGTGCGCGGCCTGATGACCAACCAGACCGCGCACATCAGCTATCTGCAGCAGCTCAAGTTCTACGTCGCGACCCGCTATCGCGTCCAGTCGACGCCGGTCACGATCTTCATCGCGCGCCGAGGCGGGCGGCGGGCCGGCTATCTGCTGATCCGTCAGACCGCGGACGGCGCCGCCGTGACCGAGGCGATCGACGAGAAATTCCGTCAGCAGGGGATCGGGAGAAAGCTGTTGGCGTTCGCGCAGGGGCGCTACTCCAATCTGGTGGCCGAGATCAGGGCGGAGAACGCGGCGTCGATCAAGTTGCACGAGTCGATGGGCTTCGTGCGGGAGGGAAGGGCGGATGGCGGCATCCTGACGTATCGTTTCCGCAAGTAGCATTTCATTCGGCGGCGCCGGCGAATGACGTTTGCGGGGCGATCGCGTCGATCCACTTCCGCACGTCCTGCACGAACAGGTCCTGATTGTAGATTTCGTGCGTGGGCTTCGAGGCGCCCTTGCGCAGATGCACGATGAGCGGGCGGCCGTCGCCGAGATATTCCTCGGGCAAGAGCGCCGCATGGTAGTTGTCGGGCACGCGCACCGACTTGAGCACCTGGTAGAGCTTGACCCGCCGTTCGAGCGAGCGGTGCTTGAGCTTGTGCCGCTCGATCAGCGTCGGAATGAGGCTGCCGGTATCGACCTGCATGAACGAGCCGATTGGCAGGCCGAAGTTGCGGCTGTCGGCGATCGTCGCGATCAGCCGCAGCGGCAGCGAGGCCGGGTCGCCGTGGATCGCGGCGAATTCACACAGGCGCTCGCTCAGCGCCTTGAGCTTGCGCGGCGCGAACGCGATGAACATGCAGTTGGGCTTGCCCTGATACTTGCGCGCGAACACGACGCCCTGCGGCAGCTTGAAGGCGAAGCCCGCGTCGGACGAATAGGGCGTGCCGAGGAACGCGATGTCGTCCTTGACCACGCGATCGACCAGCAAGGCGTCCCAGTCGGGGAGCGCGAACGCCATGTCGAAGTCGCAGATCACCGCCACGTCGGCGTCGGCTGCGCCATAGAGCGCGTTGACGCAGCGCGAATGGGTGACCGAATTGGCGTGCAGATAGACGCGCCCTTCGCGCTCGACCACGTGCGCCTGCCCGATCGGCAAGGGCAGGGGCTCGGCCAGGAGCGCCTGCCGCTGCGCCTCGTCGTGACAGGTGAAGTCGACGTCGATGTCGTGGGCGCCGGAGGCGAGCCGCGCGGCGGATTCGATGAGCAGCGTGAACAACGCCTGCCCGCCCGGCGGAACCGGAACGCACAGCGTGATCTTCATCGATCGCTCCCGCTCCCGGCGCGCTTTCGCCACGCCTAAGTGAGTCGGCGGCCGGCAGCAAGGGCCGCGCGGCAAGGCGCGGGGCGATCTGTTCGCCAAGGCGCGGCGGCCCCAAAACCCCGGACTGGTTCTCTTTTTCCTGCTCGGTATATACCATCCATTTTCCTTAACGCTTTTTAGTACGGCAGGCGGCCGTGATTTGACGAGGGGTTAATTCGGCTGTGCGACATTGACGAAATAACAGGGAGAGCCGTCATGTCCATCTTCAATCGCTTCCTCATCGACGAATCCGGCGCGACCGCCATCGAGTATGGTCTCATCGCGGCCGGCATCTCGGTTGCCATCATCACAGTGGTCGGCACGCTCGGAACCAAGCTCAACACCACGTTCACGTCGGTATCGACCGCGCTCAAGTAAGCTCGCGTCGAACGATCGATCATGACCAGGACAGAGCCCGCCCTCGCGAGAGGCGCGGGCTTCCTGCTGTTGCGGCGCAGGTTTGCGTCGGATTCTTTGCGTGGTCGAATTTTCTAACGGTTTCCGATTTTCCTGAAAATGCGCTAGCGCGCCTCGTCCGGCTAACATCCATCGGGTCGGCATCGTCGGAAAGAATTGGAATCACGTTGAGGCTCCGGGCCCTTCCGCGATGGGCGCTAAGCCTCTGGTGCCCTGGCCGGACTCGAACATTCAGAAAGAGCTCAATGTTTCAATAGCTTGATGGAGTGCAATTGGCATCTACTCACACATCTACTCACGCTGCTCTGAGCAGCAATGCAACTCCATGCCTGGCTATGCCAGGAAGAAAATTAGGCGAGAGCTTCAATACATCGACGCCCTTCCGCTATTGGGAGAGAGGCAGACATTGCTGACTGACCATGCGACGCGATTGACCCATCTCTGCCATTGGGCGCGCTGCGGTTTCGCAATGCACCCGCCCCGTCGGCGCGAGCGCATTAGGCCCAGTTCACACGAGCAATTCGGATATCGAAACGTTATGGAATATCGCCCAAGGGCTCAGTCGATCTTCAGCCCGAGCGCATTGACCACCGGCGTCCAGAGAGCAACATCGGCCGCGAGGGATCGCCGGAATTTTTCGGGGCTTGAGTCGAGAGTGGGTTCGATACCCGCGTCGATCAGCATTTGCTTGAACGCCGGTTCGGCGACCGCCGTGCGCGTCGCCTGCGCGATCTGTTCGATGATCCCAATCGGGGTCCCGGCTGGTGCGAGGAGCCCAAGGGAGCCTGTCACCGTCATGCCGGGCAAGCCCAACTCGGCCACCGTCGGAAGCTCGGGCGCGGCGATGAGACGCGTGGGATTCGTCACAGCAAGAATCCGAATCTTGCCGGACCGATGGAGTTCGAGCAGCTGCCCGGTCACGCCTGGGAAACCGAGCGGAACTTGTCCGCTGATGAGGTCCGTGACCAGCGGGCCGGTCCCCCGATATGGCACCTGCACGATCTCAGGCGTTCCCGCGAGTGATTTGAACAACTCGCCGGCCAGATGCTGGATCGAGCCGACACCGGCGTGCCCGTAGGACAGCTTGCCGGGATTGGCTTTCGCATAAGCGATGAACTCCTTTACGGTCTGAACCGGCACCGCAGGGTGTACGACCATGCCCAGGCAATTGGCGGCCATGCTCGCAATCGGATCCAGGTCTTTCACTGCATCATAGAGCGGCCGACTCTTGAGCAGGGCCTCGTTGATGTGCGTCAGCGTCCCGCCGAGCAGGATCGTGTAGCCGTCAGGCCGGGCGCGTGCGACGGCGGCGGCACCGAGCGATCCGCTGGCACCACCGATGTTTTCAACCACCACCGTGCCAAGCGGAGACTTCATCTTGTCCGCCCACGGGCGTCCGACGGCGTCGTACGCTCCGCCCGGGGGAAAGGGAATCACGAGCCGGATCGGCCGCGTCGGATAGGGTTGCGCCGAAGCGACGCGCGACACGGCCGGCAGCGCGGTTGCGCCCGCGGCCAGATGCAAGAATGTGCGGCGGGAAAGTTTCATGGCTCACGCGCCCTTACGAACGCTCACTCGCCGCGCGGGGCAGTCGGATTGCGCGGCGTCGCGAGCCATACTTTCGACTTCGCTTCATCCATCAGCGGCGTCACCTTGTCGGGATCGATGCGCACCATGACGTAGCTGATGTGATCCTCGATCTTGGTGAACCAATGCCCGGTGCCGGCCGGGATAATGACCACGTCGCCGACCTTGAGATTGTATGTCTTGCCGTTCCGGATCGTCGAGCCGTTGTTGCCGGGCCCATTGAACAGGCGCACCGTCTCGGCGTCCGCGGGACGCCGCTTCATATCCGCGATATCCGGACCTAACACGAGCGTGCCGGAACCCGACATGATGTAATAAACTTCGCTGACCAAATCATGCTCGGCGACCGAGTTCGGCGCAGGTGCGTCCAGCTTGCCGCGATAAACGACGCCGATGCCGATATGCGCTTTGCCGATATCGACGTCGCGCGCCTGTTGGTCCGTGCGCCTCTCGGCCAGTGCCTTTTTGATGTACTCCTGGATTTCAGTGGCCGGAAGATAGGTGCCTTCGCACATCCTGCAGGTCGGCTGTGGATCGGTTTGTTGCGCGCTGAGCGAGTTGACGCTCATTGGAGCGACCAGGAAACCGGCTGCGGCCAGATCCAACATCAGTCTCTTCATCAGAACCTCCTCCCGACTTTTATCCGGGATGCCCCGGACGACTCCCAAAGTGACGTGAATGTTCGCGTTTTTCCCGCCTTCCTGCAAGACGGAAGCCCATGACCGGTTGTTGGCCCATCGCGTCGACAGAGAAACGTCGGCTATTGGGAGAGAGGCAGACATTGCTGACTGACCATGCGACGCGATTGACCCAAACCTGCCATCGAGCGCGCGGTGAGCGGAGCGAGATTTCATCGTGTGCTCTACTACCAAAGAACCTGCGCCCGGCAGACGGCGCGCGCAGGGCTTTCGGCTGCTTCAAGGGACCTTTCAAAATTTGCGGACATCGGGGACACGGGCCGCCGGCCTATTCCCTGGCCTGGACGCGCACGAGATAGTTGTTGTGGTCGACATACCACACTGTCACAGGCGTGGTGGAGTGGTCGATCCAGGTTCGCCGATCATGGGAATAGGGCTCGGGCAGCACATATTCGGTCCAACGATTGGCCTGCGGATTGAAGCGCAGCATCCGACCACCATGCAGCTCGCCGGCCCATACCTCGCCGCGCTTGTCGGGCATCGCTTCGTAGAAGTTCACGTAAGGCGTCGGCGGAAAGTATTCGCGAATCTGACCTGACTCGACGTCGAACTTGACGAGGCCTCCGCCGCGGCCGCCGAACCACGGATTTCCCTGCGCATCGAAGCCACCCCGCGCTGGCGTGGAGTCGGGCGAGATGCTCCGCACTTCGATAAGCTTGTTGGTGCGCGTGTCCATGAACTCGATCGTGTTGCCGCCGCCGGCCGGGGAACCTCCCGCCCAGAAATTCCCGTCCTCGGTGATGATGTTGTCGTAGGGATTGCCGACGTCCATGGTGAAGGGAATACGCGCCACGAGCCTGCCGGTCTTGGAATCGAATTTTTGCACCGCCTTGTTTCTCGCAAACCACACGAGGCCATCCGGGCCGATTGAGAAATTCCCGAAGCCCGGCACGTTCGGCGGCTCTGTCCCCGCGATTGGAGACTTCACGAAGGTTTCGGTCGAAGGATCAAACCGGACGAGGTAGTTATTCGGTTACGATCGCGGTGCGCGGATCGAGCTTGCCGATGTACGGGGTGCGATGGCTCGAATACCAGATATTGCCTTTGGAATCGCCGGACACGTCGTGGGCAGCCAGCAGCACATGCGGCAGTTCGTACTCGGTCACGACGACGTTGGTTGCGGGCCCGCGCGGGCGCGGAAACGCCTTGATCTTGCCCATCTGGGAGTCGGGCCCGCGCACCCGCGCCAGCCATTTGACGAGCATCTCCTCCTGCTGCGCGTTGCCGCGGGCGCGACCGCGCACGATCAGCGGGGAGCCGCTGTAATGAAGCATCCGGAACAGGATCAGTCGCCAGCTTCGCTCGTCGAGCCGGTTGCGCATGATCTGGTCATAGCCGTGGCAGCCGCCCCCGCAGGTGTTGGTGAACGTGTGCTTTTCCTCGGCAGTGCCGGGCAAATTCCACAACCACTCTGCACCGGTCAGCTGTGCCAACACGTCGTCGGTGGGCGGCAGCAAGTCGGTCTGGGAGCGACGATGCAGCACGATGTCCTCGAACTGAGTCCCGTTTTCGACGAGCACGGCGTCGCGCTGATGGGGCAGGAACTCAAGCGGCTTGGCGATGCGCAACGTATAGGAGCCGGGCACGAGCTGTGGAAACTCGTATTGTCCGTCCTCGTTGCTGTAGACGGTGGTGCGCACCGCGTTGGGCGCGATCAATTGCACCATAATGCCTTCGAGCAATAGGCCGTCGGCGTTGCGAACGGTTCCTCTCGGGCCACCGCGAAGATTGGTGCGTTCCGGCATTGCCGGCGAATTCTGCGCCGTCGCGCGATACCATGGATTGACCGGCGATCTGGTCTCCTCGTAGCAACACCCGTTATGCAGATACGCGATAAGGTCGGCGATGTCGGCATCCTTAAGTGTGGTGCCGAAAGCAGGCATCTGGGGGCTGCCGTTGCGAATATGCTTGGCCACCGTATCGTCGTTGACTGGTTCTCCGGTCACCAGCGTCGCGCGCTTGAAGATGTCCTTCAGGCCCGGTGCCAGCGAGCCAGCTTCGCGCGCATAGTCATTATGACAAAACCAACATTTGTAATAGTAGAGTACCTCGCCACGCATCGGGCCACTGTTAGCCGCGACATTATATCCATAGATTCCCACCGAGCGCTGGAGGTCGTTCGAGGCAACAACGGCGGGTCGCGTTGACAGCACCTCGCTCTGTGCCTGTCCCACGTAACAAAATGCACCGATCCCAACGACGGCCGCGATGGACCGCGTGCGATTGACTTGCATTAGATGCTCCCGAAATGACCGCGTCCGTGCCGGACTTCTCTGACCAGGATGCGCCATTTGGAGTTGGCCGGCAACACAGTCGGCGAGATCATCCGGTTCGCGAGATTGTGACTGCAGGGCGGGCGCTGCGATGGCCGGCAGCTTTCTGGAGTAGCGCCGCCGCATAGGCGACGAGGTTGCCCGCGGCGGCCCGTGACCACGCCAGCCTTGACGGCTATGGGATTGCCGATTTCGCTGTGGTGCACCTGTTCATTGTTAAGATCGTCTGCGCGAAGAGAGGATCGCCTCGGGGAAAGGAGTCCGATCGCCATGCCGCTCTTGAGGTTGAGCATGATCTCGTATTTCGCCGGCGCGCGCACCGGTAAGTCTTCATCGCGTTTCGACGCCCATAAAAGCAGCAGGTCGCCGAACAAAATGACTCGGCGACCTATGATGCGACTTCAATCTTTGGAATGCCTATGGGACGATCCACGCGGCGTTGCGCGCCGGCGCAAAACCGGCCGGAATGAGAGCGATCTCCTTCATGGACTTGATGTCGACAACCGAGACGTTATTGGTGTGTTCATTGGCCACATAGGCGGTCTTGTCGTCAGGCGTGATCACCAGCCAGCCCGCACCCTTCCCGCCAAGAGCGGCGCCTCCCAAGAGCTTCAAGTCGGGTACCGAGTACGCATAGAGCGTACTGTTCAGCCTGCTGTTGACCAGCAATGTCTTTTGATCCGCGGTCAGCATAATGCCGTGAGATACCGAGGGCCCGCCGTGGCGGTTCTGTTTTTCGGCGGGTACGTCGGGAAGCTTGATCTCATTGATTTTCGCTTGCGCGGCAAAATCCAGGACCGAAAATCCATTCAGAGTGCCATTTTGAGCGAATATCCACTTGGTCGAGCCGTCGGGATTTGACGAGATCGCCATCGGAGAGGGGGCTGGACTCAATACAAGCCGCCAGGCGACCTCGTTGGTCCGCGTGTCAATCACGTTCATCAAGTTCGCCGGCGGTCTGGCGCCTCGGCTGGATCCGGCAATCACATACTTGCCATCTGGGGTGACGTTCAGGTCGTGGATGCCGCCCCTGAGTGCGATGGTCTTGACCTTCTCAAGCGAGACGGCGTCGATCACGTCGACGCCGCCACTCGGATTGGCCTTGATCTGCGGAAACTCCGAGTAGTCGTCCCACGTCAGGGCGATCGCGACATAGATCCATCGCCCATCGGGAGTGATATCGACAAGGTTGGGATTCCCGCTCAGAGGAATTCGTTTGGTCACCTGGAGCGTCTTCCCGTCGATCACGGTGAGCGTTCTATCAGCTTGTTCACTCACGTAGATTCGGCTGCCGTTCGGCGCCACCACAACCCCGTGGGGCGCTTCGATCCCCTTGATCTCGCCCACCACCTTGTTGGTGGCAACATCGATGATGTGGATGTTATCTCCGGCGGAGTTCGTTTGGATGATCCGTACCTTCGATTCCTGCGCGGCCGCCAAAGAGAAAGACGCCGTGCACAGAACGATCCCGGCTAGAGCTGTGAGACCCCAGCGAAACATTTGCTTGTTCGTCATCTTCGTCATCCCTCTATTCAAACTCATCCTCTTGAGGCAGTGCTCGGGAGATAGGTCCGTTCGTCGAAAGACGTTCGTTACCCGGTGCTACCTCACCTTTCTCCCATCACGAATGCCTTCAATATCAACCAATCCGGATCCTGCTGCGAGGCGAACTGCTGAGCCCCACCGTGATGGGGATCGCCACCAGCCTCTTCGGCAAGCGCATGTTTGATGAGCTTGCTGTCCAGGAAGCCGGGCATGGCCACCCGCCGGACCAGCTCGAAGTTCCGGCGCGACTGTTCTTCGTTCCAGGTCGGGGCCCCAGGTGACAGCGGCACCAATTTGAACGGTGCGTTGTTGAACGTGTGGCAGACAACGCATCGCGCGTGGCCGGGACGCTTGGCAAGGAAGACGGCCTGTACCTTGGTCTTGAAGAACTCGTAATCCAGCGACACCGACGTGGTGGGGGAAGCGGCTGGCTGGCTCTCAGCCTGCCGCAACGAGCCGGCCGCCGCCACGAACAGACACGCCGCGACGACTGTATGAAACGAGGCCCTCTTCATTCGAACCTCCGGAAAATTATCTGTTGGGAATTGTGCATTCTATGCTTGAGCGAAAACTCGTCAAGAAGTTGTCCCGCTTAGGCAGATAGCACATGAGTTGTCGGGTCTTACGCCCTACAAAGGCGCACAATGAACCCGGCACCTCTTTCTAAGCCTTCCGTGTATGAAACTAGCTAGGCCACACAGCGCCTAAATCATTGCAGCAGCTCACGTCCGCACCTGGCCCATCGCGTCGACAGAGAAACGTCGGCTATTGGGAGAGAGGCAGACATTGCTAACTGACCATACGACGCCATTGACCCAACTCAGACATGCGCTCTGATCGATCGCTTCTACGCAAAATGCCCTGGCGCCTTTCGATTTGGCAGCGCAGCGCTCCCTGGTGCGCCGCCGGCGAGCGACAGGTCGCGGCGGCGAGAGAGGATGTTTGTCATGGCGGGCGCGTCTCCACTTTTGATGGCTTTTTCGCGCCGGATGCTTGGCGACATACGGGGGCGATGTGCGGGTTGAAGTGCACGCCGTTAATCGCGACAGTGCGAAATCGCAACCCGCGAAACCGAAATTTTGCGAGGGAGTAACGATGCCGGATCGCGACGAACTCGGCTCGGCCTGGAAGGTGCCGCCCAGCCGCTACCTTGCCAGCCGGCCGGCTGAGTACAAGGTCGGCGCACCCCGCTCGGTCTACGTGACGATGAAAGACGGCTGTCGGCTCGCGGTCGACGTGATCCTGCCTGACGGAAATGCCTCGAAGTGCTGGCCGACCGTGCTGATCCTGACGCCCTATGTGCGCCGCTTCGCGCTCGCGCCGGGCAGCAACGTCGAGCCATCGCCCAATAGCTTCAAGTATCGCGACATGTTCGTGCCGCGCGGCTATGCGCTGGTCGTGGTCGATGCACGCGGCACGGGCGCGAGCTTCGGCACACGCGATTCCTTCCGCAGCCCCCGCGAGCGCGCCGATTACCGCGCCATCGCCGACTGGATCGTCGCCCAGCCTTGGAGCGACGGACGGATCGGCGCCACCGGCATCTCGTATCTGGGGGCGGCCTGCGACTTCCTCGCCAGCACCGGCCACAAGGCGGTGAAGGCGATCGCGCCGCTCTTCGCGGTGTGGGACACCTGGGCCGACAACTATTATCCCGGCGGCCTTTTGATCAAGTCGCTGGCGCTGACTTACGACGAGCTGATGCTCGCGCTCGACCACGACCGGCGCGACCTGCGCCCGCAGTTCAAGTACTTCGCCGATCCCGCGCTGAAGGGGCCGATGCCGGTCGACGACGACAAGGACGGCTCGCTCGCCCGCGAGGCGGTGAAGGACCATCTGGCGAACTTCCGCATGCCCGACTTCATCACCGAATTCAAATTCCGCGACGATGCGCTGCCCTACGATCCCTCCTTCACCAGCGCCTCGTTCAGCCCCTACAACTATCTCGACGAGATGCCGAAGGACGTGGCGGTCTACACCATCTCCGGCTGGATGGACGGAGCGGGCTACGCCAACGGCACGCTGTCACGATTCCTGACCCTGCCCAATGCCGAGCGCCGCATCATGCTGGGGCCGTGGGACCACGGCGCGCGCGTCAACGCCTCGCCGTGGCGCGCGCGGGTCGAGCCCGAGCTGCCGGTGCTGGGCGAGGTGCTGCGCTTCTTCGACGAGCATCTCGCCGGCCGCACGACCGGCCTGAAGGACGAGGATCCGATTCACTATTTCACCGTGCATGCCGAAGAGTGGCGTTCGGCCAAGAGCTGGCCGCCGGTGAAGGGTAGTCGGCAATTCTATGCCGCACCGGGCGGCGCGCTTGCGTCGACCCGGCCCAACGGCGGTGCGAAGCAGTCGGTCCAAACAGATTTTGCGGTCGGCACCGGCACGCAGACGCGCTACGAGCGCATCGCCCTCATCGACACCACGTCGTATTATGCCGACTGGACCGAGCGCGAACAGAAGCTGCACGGCTTCACCAGCGAGCCGCTCGCGCAGCCGCTCGAGATCGCCGGCCATCCCGTGGTGTCGCTGTGGCTTGCCTCGAGCGAGCCTGACGCGGCGATCTTCGTCTACCTCTCCGAAGTTGAGGCCGACGGCACCTCGCGCTACGTCACCGAAGGCGTCCTGCGCGCCCTCCATCGCGCCGAGGCGCCGGCGCCGCGCAACTACCGCACCACCTGGCCGTGGCGCAGCTACGCTCGCAAGGACGCAAGACCGATGCCGACCGGCGAGCCGCAGCTCCTGCGCTTCGCCCTTCTGCCCACCGCCTGGCGCTTTTCCGCCGGCAGCCGAATCCGGCTGTCCATCGCCGGCGGCGATGCGGATCATTTCGTGCAGACGCCGCACGGCCGTCCGCCGCTGCTCACTCTGCTGAGCGGCGGCGACAAGGCGACGATGCTGGAGCTGCCAACGGCGTGAAGGCTGGACCCTCTCTGGCTCCAGCAGCAGGCCGACGAGGTGGTCGAATGAATGGCGCGATGACGGCGTCTTGCAAGCGACGATTGATAAGGAATATAGTCCTGGTGCCCCTGGCCGGACTCGAACCAGCACGATGTCGCCACCAACAGATTTTGAGTCTGCCGCGTCTACCAATTCCGCCACAGGGGCTAAAGCGCGTCCCAAGCGGGACGTGCTTTAGAAGTCTTGCGTGGCGCATGTCCTTGACGGCGAACCGGTACCCACGTCGCCGGGACATGCGCTAGCCGCGGGATCATAACCGCCCATGGCGGGGGGTCAACGTCCGCCCCATATCGAGGAAAGTTTACTGGGCCGCGATCCCCGGCGATCTTTGAATCGACAGAATGCCGCGCCATAAGAGGCGCCGGGACGCTAGCCGAAAAGCAGCAGCCGACGAATGACCGCCACGACGCTTGAGACCTGGACCAGCCTGACCCGCACCCGCCCGATCGCGGCGGCGGCCACCATCATCGTGGTCGGCGGCCTGGCGACCATTTTGGGCGCCTGGTTCTTCCAGTATGGGCTCGGCCTCAAGCCGTGCCCGCTGTGCCTGGAGCAGCGCTACCCGTACTACTTCGCGATCCCGCTCGCGGTGCTGGTCATCCTGGGCGAGCAGGTTGGCTCCCAGCGCAAGGTGCTGCTCGCCGCCCTGTTCGTGATCGCGATCGGCATGCTGTGGAACACGGCGCTTGGCGCCTATCACGCCGGCGTCGAATGGAAATTGTGGTCGGGCCCGCAGGAGTGCTCCGGGGCGCTCGAGGGGCTCGGCTCGGCGACCAATCTGCTGGAGCGGCTGGGCCAGAACAGCAACGTGGTGCGGTGCGACGAGGCGGCTTGGCGCTTCCTCGGCATTTCGCTCGCCGGCTACAACGTGCTCATTTCGCTTGCGCTCGCCGCCGTCGCGGCCTGGGGGATCGCGGCGTCGCGCCGCCACCGGGCGATCGACGCCGCGGCGTGATCTCACGCTTCAAATTGCACTGAATTCTCCGTCGTCATGGCCGGGCCCGTCCCGGGACAAACCCGGCCATCCACGTCTTGCCAGTTGCAGCAAAGACGTGGATGCCCGGCAGCGCAGACAAGTTTACGCAGTCTGCGCAAGCTTGACTGCGTGCCGGGCATGACGAGCGGAGAGACTTGGACAAGTCAACTGGGACCGATCTAGCGTGCGGAGGCGCTGCCGATCACGGATCGAGCTCGGTGTCCCAATAGAGATAGTCGAGCCAGCTGTCGTGCAGATAGTTCGGCGGAAACAGCCGGCCGTTGCGGTGCAGATGATGCACCGAGGGCTGGAACGGCATCTGCGACGGGTACATCTTGGCCTCGGACATCGTCAGGTTGCCCTTGCGCAGATTGCACGGCGAGCAGGCCGCCACGACGTTGATCCAGGTCGTGTGGCCGCCGCGCGAGCGCGGCACAAGATGGTCGAAGGTGAGGTCGTCGCGCGTGCCGCAGTACTGGCAGGCGAACCGGTCGCGCAGAAAGACGTTGAAGCGCGTGAACGCGGGCTGGGTCGCGGGCTTCACGTAGGTCTTGAGCGACACCACGCTCGGCAGCTTCATTTCGAGGCTGGGGCTGCGCACCGCGCGGTCGTAGTTCGCGACGATGTTCACGCGCTCCAGGAACACGGCCTTGATGGCGTCCTGCCACGACCACAGCGACAGCGGGTAGTAGCTCAGCGGACGGAAGTCCGCGTTGAGCACCAGAGCCGGCCAGCCCGTGGGAGACACATGGACGTTCACAGCAGCGCTCCTCAACCTCCTTGCGATGCGCCCCTAGTCTATAGGGCAGCATGACGGGATTGTGAAGCGTCCGCCGGGAGTTACCCAGGGTGTTCCGGGACGCCCATTGTGGCGGTCATGAGCGTCGGAGGCGGCGCGAATCAGGCCGCGGTGCCGGTCATCGCGAGGTCGCGCGTGGCCGAGCCGCGGTCGAGCCGCAGCGTCAGGCAGAAGGCGCTCCCCCCGCTGCGCAGGAACGAATCGAGCGGCGTCGCGATCACGCGATAGCCCCGCTCTTCGAGCGTGGCGCGCATGCGCTCGCTGCAGCCCGACAGCACGATGTCGGTGCCGATCGAGACCGCGTTGGCGGCGAGCCTTCCGGCGTCGTCGGCCGCGAGCTCGATGCGCTGGTCGGGCGCCACGCGCTCGGCGATCACGGCGCGGCCCGCGGGCGTGAACGCGCCCGGCACGTAGATCACCTCGCCATTGGTGAGCGGGCAGAGCGCGGTGTCCATGTGATAGAAGCGCGGATCGGCGAGCTCGAGCGCAAGGACCTCGACCCCGAACGCGTCGGCCACGTGCTCCCGGGCGGCCGCGTCGGAGCGCGGGCCGTAACCCATCCAGAACAGGTTGCGGGTGTGGTCGAACACGCAGTCGCCGGCGCCTTCGAGCGCCACGTTCTCGGGCAGCGTGCGGATCGTGTCGATCAGGCCGCGGCCCTGCAGCCGGCGGAACGCTGCCGCAAAGTGCGGCTGTTCCCCCTGCCGCTGCGCGTGGCGGAAGCGCGCGAGCAAGGCCTTGCCGTCGAGCACCACCGCGGCGTTCGCCGTGAATACAAGATCCGGCAGCCGCGGGACTGCGGGGACGAGATGGATCTTGGCGCCGGCGTCGAGCATGGCGTCGAGCAGGCCCGCCCACTCGCGTTGCGAGGTGGCGGCGAGCGCGCGGTCCTCGCGCGCCCAGCTCGCCGGGTCCATCCACGGATTGATCGTGTAGCTGACCGCGAAATGCTCGGGCCGGCACATCAGGAAGTGGTGGCTCATCGTCATGACCTCGGCATCAACCTCAAGCAGCGACGGGCCGGCGCGGATTGAGCGCCAGTTCACGCACGACCTCCTCGAAGCGGTCGAGCGCAACGTCGAGATCGTCGCGGGCAATGACGAGCGGCGGCGCGAGGCGCACCACCGTGTCGTGGGTCTCCTTCGAGAGCACGCCCTTGGCGAGCAGCTTCTCGCAGGCGTCGCGGGCACTGGCGATTGCCGGGTCGATCTCGGCGCCGGCCCACAGGCCGCGGCCGCGCACCGACTTGAGCGCAGGGCTGCGGATGGCGCGCAGGCGCTTGAGCATGTGCTCGCCGAGCACATGGCTGCGCTCGACCAGGCCTTCGTCGCGGATCACGTGCAGCGCTTCGAGTCCGACCGCGGCCGCGAGCGGATTGCCGCCGAAGGTCGAGCCGTGCGAGCCCGGGGTGAACACGTCCATGACCTTGCGCTTGGCCACGAACGCCGACACTGGCAGCACGCCGCCGCCGAGCGCCTTGCCGAGGATCAGGCCGTCCGGGTGGATGTTCTCGTGCTCGAACGCGAACCACTTGCCGGTGCGGCCGAGCCCCGACTGCACCTCGTCGAGGATCATCAGCACGCCATGCGCGTCGCACAGCGCGCGCACGCCGGCGAGATAGCCGGCCGGCGGCACGATGATGCCAGCCTCGCCCTGGATCGGCTCGATCAGGACCGCGGCGGTGTCGGGCGTGAAGGCGCGCTCCATCGCGGCGAGATCGCCGAACGGGACCGAGCGGAAGCCGGCCGAGAATGGGCCGAAGCCTTCGCGATAGGCGGACTCGGAGGAGAAGCCCACGATGGTCGTGGTGCGGCCATGGAAGTTGCCGTGCGCCACGATGATCTCGGCGCGGTCGCGGCGGCCGCCCTTGACCCGGTAGGCGTAGCGGCGCGCGGCCTTGATGGCGGTTTCGACCGCTTCGGCGCCGGTGTTCATCGGCAGCGCGACGTCGAGCCCGGTGACGCGGCAGAGCTCGGCGAGGAACGGCCCGAGCTTGTCGCTGTAGTAGGCGCGCGAGGGCACCGCCAGGCGCTGCGCCTGCGCGGTCAGCGCCGCCAGGATGCGGGGATGGCCGTGGCCGTGGCTGACCGCCGAATAGGCGCTCATCATGTCGATGTAGCGCTTGCCGTCGATGTCCCACAGATAGGCGCCTTCGCCGCGCGCCAGCACGACCGGCAGCGGCGTGTAGTTCTTGGCGCTGAAGCGGTTCTCGAGCTCGATGAAATTCATGATCCTGACTCCACAACGAATAAGTGGTGATTCGTCACACTATTTGTGCCGAAAACCCGCGACGGGTTTGGTGGAAGGTGACCGCGCTGACGTCGGTTTCAGCGGTCGCGGCGGCGCTGCGCAGCGGAAACCGCCGTTCGTTAACACCGCGTCGCCGCTTGCTCAGATGTCGAATGGAATCGTGGTCGCGCCGCGAGTCCTTCCCTCCTCCCATTCGCGAAGCGAATGGCGGGGAGGGGTCGGGGGTGGGGGGATGTCCGTTGTGCCACGACAGCGACAGACAAACGCACTGCCCCCCGCCCCTCACCCCTCCCCGCCGCTCGCAAGCGCTCGCCGGGGGGAGGGGAAGCGGAGAGGCCGTCGCGCGTGTCAAATAGAATCGAACGCCGCTGGTGGGCTACGTCACCTTGCGGGCGAGCAGCGCGTCGGGGTAGCCGGCGAAGCGGCGGATCGGGCGCAGCGTGACGTGGCTGACGATGCGCGCGATGCCGAGCCGCGGGTCGTCGATCAGGCCGGTGGTCAGCGCCTGATAGGCGGCGAGATCGGCGCAAACGAAGCGGGCCAGGTAGTCGACGGTGCCGCTGACCTCCCAGCACTCGACCAGCTCCTCGATCGCGGCGAGCCGCTGCTCGAGCGTGGTCTGGTGGGCGTGCTTCTCGAGATAGATCTCGGCGAAGACCGTGACCGGCTTGGAGAGTTGCGCGATGTCGATGACCGCCTGGTAGCCGATGATGATGCCGGCGGCTTCGAGCCGGCGCACGCGTTCGAGGCAGGCACGCGCCGAAAGGCCGGCGGCCGCCGACAGCTTCTCGATCGACATGCGGCCGCTGCGTTGCAGCGCCGCCAAAATCTTGACGTCGATCCGGTCGAGTGCAGGGGAGCGTTTCGCGACCATCCTTCACCCGAGCCTTCAGCCGAGCGCTTCGTCCTTCACGGCGACCGTGTAGTTCAATCCGAGTCGGCCGCCGTCGGCATAGACGGTCTGGCCGGTGACATAGGCGGCGTCGTCCGACGCCAGGAATACCGCAACGGAGGCGATATCCTCAGGCTCGCCGATGCGCCCGAGCGGCGTGCGGGCGAGCAGGCGCCGCTTGGCGTCCTTGTCGGTCGCGATGGTCTTGAGGATGTCGGTCATGATCGAGCCCGGCCCGATGGCATTGACCCGGATGCCGTGCGGCGCAAGCGAGAGCGCCATCACCTTGGTGAGCTGGGCAAGGCCGCCCTTCGACACGCAATAGGGCACCTGGTTGGGGATCGCGAGCACCGCGTTGACCGAGCTCATGTTGACGATCGTGCCGGGCGGCTTGCCGGACTTGACCTGCTCGACCATGCGCCGCGCGGCGGCTTGGCCCATGAGGAACGCGCCCTTGAGGTTCACCCGCAGCACGCGGTCGAAGTCGGCCTCGGCGATATCGAGGAAGTCGGCGGCGTGAACGATGCCGGCATTGCTGACCAGGATATCGATCTGGCCGAACGCGCGGCAGGCTTCGTCGATCACGCTCTTGGCCTGTTGGGCGTCGCCGACGTCGGCGGCCGTGAAGCGGCAGGCACTTTCGCCGAGCTCTCGCGCGGCGGCGGCGCCGGCTGCTGCATCGAGGTCGGCGATCATGACCTTGGCGCCTTCCGCCACATAGCGTCGCGCGATCGCAAGGCCGATGCCGTGCGCCCCGCCGGTGACCACCGCGACTTTGTTCCGGAGTTTCATGGGCCGCTCCGTATTCGCATCGCGCGCGTCAGCTTCCGGCGACGCCGTGCTCCATCTGCTGCACCGGCCGCGTGAAGGCGCGCGCAAGAAATTCGCCGCCGTGGCGCAGCCCTTCCTGGTCGATGCCGTGACCGATCCCCTGCGACAGGTGCCATTCCACCGGCACCCCCAGCGAAGCCAGCCCGCCCGAGGCTTGGAACAGCGCCTGCGGCGGGATCAGGTCGTCGCGGTCGCCGTGGACCAGCAGGACTGGCGGGCGCGACTTGATCTCAGCCGCGAAGGCGTCGGCATTGCCGTCGGGCGGCGTCACCAAGAGGCCGGAATAGCCGACGATCGCGAGCGGCGGCGTGGCGCGCCGCAGCCCTAAGTGCAGCGCCATCATGGTGCCTTGGCTGAAGCCGACCAGTGCGAGCGCCGAGGGCGGCAGGTTGTGGCGCTTGAGGTCGGCATCGAGGAAGCGTTCGAGCCCCGGCGCCGCCTTGTTGGCGCCAAGCCAGCGTTCGTTCGGATCGCGGAAGGTCAGGCTGAACCATTGCCTGCCGGTCGGTGCCTGGCCGCAGGGCTCGGGCGCATGCGGCGAGACGAAAGCCGCGTGGGGCATCAGCCCCTGCCAGGCGCGGCCGATCTCGATCAGATCGTTGCCGTCGGCGCCATAGCCGTGCAGGAAGACCACGAGCTGGCGCGGCGCGCCGCCTGCGCGCGGCTCGAGCCGCGGTCCGTCGAGTTCAGCCATTGGCCCTCCGAGCCTGTTTTGCCGATAGCACTAGTGCCCCGTTTCCGAAGTTCGTGAAATACCCGCGGCACACTCTGACACGAACTTCGGAAACAAGGGGCACTAGCAAGTTTATGATTCTAGTGCCGCATTTCGATTTGAAGTTCCTCACTGAGTTTGCTGCAGGTCCTGTAGGAACTTCAAATCGGCGGCACTAGCGCGCCTTCACGCTGCTTCGCGACGCGATAATAAGCCCATAGCATACAGGCGGCGGCGCCGCGCCAGGGCCGCCACGGCTCGGCGAGCGGGCCCATCTCCTTCACGGTCGGACGCGCCTTGAGGGCGAGCAGCAGCCGCGCCCCTTCCTGCAAGGCGAGGTCGCCGGCCGGCCAGGCATCGGCATGGCCGAGGCAGAACAGGAGATAGATGTCGGCGGTCCATGGCCCGATGCCGTGGATCGCGGTCAGGGCCCGGTGCGCGTCGTCGGCGCCCTGGTGGACGAGGCCCGACAGATCGAGCGCGCCGCCATCGATGGCGCGCGCGATCGCCTTGAGGGTGCGGATCTTCGGCGCCGAGAGTCCAACACGGGCAAGCTTGTCGATGCGGGCACGCCGCACGGCGGTGTGGTCGAACGGGTCGAACGCCGCGTGCAGCCGATCCCAGATCGCCTTGGCGCTGGCGGTCGAGACCTGCTGGGCGACCACGATCTGGGCGAGCCCAGCGAATCCATCGGGGCGCTTGCGCAGCGGCGGCCGCCCGGCGACCGACAGCGCGTGCGCGAAGCGCGCGTCGAGGCTTACAAGCGACGCCAGCCCGGCGTCGAGCTCGGATTCGGTGCGGATGCGGTGGTCCATCGCAGCAGTGATACCAGGGCTGGCTTCGGGCGGACAAATTTTGTGGGTCGCGCTAGAACGGTGAGGCAAGGACGTCGGGA
>WNGB01002035.1_pt1 | contig 32949 bp, 31 predicted proteins | sample 5400681 | NCBI WGS metagenome assembly WNGB01 (sample SAMN13153367, study PRJNA577476) | soil metagenome | isolation source: 115 cm soil or saprolite under grassland replicate 2 | place: USA:California | collected 2016-06-15
TGCCGCCGTCCGGCGGGGAGGGTCGGCGGGTGGCGTGCGTCGGGATTGCCATAGATGCGGGTGTACGGGTTGGCGTAGCGGCAACGGCCAGAGTTGGGCCGGGTGAGGCCGGTCGGCCGGCGTGTTGGGCAGGGCTTAGGAGCTTGTCAGCGAAGCTTGGTCATGTGCGGGGCTGGCACTTGGAGGCGTCGAACCGCTTGTCCCCGGGCGGCGTCTGGCCGGACCCGACCGGATGGGTCTGGCCGCCGGCGATCCTGAACGTCACCGTCCCGCTCGGCTTGATGGTGACCTGGGCCGGCTGCCACTGGTTGGCGGCGGTGCCGTCGATCTCCTCGCTGCGCTTGGCCTGGCCGAGGGCGGCGCCGCCAGGAAGCGGGAGGCCGGTGGTCCGACGTAAAGCAACGGCGAGCCCAGATGGCGTATCGTGCATGGAGGTCGAGGGTTGAAGGTATCTACGGTCTGGCCAGCGATGGCGTGTGTGTGGCCTTCCAGCGCGAGAAGGGTCCTACCCCAGATGGGTAGTCGGCCGCGCACCTGGCACATGACCCGGAATGCGAGCGTGACCCGATGAAGGTCAGCGATCCCCTCCGGCGAGGACTCCGTACTGCTCTGCAACGCACCATCACGCTGCTGAGCACCGGAGCGCTCGTCACCGTCCTGAACGGCCTCCTGCATATCCCGGGAGGAGTACAGCGCCTTCTCGGCCGTCCTGCTGCCCTTCGTGACCACCGCCCTGAGCTCGCTCGACGCCAGGGGAAGGAGGTTGTCCCGGGGAGTACCGGCAGTCCTCAAGACGCTCCTACCGATGGCCTGCTCGATCCGGGCACCGAAGGTTGAACCATGTCAACCCTGGCAGAGATTGACGCCGAGCTGGCAAGACTTGTCGAGACCCTGGCCGAGCCCATCACCTGGCACAGACGTAGGGCTAGGGAGGCCGAGAACGAGCAAGTACGCAACCGCATTGATGAGCTTCTCGAGGAGAGGCTCGCGCTGATCGAACGGTGTACCTAGTCAGCTATGCCGCCGCAGGCAACGTTTGCCCGGTTCGCGATGTCCCCGTCGCTGCTCTGTGCATCGCGGTTTCGCCAGACGACGGAGCGCCGGATTCTGGCCAGACTGCCAGGTCCTTTGGGAGGTGGGGCATGCAGGCCAGGCATCTGTTCTGGGTGCTGTTGCGCGACCAGGTTGGCCCGCTGCTGCGGGCAGAGGGATTCGGTGGCGCCGGCCAGTCCTGGCGGCTTGAGCACCCAAGCGGCAACGCCGCGCTCATCCAGGTGCAACGAAGCCGGTGGAACACCGCCGACAGCGTGCCGTTCACGATCAACCTGGCGGTCGCGTCCAAGGTCGTGTGGGACTGGCAGCTTACGCGGGAACCGGGGCGTGGACCGGCAGCCAGGCCCTCGGCCTTGTATGCCAACGACTGCCCGCTGTGGTGTCGCATCGGCGCCGGGCTCGGGGAGGAGGGGTGGTGGACGATCACCACCGGGATGCGGCTTGACCCGGTGGCCGCCTCGGTCGTCCAGGCGCTTCGCGGCCGGGCGATTCCCCTGCTGGGTGACCATCTCACCGACGCGGCGCTGTGCCGGTGGCTCGATGATCCACAGCTGGGATGGCCCACTTGCACCTGGCGTCTGGTCTACCTGTCGGTGCTGCTGGCCACCCACGGTCCCAACAGACGGTTGGACCAGGTCCTCGAGCAGCTCCAGGCCCGGGTTGCGCACGACCCGCGTCCGCCCTGGCTGGCTGAGCACGTTACGGACATGCGCCAGCGCGCCCTGACGGCGGCAGGGGGCGGCGCAACGCCTCCAGCCGCACCACCTACCGCGCCGTCCTCAACGACATAGCCCGCCCGGCTCGGGCCGAGCTCACCGCATGGCCCCGCCCGTGGCTGTGGCGCCCATGGGCCGGCGACGTGGAACGGCGTCTGCCCTCGAGCCACCGGCTGACGCGATGCGGCTTCCCGGAACCGGGTGGAGGCCGGCGTAGACACCGATCTCGCACCCGCCGCGACGCGCGTAGATCGCCCTGCTGGGCACTCCGGCTAACGGTGAATCGGCAGGATCGTTAGCCGGACAGCTCTCGATAGAAAGCCGAAAAGTGCCGCTGACCTGGAGCCCGAGGGGGGACTCGAACCCCCGACCTGCCGATTACGAGTCGGCTGCGCTGCCACTACGCCACTCGGGCCGGTGCCGGGAGGCTAGCCTCCGAGCAGGGGCGAGTGTATCGGAGGCCACTCAGGACCTTCCAGTGAGATCGCCGCGTCAGCGGATGGTGAGGCGGGCCATCTCGGAGGGGGCGCCATGCAGCGCCGCCTGGAGGGCAAGGAAGGCCGCTTCGAGCGTGAGCTGGGGCGAGGCGCCGATGGCCAGCCGGCGGTCGGCCTCCTCCAGCGCCGCGGCCGCCCGAATCACGGCGGCCGGCGCGGCGACCCCGGCTCCCCCACCGGCCAGTCCGGCGCCCGCGGGCGCTCCCCCCGCTCCGGCGGCGGTTCCGGCGAGGCGGGAGGTGGTGGCGGCGCGGTCGGGATGGGCCAGGGAGGAGGCATCGACCTGGCCGCCGCCGGCGAGCAGCGCCATGTCCCGGTAGATGCCGAGCAGGTCGGCGAGCGCGTCGCGGATGGCGTCGAAGCGTACCCGCCGAAGCTCGCGGCGGTGACGCGTCTCGATCCGCTTGCGCAGGGCGCCGCTGCCCCGCCCCTTCCCATAGGTCCCCTCGAACTCGGCGAGCTCGAGCGCCTGCCGCTGCCTGCTCGCGGCCATCGCCTCGTCGGCCTGGGCGAGCACGGCGGCCGCGGCGGCCAGCGCACCGGAGGCGCGGCCGCTGGCCAGCGGCTCCGCCAGGTCGAGGACGGCCGCACGGCGCAGGCGTACCGCCTCGTCGGTGAGCAGCGAGCGGGCCCTGCTGAGGCGCCCGTGACCGGCGGCAGCCGCCCAGGCGGCCTGCTCCGCCGAGATCCCGAGCTGCGACGCCAGCGCCTCGGCCATGGCGGGCGCTGGCAGGCTGGCGAAGGCCAGCGTCCGCGCCCGCGAGGGGATCGTGCTGACCAGCGCCTCGATACTTCGGGCCACCAGCACGAACACCACCCCTGGCTGCGGCTCCTCCAGGACCTTCAGCATCGCGTTGGCGGCGGGGTCGGTCATGCGATCGGCCTCGTCGAGGATGAACACGGCCACCGGGGCCTCGTGGTGGGACCGCGACGCCTCCTCACGCATCGCCCGCACGTCGTCGACGAGCAGGTTGTCCCCCTCCGGCATGACCAGGTGGACGTCGGGGTGGACGCCGCGCAGCACGCGCCGGCAGCTATCACAGGTCCCGTCCCCACCGGCCGGGCAGTTGAGCGCCGCCGCGAACACCCGCGCGACGTGCAGCTTGCCCACTCCGGGCGGCCCGACGAACAGCCAGGCATGGACCACCCGGTCGGAGTCGACGGCCTCGCGCAGGACGGCGACCTCCTCCGGGTGGCCGACCACCTGATCCCAGACGCCGGCCATCAGCCGCGTCCCAGGCTTCGCTGGACCGCCTCGCGGACCTCGGCCGCGACCCGGTCAGGCGGCGGCGCCGCATCGACGATCACGAATCGTTCGGGATCCGCCTCGGCCAGATCGAGGAACCCCTGCGCCACCCGCCGATGGAACTCCAGGTCCTGGCACTCGATGCGGTCGCGGCTGCCACGACCGCGCGCGAGCCCCTCCTCCGGGTCGAGCCGCAGCAGCACGACCAGGTCGGGGAGGAGCCCGCCGGTGGCGAAGCGGTTGATCGCGGCGATGGGCTCCTGCCCGAGGCCGCGCGCGGCGCCCTGGTAGGCGAGCGACGAGTCCAGGTAGCGGTCGCACAGGACGACCTCACCGCGCTGGAGCGCCGGACGGATCACCTGCTCCACGAGCTGGGCGCGAGCGGCGGCGAACAGCAGCGCCTCCGCGCGGGCATCCACGGTCAGGGCGGGATCCAGCAGGATCGACCTCACCTGCTCCCCCACCGGTGTCCCGCCCGGCTCCCGGGTGCTCACCACCCGGTGGCCCGCCTTCTCGAGCGTCTGCCTGAGCATTTCGAGCTGCGTAGACTTGCCCGCACCCTCGACGCCTTCGAAGGCGATCAGCCGGCCGCGGCGCGAGGAGGAGGGCACGGGCGGGCGCGCTCAGGCGCTGGCCAGGGCCGCCACCGCGACCTGTGTGCCGCACTTGGCGCAGGTCGCGGTGCCGGGGTCTTTGTCGGGCACGAGCAGGCCGCCGCACTCGGGGCAGGGCTGGCTCAGCGGCGCCTGCCACACGGCGAAGTCGCAATCGGGGTAGCGGTTGCAGCTGTAGAAGGTCTTGCCGCGCTTGGTGCGCTTGGACACGACCTGCCCCTGGCCGCACTTGGGACAGATGCCGAACTCCTGCTCGGCCAGGTTCTTGATGCCCCGGCACCTGGGGTAGTCCGAGCACCCCAGGAACGGTCCGAAGCGGCCGCTGCGCTTGACCATCGGCTTGCCGCACTTCGGGCAGGCCACGTCGGTCAGCTCCGGCTCCGGACGTTCCGCCTCGTCGGCCGACTGCTTGACGTTGCGGCGGTACTTGCAGTCCGGGTAGCGGCTGCACGACAGGAACCACCCGTATCGGCCCCATTTGCGAACCAGCTTGGCGCCTGTCTCGGCCCCGCAATCGGGGCACACCTCGTCGGTCGGCTCCTCCGGTCGCGAGACCTTCTCCTGCCGCTCGGCGATGGTGTCCTCGACCTCGACGAAGAACGTCCTGACCACAGGCTCCCAGGGCTTGGAGCCGCTGGCGATGCGGTCCAGGTCCTCTTCCATCTCGGCCGTGAAGCCGAGGTCGATGACCTTGGGGAACACGTCAGCCAGCAGGTCGGTCACGACCATGCCGACGTCCTCGGGATGGAAGCGCCTGGCGTCCAGACGGACGTACTTGCGCTCGAGCAGGGTCGAGATGGTCGTCGAGTAGGTCGACGGCCGGCCGATGCCATGCTCCTCCAGGGCCTTGACGAGGCTGGCCTCGGAGAAGCGCGGAGGCGGCTCGGTGAAGTGCTGCTCCGGGCGCAGCTCCGCGAGGTCGAGCCCCTGTCCAACCTCGAGCTCGGGAAGCAGGCCGCTCTCCTCCTCGGCGGCGGCGTCGTCACGGCCCTCGAGGTAGACACGCACGAAGCCGTCGAAGCGCATCACCGAGCCGGACGCCCGGAACACCAGATCCTGCGCCCCGTTGCTGGCCGGATCAGCGGAGCCACGCGCTTCGATGTCGATCGTGGTCTGGTCGTAGACCGCCTGCGCCATCTGCGAGGCGACCGCACGCTTCCAGATCAGCTCGTAGAGCCGCTGCTGATCGCGCTGCAGGTGCCCGTTCAGCGACTCGGAGGTGCGGCCGATCTCGGTTGGCCGGATCGCCTCGTGCGCCTCCTGCGCGGACTTCGCCTTGGTCTTGTACTGGGTGGTGCGCAGGTAGCGGTCGCCGTAGCGCTCGCGCACCAGCGCAGCGATGTCGTCCAGGGCGCCCTGCGCCAGCGCCACCGAGTCGGTGCGCATGTAGGTGATGAGGCCGACAGCGCCCTCGCCGGGCAGCTCGATGCCCTCGTAGAGCTGCTGGGCGACCGCCATCGTCTTCTTGGAGGAGAAACCCAGCTTGCGGGCAGCCTCCTGTTGCAGGGTCGAGGTGGTGAACGGCGGCGTGGCGCTGCGCTTGCGCTCGCTCTTGGTGACGTCCTTGACGACCCAGGTGGCGCCACGGGCACGCTCGGTGGCGGAAGCGGCGCTGCCCTCGTCGCCGATGACGAACTTCTGCTTCTCGCCGACCGGGTAGCGGGCGTGGACCGCCTCCTCGGCGGCGGTGAGCAGGTCGGCCTCCAGGCTCCAGTACTCGCGGGGCTTGAAGGCCTGGATCTCGCGCTCGCGGTCCACGATCATCTTGAGTGCGGCCGACTGGACGCGCCCAGCCGACAGGCCGGCCCGCACCTTGCGCCACAGCACCGGAGAGAGCTTGTAGCCAACGATCCGGTCGACGACCCGGCGCGCCTGGTAGGCGTCGACGAGGTAGCCGTCGATGTCGCGCGGCTCGGCGAACGCACGGCGGACCGCCTCCGCGGTGATCTCGGTGAAGCTCACCCGACGAATGGCGGCGGCCGTGAGCTTGGCGGCTTCGGCGATGTGCCACGCGATCGCCTCGCCCTCGCGATCCGGGTCGGTTGCCAGGAAGACCTGTTCGGCCGACTTGGCCGCCTTTCGGATTTCGGAAACGACCTTCTTGCCACGAGGCGTCACCTCATAGGTGACGGCTACACCATGGTTGAACTCGACCGCGAAGTCGGACTTGGGAAGATCGCGGACATGGCCCATGGAGGCAACGACCGCATAGTCCTTGCCCAGGTACTTTCCGATGGTCTTCGCCTTTGCGGGCGACTCGACCACGACCAGGTTGCGTGCCAATCCAGCGTCCTTAGCGTTAGCGTTCCGGTGCTGCTCTGAGGGGCAGACGGCGTAGTGTCCCCGAGACACCCGCCGCTCTGTCAAGGCTCGAACAGCGTGCCCGTATTCCCGGATCTTGTCATTCGGCTATCCACACCCCCCGCCACCAGGGCGGGTGCCCAGCCGGACGGCTCGGGCCGATGGCCGGGAGCCGACTACGACGCGCGCGAGGCGGCCGTCGGCAGCTCCTCCTGCGTCTCGTCGCCGCCGGCGGCGATGGCGCTGCCAGCGTGCGAGGAGCGCCACAGCGCCCAGCCGAGGATACCAACCGCCACGACCCCCACCACCACGCGCAGGGGGATGTTGTGGGCGTAGGTCACCACCGTGGGCGCGATCAGCACCGAGACCAGGTTCATCACCTTGATCAAGGGGTTCAGAGCCGGCCCGGCGGTGTCCTTGAAGGGATCGCCGACGGTGTCGCCGATCACGGTCGCCTTGTGCGCCTCGGAATTCTTGCCGCCGTGGTGGCCGTCCTCCACGTATTTCTTGGCGTTGTCCCAGGCCCCGCCCGCGTTCGACAGCATCACCGCCAGGAGCTGGCCGGTCAGGATGGCGCCGGCCAGGTACGCTCCAAGCGCCTCCTGCTTCAGGATGAAGCCGGTGGCGATCGGCGCCAGGACCGCCAGCAGGCCCGGCGTGAGCAGCTCGCGCAGCGAGTCTCGGGTGCAGATGTCGACCACCGCGCTGTAGTCGGGCCGCTCGCTGTAGTCCATGATCCCCGGGTGGTCGCGGAACTGCTTCCGGACCTCGAATACGACCCGGCCGGCGGTACGGCCGACCGCGCGGATGGCCTGTGCCGAGAACATGAACGCCACCGACCCGCCGATCAGCAGGCCGACCAGCACCTCGGGCCGGTCGACGCGGATGTCGACCAGGTTGCTGGGCAACCCGGCCTCGATCAGCGCTCGCCGGAACGAGCCGAACAGGCTGGTGGCGGCGATCACCGCGGTGGCGATGGCCATGCCCTTGGTGATCGCCTTGGTGGTGTTGCCGACCGCGTCGAGCTTGGTGAGGACCAGGTTGCCACGCTCGTTGACCTCGCCGGACATCTCGGCGATGCCCTGGGCGTTGTCGCTGACGGGGCCGAAGCTGTCCATCGATACGATGACCCCGACGACCGACAGGATCCCCATGCCCGTCAACGAGATCAGGTACAGCTGGTAATCCAGGCCCTGCGAAGAGCCGAGCAGCACCGCGCCGATGATCGCGAGCACGATCGCCAGCAGCGCGTAGACGCTGGACTCGAGCCCGGTCGCGAAGCCGGCGAGCACGGTGGTGGCCGGCCCGGTCTCGGAGGCGTCGGCGATCTCCTGTACCGGCTTGTACTGAGTGCCCGTGTAATAGGAGGTCATCAGCTGGATCACGCTGGCCAGCGCGATGCCGACCACCACGGCCGCCAGCGGGCGCCAGTCCTTCACATAGGTGAGCGCGACCACGCCCACCAGCACCGCCGAAAGCACCGCCGCCAGGAAGAAGCCACGATTGATGGTCCGCATGCCGCTCTCCTCCTCGGAGCGCGGCCGCACCACCCAGATGCCGACGATCGAGGCGAGGATGCCGACGCCCTGGATGATCAGCGGGAACAGGAGGCCGACCACTGGCTTGTCGGGGAAGGCGGCGACGCCGAGCACGATCGCGGCCACCAGCGTCACGGCGAACGACTCGAACAGGTCGGCGGCCATGCCTGCGCAGTCGCCGACGTTGTCGCCCACGTTGTCGGCGATGGTGGCGGCGTTGCGGGGGTCGTCCTCGGGGATCGACTTCTCGACCTTGCCGACCAGGTCGGCGCCGACGTCGGCGGCCTTGGTGAAGATGCCCCCGCCGACGCGCATGAACATCGCCAGCAGGGCGGCGCCGAACCCGAATCCGAAGAGCACGTTGGCCGCCTGTCCCCGGTAGGCGATCACCACGATGGCGGCGCCCAGCAGGCCGAGGCCGACCACGAACATGCCGGCGACCCCACCGGCGCGGAACGCCAGCGGCATCGCCCTGCGCAGGCCGCCGGTGTTGGCGGCGGCGGCGACGCGAACGTTGCCCCGCACCGCCAGGTTCATGCCGGTGAAACCAGCCAGCCCGGAGAACCCGGCCCCGAAAAGGAACGCCACCGAGCGGGCGATCCGGATCGAGGTGGAGTCGGCGTCCAGCACCAGCAGCAGGAAGAACAGCAGCGCCACGAACACCGACAGCGTGCGGAACTGCCGGGTCAGGTAGGCCCGGCTGCCCTCCTGGATCGCCCGGCCGACCTCCCGCATCTTCTCGCCGCCCTGATCGGCGGCCAGCACCTGCCGGGCCAGCACATAGGCCACCAGCAGCGCGATCAGCGAGACCAGGACGACGGCGTAAAGCGCGAGATTCTCGCCCGCCGTGAAGTTGACGCGGAAGGCGCCCTCTTGAGCGAGCAGCCCTACCTGGCCCAATTCGACCTCCTCGACACCCCGCCCTTGGGGCGGTCCAAAAACCTCTCATAGTGCCCGAGCCACCCGAGCCCGGACGAGACACCGACCTAACACAATGAACGCGGATCCCGCCACGGCCCCGCCCTGCCGCCATGAGCGACACTCAGCGGTTCTGGCGCCGTGCGTGCCCGCCAGGATTGGCCGGATGATAACTAGCCTGGTCAACGCCCGGCAACCCTTCGCGCTGGTACGAGGCCTTTAGGGCGAACGGCGCCCAGCGCGCCGCGCGGTCAGTCCGCGGCGCCGGCGCGTGGTCGCACCCAGAAACTCGTGCGGTGACCGCCGCCCGCCAGCGGGGCGCTGTCGAGGTCGTCGACCAACGCTCCCACCAGTGCCAGGCCGAACTGCCGGTCGTCCAGGTCCTCCATGTCGAAGCCACCCACGATCCGTCCGTCGACCGGCGCTCGGTCGCGGATCTCGACGCCGAACCGCTCACCGTCCTCGATCAGGTCGAGCTCGATCGGTGAGGAGAGCCCGGCCCTGGTGAGGTCTGCCACCGCAACGGCGCACGTCTCGGAGACGGCCACCTTGAGGTCCTCGATGCCCTCTTCGTCGATGCCGGCCTTGCGGGCGACGATGCCGACCACCAGCCGGATGGTGCCCAGCAGGCGCGCCTGGGGCGGGAAGGCGAGACGGACGGTGGCGTGGCCCACCTTGTCGTCGCCCAGCTCGTCGTCGCCCAGCGCGCTGTAGCTCACCGGACTACTGCCCGCCGCCGGATCCCGCGATCGCGTCGTCGACGGAGTCGTGGATCGGGAACACCTTGGTGAGTCCGGTGATACGGAAGATCTTGAGGATCTTGTCCTGCGTGCAGACCAGCTTCAGGGAGCCGTCGTGGTTGCGCACCCGCTTGAGCCCACCCACCAGCACGCCAAGCCCGGTGGAGTCGAGGAAATCGACGTTCTCCAGGTCGACCACCAGGTCGTAGGAGCCCTCGTTGACGAGCTCGATGAGCTTCTCCCGCAGCTTCGGGGCGGTGTAGACGTCGATCTCGCCTGCCACCTTGAGGACCGCGTGGTCGGCCTCCTTGCGCACATTCAGGTCGAGATCCATCCCGTCTCCAGTCTCGTTCGCCCGCTTGCCAACCAACTCGCCCACCGACGCTTCCGGAGGCTAGCGCAAGCCGGCGGCGCTTGCCGCCCCCAGTCGCCTCCGGGTAGCCTACGCCATCGCTTTTCCCGTACCCAGTGCCTGGTCAGGGCCGAGGACGGGGGCAGCGCCGAGGCCGCGCGTTCAAGTCCCGGGTCTCGGATCCCGTCCTAATCTTCGGGTCCCACCTCGACTTGCAGCAAAGGAGCCCGCGCGTGTCCGCCCGCATGAGAGTCCCCGCCGTGGTGCTCGTGGCCGTGGCTCTGCTCGTGGCCGGTTGCAGCTCCGGCAAGAAGCAGCCGCAGGCCGCCCCCACGACTACCCCGACGACAGCCGCACCGGTGGCAGGGCCGCTCCAGGTGAACCTCACCACCACCGCGCGTGGACCGGAGCAGGGGTTCAACCCCGGCCGGGCAGCCAAGCAGGTCGCCCCCGACCTGCAAAGGTTCCTGACCCGCTACCTCACGGTCGCCTTCCTCCAGCCCGCCCAGGCAAAGTCTGGCTGGAAGGGCCTGCTCAGCATGTTCGACCCGCCTGTCCGCACCGCCGCCAGGCGCCAGCTCGACTCGCTCGCTCTCGGCAGCGCGGCCGGCAAGGTCACCAGGGTGCGGCCCGGCAAGGCCAACGCGCGCGCGGTGGTGCTGTTCTCCAACGGGCGCCCGGCCGCGGCCACAGTGCAGCTCAGCTTCGACGGCACCGCCGACTCGGCGCAGGGAAGCGGCCCGGTGCGGCTCCGCGCGGTCCTCCAGCTGCTCGGCGGCCAGCCGGGCTGGAAGATCGCCGCATACAGCTCGCAGGCGGGAGGGAAGGCCTGATGATCGTCACCGCCCGGCGCAGGCGCGCGCTGCTGGCACTGGCCGCGCTCGTAGGCGCCACCGTGCTCGTGACCAGCCTTGCGCTGGTCACGGGCTCCCGCCACGCGGCGAGCGCCCAGCCCACCGTCACCATCCAGCGAGCCCACAGCGGCAAGGCCACACCCGACCTCAAGGGCCGCGTCACCTTCCTGGTGATCGGCTCCGACTCGGGAGCGCCCAAGTTCGGTCGTGGCGGCACCGCCGCCGGCGGCCGCTCCGACTCGATCCACCTGGTGGTGCTGGACACCGCAAAGCACCGGGGCGTATCGATCGGCTTCCCCCGCGACAGCTACGTCTCGATCCCCGGGCACGGGACCAACAAGATCAACTCGGCGATGTCCTCCGGGGGGCCGCCGCTGCTGATCCGCACCATCGAGCAGCTCACCGGCATCAACGTCGACTACTACGCGCTGACCTCGTTCGACGGGCTGACCGACCTGGTGAACAAGGTCGGCGGCGTCACGGTCGGGGTCGATCAGAACCTGGTGGACAGGTTCTCGGGCGCCAACTTCCGCAAAGGAACCCAGCGGCTCAACGGGGCGCAGGCGCTCGCCTACTCGCGTGCGCGTCACGGCACCCCCCAAGGCGACATCACCCGCTCCGGGCACCAGGGGCAGGTCCTCCTCGGCGGGCTCGGCACCTTCCAGCGGCAGGTGGCCAAGGACCCCACCCAGCTCATGAAGTGGCTCGCGGCGATGCACGACGAGGTGCAGGTCAACCTCCCCTTCACCGAGACGATGCGGCTGGCCCTGTACGCCGCCACCATCGCGCCGAGCCGCATCAACAACCTGGTCGCGCCTGGGGTCCCCGGCAGTGCCGGCGCCGCCTCGGTGGTGCGCCTGCAGCCCGCGGCGTTCTCCCTGTTCAGCCGGGTCAGGCACGGGCAGTTCGGCTAGCGGCGCTACGCGGTCCCAAAGGTGCCGCCGGGCGGGCCATCTCGGCCGGCGGCGCGGGTGGGCGCGGACACAACCGCGCCCGCCCGCTGGTCGAGCCCGCGCTCCGCGCCGTCCGGCGCGTGACTACCATGGCCTGGTGGTCGATCCTGCCAGCCTGATCGAGGACCTGGAGAGCGACCCCGACTACCGGGGTCAGCTCGTCCACGTCGAGCGCCTGCCCGCCAGGAGGGCCCGCCGGGTGGAGCTGCCCGACGACCTCCCGGACCTGCTGCTCAGCCGCCTGCGAGCACGCGGGATCGAGGCGCTCTGGAGCCACCAGGCCGAGGCGATCGCGCTGGCCCGCTCGGGCACCAACGTGGTGGTCGCCACCGGGACCGCCTCGGGCAAGAGCCTGTGCTACCAACTTCCGGTCTTCGAGGCCCTGCTGGGCGAGGGTCACAGGACCGCGCTGTACCTGGCCCCGACCAAGGCGCTCGCCCACGATCAGCTCCGCGCCATCCGCTCCTTCGCGCTCACCGGCGTGCGCGCCGCCTCCTACGACGGTGACACGCCGGCCGAAGAGCGGCCCATGGTGCGGCGCAACGCCAATCTCGTGCTCACCAACCCCGACATGCTCCACCAGGGAATCCTGCCCGGTCACGAGCGCTGGAGCGCCTTCCTCGGGAAGCTGGCGCTGGTGGTCGTCGACGAGGCGCACACCCTTCGCGGGGTGTTCGGCTCGCACGTGGCGGCCGTCCTGCGGCGGCTGCGGCGGCTGGCGAACCGCTACGGCGCCGACCCGACGTTCGTGCTCGCCTCCGCCACGCTCGGCAACCCCGCCGAGCTGGCCAGCCGGCTGGTCGGCCTGCCGGTGGAGGCGGTGACCACCGACGGCTCCCCGCGGGGCCGGGTCACCTTCGCCCTGTGGGAGCCGCCGCTGCTCGACGAGACCACCGGCCTGCGCCGCAGCGCCAACGTGGACTCCGCCAACTGGCTCGCCGCCGGCGTGGAGGCAGGCGTTCGGACGCTGTGCTTCACGCGGTCGCGCAAGGCGGCCGAGCTGGTCGCCACCTACACGCGGCGGCGCGTCGCCGAGGTCGACCGGTCGCTGGCCGGTCGGGTTCGCGCCTACCGCGCCGGCTACCTGGCCGAGGAGCGGCGCACGCTGGAGGCGGGCATCGTCTCGGGCAAGCTCCTGGGCGTGGCCGCCACCAACGCGCTGGAGCTGGGCATGGACATCGGCGGGCTGGACGCGATCGTGCTCGATGGCTTCCCCGGGACGATCGCCTCCCTCTGGCAGCAGGCCGGCCGCGCCGGTAGGCAGGGTGGCGCCTCGCTCGCCGTGCTGGTCGGCCTCGACGATCCGCTCGACGCCTACTACCTGCACCATCCCTCGGATCTGTTCGGTAGGCCGCACGAGGCCGCGCTGGTCCACCCCGGCAATCCCTACGTGCTCGCCCCGCACCTGGTCTGCGCCGCCTACGAGGCGCCGCTCACCGAGGAGGACCTCCGGCTGTTCGGTCCGCCAGCGCGCGAGCTGTTGTCCAGCCTCGAGAACGAAGGCGTCCTGCGGCGCAGCCGCGGCGGCTACCGGGCCAGTGCGGGCCGGTCGGCCGCGGCGGCCGTGGACCTCCGCAACGCCGGAGGCGCTCCGGTGACCATCGTCGAGGCGGCCACCGGGCAGGTGATCGGAACGGTCGACCGGTCCAGGGCCCCGTCCACTGTCCACCACGGCGCCGTCTACCTCCATCAGGGTGAGTCGTACCACGTCAAGGAGCTGGACCTTGACGCGGGCGCCGCCCTGGTGGAGCCCGCCGCCGGTGACGAGTACACGCAGGCCCGCCGGGACATCGACGTGCAGATCCTCGAGCCGGTGCAGCACGAGCAGCTCCCTCGCTCCGCGCGCTGGCTCGGTCGGGTCGCCGTCTCCGAGCAGGTCGTCGGCTACGAGCGGCGCAAGGTCGGGTCGGGCGAGCTGCTCGGCTACGAGGACCTGAGCCTGGCCCCCAGCCACCTTTCGACTGTCGCCTACTGGTATACGCTGGAGCCTGAGCTGCTGCAGGCCGGAGGGCTCGAGGCCCGTGACGTGCCTGGCGCCGCCCATGCCGCGGAGCATGCGCAGATCGGCCTCCTGCCGCTCTTCGCGATGTGCGACCGTTGGGACATCGGCGGTCTGTCGACCGCCTGGCACCAGGACACCGGGATGGCCACCATCTTCGTCTACGACGGCTACCCCGGTGGGGCTGGCATCACCGAGCGCGGCTACGCACTCGCCGGCGAGCACCTGCGCGCGACCAGGGACACCATCCGGTCCTGCCCCTGCGAGACCGGTTGCCCCTCCTGCGTGCAGTCGCCCAAGTGCGGCAACGGCAACCACCCGCTCGACAAGGCCGGTGCAATCCGCCTCCTCGACCAGCTCATTGCCGACCTCGCCACCGCCTCACCGGCCATGCCGGCGACCTCACCCGCCCCAGCCTCCCGAGGGTCGGGGGCGTCTGGCGGGTCGGGCGGCCCCTCGCCCGGGCCGGGTGGCGGTGGGTCCGGCCCGGCCGGCTCTCCATCCGACCCCGGGCCGGGTGGCGGTGGGTCCGGCCCGGCCGGCTCTCCATCCGACCCCGGGCCGGGCGGGTCCGCGCCCGGCGGCGCCCCTTCCGCCTCGCCTCGGCCTTCCCGCCGTGGGCCCGTGCCAGCCGGCTCACGCCCCGAGGTCGTCCCGTCCACCTCGCCCGGGCGTTCCGGCGGTGGGTCCGTGCCCGTGCCAGCCGGCTCACGCCCCGGGGGCGGTCCCGCGTCCAGATCCGCCCGCGGTGACCCTGGGGCCGCTCAGGGCACCTCCAACCGGCTCTCGCGCCGGGACGCCGCGCCGGCCAGCGAGGGAGCTGAGGACGGCTCCCCCGGGCGCCGAGCACGGAGGGGCGCACGGAAGCCGGGCGGGACGTGAGCCTATACATCGGTGTAGCGGGCGCATCCCAGCCAGACCCGCCCCTGGTCCCGATGGCCGAGACGCTCGGCCGATGCCTCGCGGAAGCCGGCGCCATCGTGGTCTGCGGGGGAGGCCTCGGGGTCATGACCGCGGTGTGCCGTGGCGCACAGGCGGCAGGCGGCCAGACAATTGGTCTGCTCCCCGGAGGCGACCGAGCCGCCGGCAATCCGTACCTGACCGTGGCCCTGCCCACCGCGCTGGGCGAGGGCCGCAACCTCCTGCTGGTCCGTGCGAGCGACGCACTGGTGGCGGTCGGCGGCGGATTCGGGACCCTCTCGGAGATCGCGCTCGCGCTCCGTGCCGACCTCCCCGTCGTCGGGCTCCTCACCTGGGGCCTGACGCTGTCCGGCGAGCCAGTGGATGCCTTTCCCCTTGCCCAGACCCCGGAAGCGGCATCGCGCCTGGCAATCGACGCAGCGACCCGCTCCAAAGGCCGTTCCTAGCCGGATTCGGCGCTTGGCCCGTTTGGTTTGGGAGATAACGGGGCAGCAAAGTGGAAGACAACCGGAGAGACCGGAGCTCCAAACGGAGCCAAGAAATGCCATTGGAGGCTAGGATGGCCGTGTTCTTCCTACTGCTCGCCGTGATCATGGGGGTCGTGATCGGTGACGCGGTGGTCGCCAACACCGGCGCAGGCAGCGTTCAGCTGTTCGACCAGACCTTCACCGGCTTCACCCAGGGCCAGCTTCTCGTGATGGCCGCAGGCGCGGGATTCGTATTCGCGTCGCTGCTGTTCCTCTCGTGGGGCTCGTCCAAGAACCGCCGCATCAAGCGCAGGGAGCGGCGGGGGGTCCAGCGGGACATGGAAGGTCGCATTGGGGAGCTGGAGCACGAGAACGCCAGTCTGCGTGACGAGGTGGACCAGCGCACCAGCCGCCTCGGCGACATGAGCGCCGAGAACGCCGGCGAGTCCACACAAGTCTCTCGGCGCGGTTTCCCCCGCAGACCAGACCGTCTCGACGAACGGCCCGCGCCAGGCACCGCCGACTCAACCTCCCGGCGCGAAGCCCTCGACCGGGCCGACCGGTAGCAACGAACCACACCGGACTCTTCCGCGCCCCCTGGCCTGGCGCCGCCCCTTTGGCGGGGCCAGGCCTGCCGTTTGCGGACGCCCCGACGAGCGTCTCGGACCTTGGTCGGGCGCTGCCGACCGACTACCCCCACCAAGGGTCTCGGGCTTTGATTCGGAGTATCCCGGCTGGAACGCCACCGATTCGAACGCTACCGGCTCAAGAGCTCGCGGAAGCCTCGAGCTCAAAAAGTCCTGATCGAAAAAGCTTCCGGTGAAGTGTTCGGAACGTAAGCCGTCAGGTCGAGAGGGAATGGCGCCAAGGCTCCGCTCGAAAGGCTCGGGCTCCCAGCCTCAGGCGCTGAAACCTCCCGGCTGAAAGCTCTGGCTCGAAGAGTCTGGTACGAAGCTCAAGTTCGAGAAGCTCGGTAGGGACCCGGTTCGGACTCTCGTGTCGAAAGCCGTAGGTTGAAGTCTCACTGGTCGAAGTCGCGGCCGGCCCCGACGGCCCGGCGCGGCGCCCAGCTCGACGGCCCTGCGCAACGGTCGGCTCGGCGGCCTGCGACCCGGCAGCTCGCGGCTCAGCTCCTTTCCGTGGGTGGCGTCATCTCAACGGTGCCGCCCATTCGTGCTGGCCGTGGGGTTCAGCTGGAGTGTGGTCCAGCGGCGAAGGGATCGCTGATGGGTCCACCGATGGTGGCAGGACCGCGCGCGCGTAGGCCTTGACCTCCACGGTGGTGCGGAACGGGATCAGTCGCGCGCGTACCCGAACGCTGATGGTCGTCTCCAGCGGGCCACACGAGCAGGCGAGCACATCCGACCCGTTGGACGCGGCGACGGCGTTGGCGCGCTCCGCAGGCGAGCCAAGACCGTCGAGGACGCCATGAGGCATGCCACCGGTCGGAACGACCGGGCCACTGGGATGCGGCGTCACGGCAGCGAGAGCCGCGAGATCGGCAGCCGTCTGGGCTCGTGCCCTGGCGTATGCCAGGGCTCCAAGATCCGCGGTCACCAAGGTGGCGATCACCACGAACGCGCACAGGGCAAGACCAATCAGAGACGCCGATCCCTGCTGGAGCGCCGATTGGGATGCGATTCGCCTCGCCACCTCCGCTCCGCCGGTCACAGCGGGTCACCCGCCGCGGACTCGCGCCCGCTCGTGGACTCGCGTCCCGTCATGGACACATGGCCTGTCGTCAACCCACGGCTGGTCGTGAACCCACGGCTGGTCGTGAACCCACGGCTGGTCGTGAACCCACGGCTGGTCGCGGACCCGCCAGGATTCGGCGTTGGACCGGGCTCGCGCAACGCAACCGCCTCCGCATGCACGGTCACCGGAGGCACGCCGAACAGCAATCGAACCTCCAATTCCACCGTGACCCGAACCCGATCCGAGCCTGCCGTCGCCGCCGTCACGCGCGCCGTTCGACCCGCGGGAAGCGCCGCCCGAGCCGCGGATACCACCCGGCCGTCGTCCGAGCCCAGCGCAGCCTCTCGGGCACCCTCCCGAGCGGCACCCTGCGCGAGAACCTGATCCCGAGCCACCGCGATCAACCCCACCATCGCGAGCGTGACCGCGACCAGCAGCGGGATCACGCCAACCAGTTCCACGGTCACCGCCCCGCGCTGCCCCGCGTCGACCATCGACCTCCAGCCCCCGCGCTCCGGCGTGAAGCCACGTGGCTCAGCCCCAGCCGGAAGTCTGCTCTCCGGCAGAGCGCGCGGGGCGGTCGGGTCGGCGCCGTCCCGCACGCTCGGCCTCAGCCGCTCGGTCATCCGACCCCGAACAGGCTGCGGACCTGCTTCATGACCACGTCCAGAAGGCCGGCGATGGCCCCCTTACGTGCCCATGCCAGCGCGAGGCTGGCGATCGTGGCGGACACAACGATGAGCAGGGCGTACTCGGTCGTCTGGCTTCCCTCCTCGGACTGCTCGGAAAAGAGGCGACGGATAGCGGACATGACGAGTCCTCCTTTTCGACTCGATATGCGTGTGGGCTGATCGTCCGGGCGGCGACCCGGATCGAGGACCGACCACCGACCGGTGGTCGGAATGGGGGCCGATCGCCCCCGCGGTTGGCCGTGTCGGAAGAAGGCCGCCGACCCGGCCGTCATGGCGCCAGGACCCGGAGCGCTCCGGCCATCGTCGGGACGACGACCAGAAGCACGAAGGCCGGCAGGAAGCAGAACACCAGCGGAAAGGCCAACCGGACGGCGGCACGGCCGGCCTCGGCCTCGGCGCGTAGGCGGGCCCTGCTGCGCAGCGCCTCGGCGCGAGCCGCCAACGCCTCGGCTGGCGGCGCCCCCCAGCGTTCCGCGGCTTCGAGGGCGGCTGCTGTCGCCCTGAGCTCGTCCAGGCTCGTGCGCTCCCCCACCGCACGGAGCGCTGCGGCAGGCGTGCGTCCCGTGTCCAGCTCCACCGCAGCGCGAGCGAGCTCGACCCGGAGCGCGGCGGGGCTACGCTCCGCAACCCGCACGAGCGACCGGTACGGGTTGAGACCGGCCAGGAGGCAGGCGCCAAGCAGGTCGATGACCGCGGGAGCGGCCGCGGCCTGCTCGGCTCGCAGCCTCGACGCCGCCCGCCTGGCAGCCGCTCGCCTGATGACCAGGGCGCCGCCGGTCGCGGCCAGCAAGAGGAGGCCAGCATCGCGCCCAACCAGAACCGATGCGCCGATGGCCGCCACCAACCCCATGGCTGCATGAGCGATGCGCCGGTCACGACGGCCGACCCGCGCGGTAGCGGCGACGGTCCCGGCTGGTAGTGGCTCGGGGCCGCGCCGGTCAGCCGGCCCTGTCCGGCGTCGAGGCCGAGCCTCGGAAGGTGGGAACGGCGGGACAGCCGGTGATCCCGAGGCTGCCCTCGGTGTGGTCGCCCGCGAACGGGGCGAGCCGACAGGGGAATCAGGGCCGGGCGAACCGCGGCCGGCACTCACCGCGTCTCCGGGTCGCCGCTGACCGGCGATCTCCAGCCGGGGCGATCGGCTGGCCGGGCGCGCTCGGCGTCCGCGGGCTCGCTTCGCCGCCGCCAGGACCATGACGAGTAGCACGACCCCGACGATGCCGAGCGCGGCGGCCATCACTGGGCACCCCGCACGATTCGCCGCGCCCAGAGAAGGCCGATCGCTTCGAGCGCCATGGCGGCGGCAAGGGTGAACCAGCCCGGACGGCCACGGATCAGAAACGCGGCATCGGATGGGGCGGTGAGGATCAGTACGGTCAGGAATACCGGCGCCATCCCGGCGACGACCCGCGCGGACAGGCGAGCCTGCGCAGTGGCAGCCAGCCGTGCCTGCTCACTGCGAAGCCGGTCGGCCGCCGCCACGGCCACCCCGGCGAGCACCCGGCCGGGCGGCGCCCCGGTGAGCTCGGAGAGGTCGAGCGCCTCACCAGCCACCATCAGCTCGGTGAGTCGGTGCGCCCTTCCCGCTTCGGCGAGCGCCTTGCCGGCACCTGAGCCGAACTCACACGCCGCGACCGCCTCGCCGAGGACGACAGTCAGCGAGGGAGGGGAGCTCTCCGCCGCGGCTTGCAGGGCACGCCGAGGCGCCACCCCCGCGGCGATGGTGGCTCGAAGAACGTCGAGAACCTCTGGGACGTCGGCCTCCATTTCACGGTGCCGACGTGCGGTGGACATCGCTTGGGGGACAGAGCTTCCCACGGCGCGCAGCCATCTCAGGCCGGAGAGGAGATGACGCGCGCGTCCGGCTCGCCGGCCAGGACGCCTCGAGGCGAGCGCCAGCAAGACAGTTCCGACCAGCACCAGGACCGATGGGCCGATGGTTGACATCATGGCCTCCCGGCCGATGGGACCCACGTTCGGTCATCCTCGGCTCGGCGGGTGGAATCGTCAGAGGGGGTGCCCGCTGACACGTCAACACGGGCGGCCGCCACCGGGTCGAACGCGTCCCGCACCGAGGGGTCGAGCCGGTCTGCCCAGGTCGGGACGTGGCCCGTCGCGGACAGGCCGGACTTCCCGAACACGGCTCGGATCAGGCGTGCGCGAGTTCGACCACGTGCGTCAGGCGCGAGCTCCGCGACGGCGGTCACCCGCCGCCCTCGCGGCCCGCGTTCGAGATGCACCGCCGCACCGAGCCCGCCGGCGATCAGGCGCCGAACGACGTCGAGGACCGCCCCAGGCGCGGCGAGCGCCATCGCCTCCAGGCGGGCCGGGATCTCGTCCGGACCGCCAGCGTGCAGGGTCGTGAGCAGACCCCGATGCCCGGTGTTGGCGGCCTGAAGAAGGTCGAGCGCCTCCGCACCGCGGACCTCGCCCACGACGATCCGGTCCGGCCGCATCCGCAACGCATTGCGGACCAGCTCCCGCAATGGCACCTCGCCACGTCCCTCGACGTTTGGCGGCCGCGCCTCCAGGCGTACGACGTGCGGGCCCGGCAGTTGTAGCTCGGCCGCATCCTCGACCACGACGACCCGGTCGGTGCTCGGGATGGCGGCGCCGAGCACGTTGAGGATGGTGGTCTTACCGCTGCCGGTGGCACCGGAGATCGCCGTGGCCACGCCAGCGGCGACCATCGCCTCCAGGAGGCGTCCCGTGGTCGCGTCGAGCGTGCCTCCCTCGATCAGATCACGCAGGCCGAGCCGTCTACGGGAGAAGGTCCTGATGGTGACTAACGGCCCGTCCGGGGCGATCGGCGGCAGCACCGCATGGAAGCGCTGGCCGCCGGGCAGCCGCGCATCGACCCACGGCCGCGCCTCGTCAACGCGCAGGCCGAGCGGCGCGACCACCCGTTGCACCAGCGCAGCCAGGTCCGACGAGGAGGGCAGCCTGACCGCGGTTCGCTCCAGGCGGCCCTGTCGATCGACCCAGACCTCCTCGGGCCCGTTCACCAGCACGTCGGTGACCGTCGGATCGGCAAGTAGCGGCGCGAGCGGCCCCAGACCGGTCAGCTCGTCGGTGACGGCCCGCACCGTCGCGGCGAAGGCCGCCGCCGATAGCACGACACCCTCGTCGCGCAATGCTCCCGCGACCGCCGTCTGGAGATCGCCTGTCGTCGCCTCCGGACGACCGTTCGACCACAGCCGGTGCTGGACGCGGTCGATCAGCGAGGCCCCCACATTGGCGGGAGCGGTGCTCATCGCTTTTCCACCGGCGGAAACGGCACCACACGGTTGGCGAGCGTGACCATCGCCTGCACGGCCGGAAGGTCCTGACGGTCCAGCAGGACCATCCCGTCCTCGGCCGCCGCGGCGAGCTCGGCGGGCGCGGCCGGGACCAGCGCCCAGAGCCGGTCCTCGAGGGCGAAGCGGACATCCCGTGTCGCGAGAGGAGCGCGAGCTTGAGCACCGGTGACCACGGCCCCGCCCGTGTGGCGCTCGTGGCGCAATGCCACCCAGGCGTCAAGCTCCGACTGGAGTGCGCGAACCGCCGCCGTCTCGGACCGGCCGACGGCGAGCAGGACGTCTGCTCGAGCCAGGACCGTGTCCACCTCAGCACCGCCCTTTACTGGCAGGTCGATCACGACCAGCCGGTAGGTCGAGAGCGCGGCCTCGACGACCGCGTCCACCACCCACGGATCCGGCAGCGGCTCGGGAAACCCGTCCGCCAGGCCAATCAATGGGAGGACCGACAGACCAGGCATGGGCTCGTTCAGTGCCTGGACCAGCGTCATCCCATCCAGAGCGGCCGCCGTTGGCACCAGTGACGACCAGGTGCGAACCCCGGGCGCGAGGTCCAGGCGGAAGGCGAGTCCCCCTGACAGGTCCGCGAGTAGCACTGGCCGGGGCCCCCACCGGGACCAGGCGCCGGCGAGGTGCGTCGCGAGGGTGGTGGCTCCGGCCCCACCGTGCACACCGTGTACGGCGATCAGCAGGGCCGGCGCCTCGATGCGCCTCGGCCTGGCGACGGTGGCGACACGCGTCAGCTCGCCGGGCAGGTCAGCGGCACCGTCTGGCCACGCGAGCAGGCCCCGGGCGCCAACGGCGAGCGCGGCCCGAAGGTCCGTCGGATGGCTGTCGTCGCCGATTGCCAGCAGTGGCACTCCGCAGGCCGGTGGGACGTCCGCGAGCAGGCCACAGCTGACCAGTGCCACGGCGGGAGCACTTGCGAGCGCGGCGCCGAGGCTCGCGGGGTCCGACTCGGCAAGGACCGTGCGCCAGCCTGCGAGCGCCTCGATGGCGTGGCGCAGGGAATCGGCCGTCCCAGGGTCCTCGTGTGCGATCACGACCAGGGGCGAGAGATCACGAGCGGTGTCCAGTGCCACGGTTCTCCTCCGATCCAGGGGTATAGGGCATGCCAGGTCAATGGGGGTGACCCGCGCCCGGAGGCCGGCTCGAACCAGCGCGAACCGGCCACGCAAGAATGGGCCCGTCGACACCGCAGCGGAAGGCGGCCGGGCGAGAATGTGGATAACTGGAGGCGGCCGCATCCCCCGCGGTGCGGAGCCGAAGACCGGGAGGGCTCGGAGATCGAATTTTCGCGGACGCCCGAGCCTGCCATCTGCGGAAATGGTCACTGACCTGCTGTGGATAGAGGACTCCGCAGCTGCCCGTGGCCGCGTAAGCTCTTGCTCGGAAACCGGACGACTCAGCTCGACCGGCCGGGGCGGCGAAGCCCGCCCGCCGGCCCAAGTCGTCGTCTGAGAACCGCCAGACCTGTAACCTAACGCCGCGCGTCGCGGTCTAGACCGCACGTCCCGAACCACCGAGAAGCGCTTTCACCACGGCCGCCGGGCCGACACCGACGTCGATGTCGACGTTGACGTTGACTCTCCCGTCGCCGGGGTACATAGCCACCACGAGGTGCCAGCCAGCAATGAGTGTCGCTTTCGTCTTTCCAGGCCAAGGAAGCCAGGCCCCACGCATGGGCCTGGACTGGGCCAGCTCGTCCGAGACCGCCGACGATCTCTATGGCTGGGCTAGCACGTGTCTTGGCTGGGACCTGACCAAGATGCTCGAGAGCGCTTCTCCCGACGAGCTCCGCCAGACCTACATCGCGCAACCCGCAATCTTCGCGGTCTCGGTGGCGGCCCTGCGAGCACTCCAGGAGGCCGGGATCCGGCCCGCGTTCGTCGCCGGGCACTCCCTGGGAGAGTTCTCGGCGCTGGTCGCGGCCCGAGCGCTGTCCTTTGAAGCAGGCCTGACGCTCGTCGCCCGTCGAGCCGAGGCAATGCAGCGAGCCGCGGACACCCGGCCGGGATCGATGAGCTCAGTCCTCGGGCTCTCGGTCGAAGGTGTCGAGATGGCGATCGCCGCTGCTCGTGATGGGGACGTCCTCGCCATTGCCAACGACAACGCTCCCGGCAACGTGGTGGTCTCCGGCGAGTGGCCGGCGCTGGAGCGGCTGCCGGCAGCCGCAAAGGAACTGGGCGCCAAGCGGGTCGTCCCGCTGAGCGTGGGCGGCGCGTTTCATTCGCCTCTCATGGCGCCGGCGGCCGACACCTTCCGGTCGTTCCTGTCGGCCGCGCCGCTCCGCGACCCGGTCATCCCGGTGATCTCCAACGCCACCGGCGAGCCGGTGGCCAGCGCGGAGGAACTGCGAGAGCTGCTGGCGCGCCAGCTCACCGGCCCGGTGCGCTGGACGGAATGCGTGCGCCGCCTCGCTGATCTGGGAGTCGACACGTTCATCGAGGTCGGCCCGGGCACGGTGCTCTCTGGCCTGATCAAGCGCACGGTGGAAGGGGTTCGCGTGCTGTCGGCGGGTGACGCCAAGGGCGTGGCCACAGTCGTCGAGGCTCTCCGGGAGCGTGGCGACGGGACATCGGGGGATGGCGACGACCAGGGGGAGGTGGTCGTGCTCCCCGAGCGCTTCGCGGTCTCACCGAGCCATGGCCGCTTCTACCCCGCAAATTTTTCGCGGTTCACCGACGAGGGGCCATACGTGGAGCCTGGCGACCTGCTGGGTGAGGTGCGGAACGGAGCCGCGAGCATTCCTGTCCGGAGCGCGTTCCGCGGCCAGGTCATGGCGCACCTGGCCTGGGAGGGCGAGCTGGTGACTCCCGGCCAGATCCTTCTCAGCCTCCGACCCTTCTAGCGACATCAGGAGCTTCGTGATCGAGGCAGCGTCAGCGTTGCGAGGCAGCGAGATCTAAAGGTAACCGGAACCATCGACGAGGCCCACACGATGGTCCCGGATGAGAAAGGAGCTGTAGTGGCCGCCGAGATCGTAGGACTGGGGATTGCGGTGCCCCCGTACGTCCTCACCAACGCGGACCTGGAGCAGCTGGTCGACACCAACGACCAGTGGATCACCGAACGGACCGGGATCAAGGAGCGTCGAATCGCCGGACCGGCGGATTCGACCGGCTCGCTGGGCAGATTGGCCGCCCAACGGGCCCTGGCAGTGGCCGGGGTCGGCCCCTCCGATGTCGACCTGCTGGTGGTGGCGACGGCCTCGCCCGACCATCCACTGCCGTCGGCCTCCTGCATCCTGCAACTCGAACTCGGCATGAACCGCTGCGCGGCGATGGACGTGATCGCTGGCTGCGCCGGGTTCGTGTACGCGTTGGCCACGGCCGCCCAGTTCGTCGACTCCGGCGCGGTCGAGACCGCCCTGGTGGTGGGGGCCGAGACGCTGTCGCGGATCGTCGACTACGCGGACCGGTCCACCTGCATCCTCTTCGGCGACGGCGCCGGCGCAGCCGTGCTGCGCCGGGGCGAGCACGGCGTTCGTGCATTCTCGCTGGGTTCGGACGGAACACGCTCGCGGCTGCTGATGACGCCGGCCGGCGGGTCCCGCTTTCCGGCGACCGCTCGTACGGTCGCCGAGCGCAGGCACTACATCCTCATGGAGGGACGTGAGGTGTTCAAGGGCGCGGTCACCGCCATGGCCGCCTCCAGCCTCGAGGCGATCGAGCGCTCCGGCCTGCGGCCGGGCGACATCGACCTGGTCGTGCCGCACCAGGCGAACCAGCGAATCATCGAGGCCACCGCGCGGCGGCTCAAGGTGCCGATGAGCGATGTGGTCATGAACATCGCCCGCTACGGCAACACCTCGGCCGCGTCGATCCCCATCGCCATCGCCGAGGCCTGGGAGCAGGGACAGATCCGGCCAGGCCAGCGGCTGCTGCTGACCGCGTTCGGCGCGGGCCTGGCCTGGGGCTCGATGGTCCTCGACTGGACGCTTGAACCGCCGGACGAGCGTCCCCCCGAGGAGCCCACCCGCTCCGCCATGCCGATCGTGCGCGGCCTGCGCGACGGCTCGCTGTGGGACGACGTCGACCTGATCGAAGCCACCACCGGTCGGCTCCCCTCCGATGCTGCGGGGGGAACCCCTGCTGCAGGGGGAACCCCGTGACCTCCGCAACGAAGCCGCCGATGCCTGACCTGGCCCCAGCACTTCCCCACCAGGACGAGCGCCGGGAGCTCGAAGGTCGGACGGCCTTGGTCACGGGTGCGTCAGGCGCCATCGGCAGAGCCTGCGCCGTCGCGCTGGCCGGACATGGCGCACGCGTGGTCGTGGCCTGGTCCAGCGACGAGCAGGGCGCGGCCGAAACGGCGGAACAGGTCAAGGCGGCGGGCGCCGAGGCGATCCTGGCCCAGGCCGATCTCACCGAGCCGACGGCGGCCAAGCAACTGGTCGCGGCGGCCGGCTCAGGCGGCGTGGACATCCTCGTGAACAATGCGGGCGTCACCCGTGACGGGCTGCTCCTGCGGATGCGGGACGAGGATTTCGAGCGCGTCCTGGACGTGAACCTGGTGGCCGCCTTCCGCTGCACCCGTGAGGTCCTGCGTGGGATGCTCCGGCGGCGGTGGGGTCGGATCATCTCCATCTCGAGCGTGGTCGGCCTGGTCGGCAATCCCGGCCAAGCGAACTACGCCGCGGCGAAGGCGGGCCTGATCGGTCTCAGCCTGAGCGTGGCCCGAGAGGTCGCCAATCGGGGCATCACCGTCAATGTGATTGCTCCCGGCTATGTCCCGTCTCGACTGACCGACGCGATGAGCGACGAGGCCAAGCAGGGCATCCTCGGTGCGATCCCGGCCGGCCGCATGGGCACAGCCGAAGAGGTGGCGGCTGCCGTGCGCTACTTCACCAGCGAGCTTGCCGGCTATGTCACCGGTCAGGTCCTGGCGGTCGATGGGGGCATGACCATGGGGGCGTAAGAGCTCGGCTGAACGCCTCGTTCAGTGGGCAGGTGAGCCGAGAAGGATAGCCGTACAGCATCGGCAGGCGATCCGCAGCGAAGTGGGTAGAGTGCCTGCACCCGACAGCTAGCACGAAGGAGAAGGGGCAAGATGGCGCAGTCACGCGAGGAAGTCGTCGGCACCATGCAGGAGGTCCTCGCCTCCGAGCTCGGCGTCGACTCTGACAAGATCACGGCTGACGCTCGCTTCAAGGAGGACCTGGACGCCGATTCACTCGACCTGGTCGAGGTCGTCCTGGCGCTGGAGGAGAAGTTCGGCATCGAGATCCCGGACGACGAGATCGCCGGCGTCAAGACCGTTGGCGAGGCGGCCGACCTGGTGATCTCCAAGCAGACCGCGGTGGGGTAGGAACATGCGGCGCGTCGTGGTCACCGGGGTCGGTGCAGTCACCCCGGTCGGGGTGGGGGTGAAGGCGTACTGGGACGCCATCACCGCTGGGCGCTCCGGCCTCGGGCCGCTCACGCGGGTCGACCCTGAGCTGGTGCCGTCCAAGGTGGCAGCCGAGTGCAGCGACTTCGACCCGGCAGTCGTGCTCGGGGCGAAGGAGGCGCGCCGGCTCGACCGGTCTACCCAGTTCGCCATGGCCGCGGCCCGTGAAGCCTGGCAGGAGTCCGGGATCGAGGGCAGGGTCGACAAGGACGAGACCGGCGTGCTGTTCGCCACCGGCATCGGTGGGATCAGCTCCCTGCTCGCGAGCGACAAGGTGCTGCACACCAAGGGACCCAACCGGGTCTCCCCGTTCACGGTCCCCCAGCTCATGCCCAACGCCGCCGCCGGGCAGATCGCCATGGCGTTCGGCCTGCGTGGCCCCAACTTCTGCACGACGACGGCCTGCGCCGCCTCCAACCACGCTATCGGTCTCGCCTTCCAGGCGATCCAGCTCGGCGAGGCGGACGCGATGATTGCGGGTGGGTCCGAGGCCGCGTTCGTGGACATCGCGCTGGTGGCGTTCGCGCAGATGACGGCCCTGTCGACGAAGTTCAACGACCGGCCGACAGAGGCGTCGCGGCCATTTGACTCGCTACGTGACGGCTTCGTGATGGGCGAAGGCGCCGGCGCGCTCATCCTCGAGGAGCGGGAGCACGCGCTTCGGCGTGGAGCGACCATTTACGCGGAGATGATCGGCTTTGGCCAGTCCGCCGACGCCTTTCACATCACCGCGCCCTCCGAGGATGGGAGCGGGGCCGCACTCGCCATGCGGCGGGCGCTTCGCTCCGGGCGGATCGAGCCGACCGATGTCGACTACATCAACGCCCACGCGACCTCGACCCCGACCGGAGACGTTTCCGAGGCCAAGGCGATCCGGCTGGCCTTCGGGGAGCACGCGGACCGGCTTGCCGTCTCCGCGACCAAGTCCATGATCGGTCACCTGTTCGGCGCCGCTGGTGCCGTCGAAGGAATCGCCACCGTGCTGGCGATCCGCGAAGGGATCCTGCCGCCCACGATCAACCTCACGAACCCGGACCCCGCGTGCGCACTGGACCTGGTCCCGGACCAGGCTCGCAGGGCGAATGTCGAGGTCGCGTTGTCCAACGGGTTCGGGTTCGGTGGCCACAACGCGGTGGTGATCTTCCGGCGCCACGAGAGCTAGGCAGCCCGCACCCACTCGCGCTCTACGGGCGTTGCGAGCGGGTGAAGGCGGTCACCATCACGCCGAGCACGAGCAGCGCGATCGCGGCGGTGGCCAACGCCGGGACCGGGGCCGCCATCATCCGCTGCACGATCGGGCTGGGGCGCTCCGAGTCGCGCTTGGCTGTTCCTCCGCCGGTCGCCCCCTGGACATCCGTGGGGCCGAGGGAGCTGGCCTGCGCCACGGAGTCACGCCCGAGCCTCGGCGCGTTGGGCGGTGCTCGGGTCGCGAACCCGTAAGCGAGCATGGACCGCACGTCCGCGTACATGTGATCGGTGCCGAGCGCGACGGCTATCAGCGTCCGCGCGCCTTTGCGCTGGGCCGCGACGATGGTCGAGTGCGCCGCGACGGTATACCCGGTCTTGATGCCGATGGCACCCGGGTCCCGCCCAGAGCGCACGAAGTGGTTGTGGTTGGAGATGTTCTGGAGGTGGTGGTCAGGCCAGCGGTACCCCGTCGAACGGGTCGCCACGATCTTGGCGAGCTCCGGGCGGCTGAGCAGCACCTTGCCGAGGATGGCGAGATCGGCGGCGCTGGCCCGATGACCTGGCGCATCGAGACCTGACGGGTCCCGCCAGGTGGAGTCCGTGCAGCCGAGGCTGGTGGCCTCCGCGTCCATGGCGCCGAGGAAGCCGGCTCGACCACCCTGCGGGTAGGCGGCGGCGAGTGTCTCGGCGGCGTCGTTGGCCGAGACCATCAGCATGGTGGTGAGGAGATCGTGCCGGCTCACCCGCATCCCGGTCTGGTACCCGAACCTGGTGCCGTCGACGTTCTCGGCGGACTTTGGCACCTGGAAGATCTTCTTGGCCGGATAGACGCGCTCGGCGACCAGCGCCGTCAGGATCTTGGTCGTGGATGCGACCAGCACCGGCTTGTGGGCGCTGCGCTGCCAGAGGACCGCGCCAGTGCCGGCATCGATGAGCACGCCGGTGTGGGCAGTGACCCGGGGACCGGAGCGGGCTGCTGCCGCAGGGGTTGCGGTCACCACGGAAGCCGCGGCCAGTGCCATGACGAAGAGAGCCGCCGTCAGCGGCGCGCCCAGGCGGCGTAGAGGGAAGGAACGCACGTCGGTAGGCTGCATGATCCACAGTATGGAGGGCAACCGCCTTGAATACGACGACCTTTGCGGAATCCTCTAACCAGAGTTCTCGCAGAATGCGACTAATATAGAAATCAATCCCAGATCCAGTCCGAGGTGGCAGCAAGGGCGCATCGACCAGGCGGGTGAGGGGTCGAGTCGCAAGGCCAGGTGAGTGTCCGCAGGACCGGAGCACTACCGCTCGGTCTGGGATCCAAGAGGCACCGTTCTGGAAATCCAAGAGGCGGGGGCGAGCAGCCAGCGGGGGCGAGCAGCCAGCGGGGGCGAGCAGCCAGCGGGGGCGAGCAGCCAGCGGGGGCGAGCAGCCAGCGGGGGCGCCGGCCGCCGGGTCGACCTGACCCTGGTGGCCGGCGTCGCCGCGGTTCCTACCCGGGCGACGGTGCCCGCGACCGTCGCACGGGACTCGCCGGGGACGCCGGAACCAGCCCTTTCGACTGGTGAGCGCCCCTGTTGCGTGGACCCCGTCGACCCGGCCCTTCGACCGGGAGGCGGGGATCCAGCGGCGATACCGCAAGGGTGACACAATCGGCGGCGCTTTGCCGCAGCTTTCCCGCGCTGTTCGCCACCCCGGTCAAATGGCCGACTTTGCCCCGCTCTGACCGATGCGTTGATTATTTGCAGGCCGTGGATATCGGAACGTGCAACCCGGACATGCCCCTCATCTTTATCCAGGATCTTCTACCCGAGCCGGTTGCTCTTTGACGCCGTTTTGCATTGTGACCTCGAAGACGGCAGTCTCTCCTGCGCGCGTCGCGTCCCCCACTCGTCGCGCACCGGGACCGGCTCGACCAGAATCTGACTTGCGCGAGCTCGACCGGTTGGGCAAGGCAGGACGGAGTACCCATGAGCCAGGCGACAAGCGGTAGGCATCTGGCGAGGCCGCCCGGGGATGGGCCGGCTGGCCGAGGTCGGACTGCTCGCTCCATCGTGCTTGTGGTGTTGATCATGGCGGTGGCGTTGACCGGCGGATTCGGGGCGTACCTGCTGGTCAACCGGTCATCGGGCGGCGGAGGCTGCGGCTCGGGCGATCTCTCGCTCCAGGTGGTGGCGGATCCCGACCAGTCCGCCCTCCTGCGGCAGGCTGCACAGGACTACGCGAGCACCAGCCCGATGGTTGGCGACCGCTGCGTCCAGGTCAACGTCCGCGGCCTCGACTCGCCCGAGGCGACCGCCGCTCTTGCCAGCGGGTGGACCGACCAGGCCGCCGGCCCGCGACCGGACGTGTGGGTCCCGGCCGCCTCGACCTGGGCGTCGGCGCTCGAGCTCCAGCTCCAGCAGGCCCGCGGCGCGGACATCCTTCCGCCGGAGCGCCCGAGCGTCGCGACCTCTCCCCTGGTCATCGCCATGCCGAAGCCCATGGCCCAGGCGCTCGGCTGGCCGCGGCGCGAGGTCGGCTGGGGCGACCTGACCACCGCGCTGCGAAACCCCGCCGGCTGGGCGGCCTTCGGCCATCCGGAGTGGGGCCTGTTCAAGCTGGGCAAGACCGACCCGAAGCTGTCCGAGGCGGGCCTCGGAGCGCTGTTGGGCGCGGGCATCGCCGTGGCGGGTCAGGGCGGCCGACCCCCCACCCAGGCGGAGCTGGCGAGCAAGGCCCCTGAGCTCGGCTCGATGATCCTGGAGGTGTCACGCTCCGCCGGCGAGGAGACGGATACCACCAGCACGCTGCTGGCGAATCTGCAGCGCGCGGACGAGTCGGGCAAGGCGCTGGGCTACGTCTCCGCCATCCCGCTCACCGAGAAGTCGGTTTGGGACTACAACCAGGGCCGGCCCATCGACAACCCGTCGCTCGGCAGCGAACGCCCCAAGCCGAAGGTGCCGCTGGCGGCCATCTATCCGAAAGAGGGCACGCTACAGGCGGACTACCCGTGGTTGGTCCTCCACGTGCCCTGGGTCGACGACGCCAAGCGAGCTGCCGCCAGCGACTTCCTCCTCTATCTCAAGTCTCCCACCGTCCAGGGCAAATTCCAGGCCGCCGGGTTCCGCAGCGCTCGCGGGCAGCCTGGCGCGGAGATCAACGAGAGCAGCGGGCTGCTTCCTGACCAGCCGAAACGCGTGATGGCCTCGCCGCAGCCAGTGGTGCTCGCGGCCACACTGAAGGCCTGGGACCAGACCAAGCGGATCGCCAACCTGCTGGCGGTGTACGACGTTTCCGGCTCGATGGGCGAGGTGGTGCCCGGCACGGGCAAGACCAAGATGGACCTGGCCAAGCAGGCCGCGATGGCCGCCCTGCGGCTCTTCACCAACGAGAGCGACGTTGGGACCTGGGAGTTCTCGACCAATCTCGACGGTTCTCGTGACTACCGGCAGGCGGTCCCGATCGCCTCGGTGGGGAGCAGGGTGCCAGGCGGGGGGACCCACCTCCAGCGGTTACAGCAGCGGCTCAGGCAACTGGCCCCGACCAAGGGCGACACCGGCCTGTACGACACGGCATTGGCGGCCTACGAGTACGTCAAGCAGCGGTATGCCCCCGACCGCCTGAACCTGGTGGTGCTGTTGACGGATGGCCGCAACGACGACCCTGGCGGCGGGATCACCCTTCAGCGGCTCGTGCAGCGGCTGCGCGCCGGTCAGTCCGACGACCGCAAGGTCCGCATCCTCAGCTTCGCCTACGGCAAGGATGCCGACGTCAACGCCCTCGAGCAGATCAGCAAGGCGACCGGTGGCGCCGTCTTCGCATCGCCCAACCCGGCGGACATCGAGCGGGTCTTCGTGACGGCCTTGGCCAACTTCTGAGCGTCGCGTTGCGCTCGAATTCGGCTCGACGACCGGTGCCGGATTGTCGACTCAGGCTCGTGGGGCAGCTGGAGTGACCCCGACCGACACCAGGAACGGCAAGAAGCCGGCATCCTTCAGATCCCGCACCCATTTCGCGGACATGCCGAGGTACTCGCCAGCCTCCTCGAAGTCGAGCTTCCTGCCCACGCCGGCTCCTTCCCTGCCACGGACGGAACCTGCAATAGCAGGAGCACGAGGTCCCGCCAGACTTCAGTGGGTTCCTCGCGCTCGTGTTGACGCGCCGTCGCCAGGAAGGTTGCGACCGCCATCACAGAGGATCTCCGTACCGTTCCCTTCGCTCATCCGGGGGTACTACGGTCGGGTTACTCCACCTCAGTGGTGGTACGGGACGAGATACTACGTACGGCCCGATGCGGCGAGTTGGGTTGGTCTGCCCTGCAACGAAACCTGAAGGAAGTTCCTGGCGTCTCCGTCGCGCGCCTCGAGTGTTTGCCCTGGTAGAGTCGGGTCGGAGGCGATTCCTAGCTGGTGCTGGGCCCGGTCTTCAAAACCGTTGAGGCGGGCGTCCCCCGCCTGGCGGGTTCGATTCCCGTCCGCCTCCGCTACCAGCGACAATGCCTGTTCGGCAGCCTGCCGCCGGCACCACGCGAGGCGCGCCGGAGGGCCCGGGCTTTCTATTTCTACCGCCAGCGCGGGCACCCGCGGAAGTGCGCCGCGGTGGGCCGACCTTGAGCGACCGCGGCACCTCCCGGGAAGGTCGCCGGCAAGGGCGCAGGTGGCCTACAGGAGCCACCGGAGCCGGCGATCAGCTTCGGCGGCAGGACCGGTGAGCGCGGCGCTGAACCAGCTGAGTGCGCGCGCTGCGGCAAGGAGTTGAATGGCGAATCGCCTGGCAGGCCCGATAGTGGACCCCGGATGCCGGGAATACCCGCTTGATGAGGTCCTTGGGCTGGACGCTCACCGCCGTCGTCACGTTCTCCGCTGCCTGGCTGCTCATCCCGCTCATCGCGGCCTGGGCAAGCCACAGGGGTCGGCTCGATCCAGCCTCAAGCGGATCGGCCGGCCGTTCGGGCGGGTGGCCGACTGGGTCGAACGCCATCCGCGAACGATCCAGGTCATCGTGGCCCTGCTGGGAATCTTGTACGCTGCGGCAGCCTGGATGGCGCTCCGAGCGAAACGGCACTTCATGGGCGTCCTGGTGATCCTCAACGGCATCTGGCTGGGCCTGTCGCTGCTGAGCATGCGCAGGATGCTGCGGACGTCCACCCACGCACGGCGCGGACGCCCCAGACAGGGCCCTCGGCACGGTGAGGAACGACGCGAACGGTGAGCCCGATGGGCTGGACCCTTGTCGCCGTCGTCGCGTGTTCGGTGCTTTGGCTGCTCATCCCGCTAGCTGCGGCCTGGGCGAGCCATTCGGGGCAGCTCGACCCGTTCCTCGCGGGTGTTGGCCGCTTCCTGGAACCGGTCGGCCGGCGGCTGGCACCAGTGGGCGCCTGGCTCGGGCGCCATCCAGTGGCCGGGGCGATGCTCGCTGGCGTTCCCTGGCTCGGCATCGCCGCGGTGGACGTCGCCAAGGGGCTCGGTGGGGTGGCGGTCGTGCCGCTGCTTGCCGGCCTGGGGTACGGGGGGATGATGGTGCTGAACCTGCGACGGGCGCGGCGCCGGCACGA
>WNGB01002036.1_pt1 | contig 32941 bp, 30 predicted proteins | sample 5400681 | NCBI WGS metagenome assembly WNGB01 (sample SAMN13153367, study PRJNA577476) | soil metagenome | isolation source: 115 cm soil or saprolite under grassland replicate 2 | place: USA:California | collected 2016-06-15
TGATCCTCCGTGGCCTCGAAACGCGAGACCCGAGTCAGTCGAGCGAAGCGGTCCGGATTCGCGGGAACCTTAGCAAAAGACGCTGGGCCGCGAAACCGGCCCCGTCATCTGCTGAATATCCTGCTATTTCAAATAGCTAAAGACGGCGCAAGGGGCAACCCCGTAGCCTGCCGACATGCGATTTTGGACGGTCAGCTACGCCGGCCGCGGGTGTCGCGGCCTGCCATCACTGCTGCAGCTCAGCGTTTCGGGCTTCGCCTTCGAGAGCGCGATCAGCTCCGCCACCGTCTGCGCTCGCCGCCGGTCACGAATGCACGAGTCATGGTCCGCTGCCGCCTCGCTGCAACGATCCGTGGGTGAGAGAGCGCAAGCCAGCCGCTGCCGAAACGTCGTCCGGCAATATTTCGCCGCGCTATGCTGAAATCCATCCCGTCATCTTGCGCTCGCCGGCAGCGGAAAACCGCACGATCCGCGTCTTCGCCTCGCGCACCGCCCAACCGCGCGCCAGAATATGCTCGAAGACGGCGGCGCCGAGAGCGCCGCCCAAGTGACTGCGGCGCTCGCTCCAATCCAGGCAGCACCGGCAAAGCTCGCGCCGTCCGCGCTCGATCGCCGCAAGATCGATGCCGCTGTTGGCAAAGAAGCGCCGCCCGTCCTCGGTCATGCGCACCACCTCGCCGCGCCGGGCGAGCAGTCGCCGTTCCACGAAACGATCCAACGTCGCCACCGCGAGATGGCCCGCGAGGTGATCGTAGCAGGACCGCGCACGGCGCAATTCGGGATCGCGCGGACCGGTGCGCACGCGCAGATGACCGGCCCGGGCCGCGACCGGGATCAGCCCTTCCAGCGCAATCGCCACATCGGAATCGGCGAGCCGGAAATAGTGATGCCGCCCCTGGCGCGCGATCGCGACCAGACCCGCCTTTTCGAGCTTGGCGAGATGGCCGCTCGCGGTCGAAAGGCTCAGGCCCGATTCCTGGGCGAGCTCGGTCGCGGTGAGCGCCGGGCCGGCCAGCAGCGCCATCAGCATGTTGGCGCTGGCCGGATTGCCGATCAGCGCGGCAACGATCGAGATGTCGGGGCCTTCCTTCATACTTCGATCATTCCCGAAGTATCGTGGCATGTCAATGTGGCAAGACAGGCGGGCATTCGCTCTAAAAGCCTGACGTCGCAATGATGCCGGCCGCGCGCACAACAGTCGACGAATCCTCGCCGCGCTATCTCGGCTGGCGCGTGGTGTTCGCCTGCTTCATGGTCGCGATGTTCTGCTGGGGGTTCGGCCTCTACGGCCATGGCGTCTATCTGGCGGAGCTGCGTCACCTGCACGGTTGGCCGGCATCGCTGATCTCCGGCGCCACCACCGCCTATTACCTGCTCACCGCCACTCTGGTCGTCTTCATCAGCGATGCGATCGCCCGCTTGGGGCCGCGGCGGGTGGCGCTGATCGGCGCGTGCTGCCTCGTCAGCGCGGTGGCTCTGCTCCCGTTCATTACCGCTCCTTGGCAGCTCTACGCGGTCTATCTCATCATGGCGCCGGGATCGGCGGCGATGCACGTCGGCTTCATCACCAACGTGCTCGGCCTGTGGTTCGATCGTCAGCGCGGGCTCGCGATCAGCCTGGCGCTCAACGGGGCGAGCTCCGGCGGCATCCTGGTGGCTCCCGTCCTGGTGATCGCCATTGCCGAGACCGGTTTTGCGACCGCCATGGTTGGCGCGGCGGCCGTGATGGCGGCAATTCTCATTCCGGTTATCACCATCTGGATCGATCGGCCGCCGGCGCGCCTCGCAGATCGCCCGCCGCAAGGCGGATCGGGTTCGATTCCCACGGCGGCCTCTTGGACCCGGCCAAGCGCCTTGCGCAGCTTCGCGTTCTGGAGCGTGGCCGGACCGTTCGCCATGGCGCTGATGGCGCAGGTCGGTTTCCTCGTGCACCAGATTGCATTTCTCGAGCCGGCGCTGGGGCGAACCTCCGCGGCAGTGACAGTCGCTGTCCTGACCGTCACGGCGATCATCGGACGCATCGCATTCGGCGCATTCGCCCGGCGGCTCGACGTGCGGCTGGTGACCGCGCTGTCGCTGGTGAGCCAGGCCGCCGCGCTGCTGGCGATGACGCAGACCACCGACGCCGCCACGCTGTTCGGCGCCTGCGCGGTGTTCGGGCTGTCGGCCGGGAACCTGACCTCGCTGCCCGCGCTGATCATTCAACGCGAGTTCGCGGCCGCGTCCTTCGGCATGCTGGTTGGGCTATCGACGGCGATCGGCCAGTTCACCTATGGGTTCGGGCCGGGCCTGCTCGGCGTCGTTCGCGACGCCACCGGCAGCTACACGGCCTCGCTCGCGCTCTGCATGGCGTTGGAGATCGCCGCCGCGGCAATGATCATGCTGCCGCGGGTCAGCGGAATCCGACCGATTTCAAATAGTTATACGCCTGGATGATCTCGCGCAGCTTGTCCTCGGAGGAGCGGTCGCCGCCGTTGGCGTCGGGATGGTGGCGCTTCACCAGGGCCTTGAACCGCGTCTTGACGTCGTGCGCGGTGGCATCGATTTCGAGCCCGAGCACGTCGAAGGCCTTGCGCTCGGCATTGCGCACCATCCGGCGCTCGGAGCGCGCGCGCTCGCTCGCGGCGCGCGTGCCCGACGGCCCGCCGAATTCGCGGAACAGGCCGAGCGGATCGTCCGCCCCGCCGCCGAAGATGCCCGCCGGATCGGGCTTGGCGGAGCGCCGGCCGCCGCCGGTCATGCCCATCTTCCAGGTCGGGCGATGCCCGGTGACGGCGTCCTTCTGGTAGCGGGCGATGTCGTCGGTGCTCATGCCGGCGAAGAAATTGTACGAATGGTTGTATTCGCGCACGTGCTCGAGGCAGAACCGCCAATATTCCCGCTCGCGCAGTCGGCCCTTGGGCGCGCGGTGGGTCGCCGGCGCAGTGCAACTCGGCCAGTCGCAGCCCGGGCACTGGGCGCGCAGCAGCCGGTCCTTGTCCGGTTTGACCTTGATGCGGTCGAACAGGGGGGAGTCGATTTTCATGACCGATCAGTATGCGCGCGCTGCGATGACACCTTCAAGTCTTGACAAGGGCGATTGGGCATTTTCCGGCTTATTGTGGCATTGACCAAGGCGCATGGCTGCCGTTAAGCGGACAGCCATGAAAACCCGCGATCTCATCACGGAGAGGTTGACGAAGGCTTTCGCGCCGCAAAGCCTCGACGTGGTCGACGAATCCGACCAGCACGCCGGGCATGCCGGGGATCGGCCGGGCGGCGAAACCCATTTCCGGGTCCATATCGTGGCGGAGGCCTTCCGCGGAAAGAGCCGGCTCGAGCGCCACCGCATGGTCAACGAGACGCTTTCCGGTGAGCTCGCGGCCGGCGTGCACGCGCTCGCCATCCACGCCGCGGCGCCGGGGGAAGGCGGCGTGTAGCGCTTGCCCTGTCAGCCGCGCGGCAGGGTCCGCGCCGCAGTGAGGATTTCATCGGCGGAGGGGAATTTCCCTATCCCGGCCAAGCCCTCCGTGGCGCACTCGATATTGGCCCAGCGGACGACGCCATCACGGTCGATCAGGAATTGGCCCTTGAGCTGGGGCCACTGTCGCTCCATGTCGGCGTGGTCGGTCTCGTTCTCAGCGTAGCCGTCGAGCTTCGCCACGGCTGCGGCGACTTCGACGATCGGCAGCGGCTCGGGGAACTCGCCGTTGGGATTGATCCGTATCGTTTCGATCGCTTTCATGAACTCCGGGGTCGGGGCCGGCTTCGGCAAGCCGTATGCGCGATGCGTGGCGAGCTCCGGGTCGGCAGCCAGGCGCAGGCGGGTCGGGCGGAATTTGAAGTAGAGCCGAGCGTTCTCCAACGGCGTGGCCACGATCGCGAGCGACTCCAACCCGAGCGCCTTGAGCTTGGGCTCCGTCGCGCCCATCTGCGCGATATGTCGCCGGCAGAAGGGGCACCACAGCCCGATGAAGAGAGCGAGGAACACGGGGCTGCGGCCTCGATAGTCCGCCAGCGATACCGCTTCCTTCCCGTCCACGGCCGGAAGGGTGAAGTCGGGCGCCGGCTCCCCTGCGGAGACCGGCGAGCGTGATTCGGTCGTCATCATGTGAGGCTCCTTCGTCTGCCGACGTGAGTTAATAGAGAAACGGCAGGACCATCAGGGCATCGGGCTCGAGGCCGGCCCGCTCGCACACCTGCTGCGACTTCGCCAGATAGACCTCGGCCTGAGCCTGGTTCCCGGCATCGAGGTAGAGCGTAGCGAGACCGTCGTAGCAGGGGAAGAGGAGCTGCGGCTCTCCGACCCGCTCGGCCAGATCCAGCGCCTCCTGATACGAGGCGAAGGCCTGGGCGTGCTCGCCATGGCACTGGTGGATTTGGCCCAAGACGATCAGCGGCACCGCCAGGTGATCGAGTAACCCCAGTCGACGGTCGAGGTCGATGGCCATTTGTGCCGCCTCGACGCCTTCCGCCTCGCACCGGTCCGTCAACGCGCAGTAGGCCACCGCGAGGTTCGCATAGAGCCGCGACTGGAAGCCGAGGTCGCCCACCTTCTTGGCAGTCTCGAGCCCCCGCAGGCAGGTCTCGATGCTCCGGCGCGGGTCGAGCGAGCTGTAGAGCACACCGAGGTTCGTGTAACCGCGGCAGGCCGCCTGCAGCAGATCATGCACTTCGGCCAGCCCGACGCTCTGCTCGATCTGTTCGACCGCCTCGCCGAGCCGGCCTGTGCGCGCGAGCGCAACGCCCAGCGTGTTGTAGGCGTGCGCTCGCGTTGCGGCGGCCTCGCGGACGCGCTCGGGGTCGGCGGCGGTCTCCTGCTCGCGCGCCGCTTCGGCCAATGCCCGCTCGGCCCACGCGATGGCGCCGACGTTGTCGCCGGCCCGAAACGCGAGGCGGCCTATCTCCTGGAACAGTTGCGCACGCTCGATCGAGTTGCCGTCCTGCCCGAGCCGCTCGAGACCCGATGCGAAGCAGGCGCTGGCGCGCTCGCGATCGCCGGTCTCCCAGTGCAGTCCGCCAATCTTCCGGTAGAGGCGCGCGGTGCCCGCGCGATCCGCAGCCGTCTCGAGCTCCCCCCGCACCGCCTCGTAGTGCGCGAGAGCCTCGGCCCGCCGCCCGGTGAGCGCCAGCAGATCCGCGAGCCGCTCGCGCACCGCCTGCACCTGGCCATCTCCGGCCTGGCCGTCGGCGAGGGTGCGGAGCGCGCGCTCGTAATGGCGGATCGCATCGTCGTTCGCGTAGACCGCCCGCGCCCAGTCGCCGGCAGCCACCAGGTAGCGCGCGCCCCTGGGCTTGTCCGGCGCGAGGCTCCAGTGGTGGCCGAGCGCTTCCAGATCGCTCAATCGCTCCGGGTGAGGGCCGGTGGCGTGCTCGAGCGCGCGGCCGGCCCGTTCGTGCAACTCGGTGCGGCGGGAGAGCAGGAGATTCTGGTACACGACTTCGTGCACGAGCGCGTGCGTGAATTGGTAGCGGTTGCGCTCCCGGCCATGCCCGACCTGCTGGATCAGATCGGCCTCGACCAGATGGTCGAGCGCGGCCTCGGCGGTTCCCGTGTCCGTCGCAATGGCCCGCAGCAGCGCCTCGTCGAACACCGCCCCGAGCACAGCCGCCTCCTGCAGCAGGCGCCGGGTGTCGGCGGCAAGCCGGTCGACGCGGGAGAGGAGCAGCCCGTGCAGCGTGGGCGGAACGTCCACCGCATCGCAGGCCGCCGTGCATGCCCACCGATCGCCCTGGCGGACGAGCACTCCCTTGCCCACCAGGCTGCGGACGATCTCCTCGACGAACAGCGGATTGCCCCCGGCCCGGGTGGCGACGAAATCCTGGACCTGGGCGAAGGCGTCTCCGGCCACTTGGCCGAATAGACCGCCCACGAGCGCCCGCGTCTCGTCAAGGGAGAGCGGGGCGAGCCGGATGATGGACTGCGCGGCCCGGGCGACCACGGGCGGGCGCGCGTCGGAGCGATGCGAGAGCAGCATCATCAAAGGCCGGTCCGCCAATTGGTCGGCGACGTATCGCAGCAGGTCCACCGAGGCCGCGTCGGCCCAGTGGAGATCCTCCACGAAGATCAGCAGCGGCTCCTGCTGCAGGCGCCGCTCGACCAGCGCGCACGCGGCCAGCGCGATCTGGCGCTGGAGCTGCTCGGGTTCGAAGTCGCGGGGCAGCGCTTCCTCGACCCCGAGCACGTAGCTCAGCACCGGCGCGATGGCCTGCGCCTCCTCGGGCCGGGCTCCAAGCGCCTGGAGGCCCGCCGCCAACTTCTGCCGGGCGACATCGAGCGAGTCGTCCGGTTCCACGTGGTAGGCTTCGCGGAAGAGCACCCCGAAGATGCCGTAGGTGGGCTCCCCGAGCGACGAGCAGGCGGCGCGACGGACGGCGGTGCGGGCGAGCCGGCCGTCGGTCTCGAGCCGCCCCAGGAACTCGGCGATCAGCCGCGACTTGCCGGTGCCCGCCTCGCCGACCAGGCTCACGACCTGGGCCCGGCTCCGCTGCATCCGGTCGAACGCCGCGAGCAGCTGGTTGAGCTCGTCGGCGCGCCCGACCAGCGGGGTCGCGAGCCCGTGGGCCGCGAGCCCACGCGCCGAGCGAGGTTCGGCGAGCGCGCCGAGCAGGCGGTGGACCACGACCGGTTCCGACTTGCCGCGCAGCGCCAACTCGCGGGCTGGCTCGAACGCGAAGCGATGCCGGGTCAGCGCGTGGGTGGCGTCGGACACCAAGATGGTTCCCGGTGCTGCCGCCAGCAGACGGGCCGTCGTATTCACCGTGTCGCCCGTCACCGCGTAGGCGGCTCCCGCAGCATTGCCGAGGCTGCCGGCCACGACCGGGCCGGTGTGGACGCCGATGTGAAGCGTTACGGGTTGGCCGAGCCGTCCTTCCCACCGATCGCTAAGCCGCGCGCTGCGGCCGAGCATATCCAGCGCGGCGTCGAGGGCCCGCTCCGGATCGTCCTCATGGGCGACCGGTGCTCCGAACACTGCCATCACGGCATCGCCCACGAACTTCTCGACGAACCCATCGTAGCGGGCGATCGCCTGGGCGAGCGTCTCGAACAGCGCATTCTGGAACGCGCGCACCTCCTCGGGGTCGAGCCGCTCGGCCAGCGCGGTGAAACCCGAGACGTCAGCGAAGAGCACAGTCACCTGCCGCCGGTCCGCGTCCCGGTGGATCGCATCCGGCGTCGCTGCCGGCGGTATAGCCCCAGGGGGACCCGGACTCCGGGCCGCCCCGCACCGGGGACAGAACGTGAAATCGGCCTCGCACGAAAAGCCGCAGGCAGGGCAAGGGGTCGGCTGCCGGCGCCCGCACCGCGGGCAGAAGGCGAAGCCCGGTGATAGCTCGAAACCGCAGCCGATGCACGCCATCGAGATGGATCGTCAGCCCTTGTCGAACGGCCTTACCATAGCACTTGCGTGTGTGCCGGCTCCACGGCGCCTCGCCATGCATCTCGCACTTTCGATTCGTTGGCGGCGGCCGTTTCGTCCTATTGCGGGGTGATGTTCGCCGCCTTGATGATCTCCCCCCACATCGTGCGTTCGGCGCGAATCTGCTGGGCGAACGCTTCGGGGCTGTTGCCGACCGCGCGGGCGCCCGAACTGGCGATGCGATCGGCGACGACCGGCTGGCGCAGCGCCGCGACGATCTCGCGGTTGAGCCGCGCGATGATCGCGGGCGCGGTTCCGGCGGGCGCCATGATGCCGAACCACGACGACGCCTCGAAACCCTTGACGCCCGCTTCCGCCGCGGTCGGCAGGTCGGGCAGCAGCGCCAGGCGCTGCTTGGCCGCGACCGCGAGCGGGCGCAGCCTTCCGGCGCTGATATGCGGGAGCACCGTCGGCGGATTGTCGACCACGCCGTCGATCTGTCCGGCGATCAGGTCGTTCACGGCCGGCGCCGCCCCGCGGTAGGGCACATGGGTGAGCTTGATGCCGGCCGCGTGCATGAACAGCGCCAGCCCGAGGTGGCCGGTGGTGCCCACGCCGGGCGACCCGAAATTGATCTTCTCGGGCCGCGCGCGCGCGAGCGCCACGAAGTCCTCGAGCGTCGTCGCCTCGACCTTGGGGTGGACGACGACCAGCATCGACATGTCGGCGACCACCGAGATCGGCGCGAACGAGGTGTCGGGATCGAACGGCATCTTGGCATAGAGGAACTGATTGGCGGTCAGGATTCCGGCCGACGACATCAGCAGCGTGTAGCCGTCGGAATCGGCCTTGGCGACCGCATCGGCGCCGGTGTTGCCGCCGGCACCGGCGCGATTCTCGACAATGACGGGCTGACCGAGTGCCTTCGACATTTCGTCGCCGACGAGGCGCGCCAGCACATCGGCAAGCCCGCCGGCCGGGAACGGCGCGATCATGCGGATCGGCCGGTTGGGATAGGTTTGGGCGAGCGCCGCCGAAGCGCCGCAGGCGGCGAGCACGGCGGCGAGCGTCAGTGTGCGCATCCAGAGCCATGATCGCATGACGGTCGCCTCCCCTGCCCTGCGCACGGCCTTCACCGCAGCGGAACCTGCACGAGCTCGCGCAGCTCTTCGGGCGTCAGCGGCTTGGCGAGGTATTTGAAATTCACCCCCTCGACCATGAGCGCCTCCATGCCCTTGACGGTGTCGGGATCGAGTGCCGATTTCGCAAAAAACTCGTCGCGCATGCGCGTGGCGTTGCGCAGCGAGGTCTTGCGGTAGTCGGCATACATGTCGAGCGCCTTGGGGTCGGCATACATCCAGTCGATCACTTCGCGAAACGCCTGCATGAAGCGCACGTGCGCGTCACGACGCGCCTTGAGACTGTCGGCGTTGGCGATGTTCACGCGCACCGTCTGCCCGCGCAGGCTCGGCACGTCGTTGGCGCGCGCGAAGATGCGGATCCTGCCCTCGTCGAGCAGGTCGAAGCCGAGCGGCGGCGAGGTCCAGCCGATATCCACCTGCCCCGACATGGTGAGCGTCAAGGTCGCGGCCGGACCGCCGGTCGCGGTCGGCTTCGCCTGCAAGCCCAGCTCCCGGATGAAACCGAGCACCACGCTGTGGGTCGACGAGCCATTGGTCGAATAGGCGACGGTGTGGGCGCCGGTCGCGTCCTTGACCCCCTTGAGGGCCGACTCCGCCTTCACGATCCAGAAATCGGCGTTGCCGGTGGCGCTGCCCGAGACGATGCGGATGGGCGCGCCCTTGGCGAAGGCGCCGAGCGCGCCGAGCGTCCCGACGCCGATCCCGATATCGGCGCTGCCCGAGATCACCGCCTGTTGGGTTTCGCCGGTGCCTTGCGTGCACAGCGCCTCGACCTCGACGCCGCGCCGGGCATAGGCGCCGGTGCGGATGCCGAGCTCGACCATGGAGGAATCCCAGTTGCCGCACTGCCCGACCGCGAGCTTCAACTTGTCCGCAGCCGGCGCGGGACCGGCTCCGATCGCCACTATTGCGAGGACGCAACCAACAAGAACCACAGCCCGCATTCCGGTCATCGGGATTCTCCTCGTGATCCGACGTCCGAGACCGATCACTGCTCGATCTTGACGCCCGACAACTTCACCAGCTCTTCGCCGCGCACGCGATCCATCGCCAGGAAGGCGCGGAATTCGTCCGGCGTGTTGCCGACCGGGTCGTAGCCGCCGAGCTTGATGAAGCGCTCGTGGAAGGTCGGCGACCTGATCACTGCGGCAAGGTGGCGGCCAAGCTCCTCGATGCGGGCCTTCGGCGTGCCGGCCGGCGCGAAGGCGCCGAACCAGGTCCTGGAGTCGTAGGGCGGCAGCCCAGCCTCCTTGAAGGATGGGACGCCCGCCAGCGCAGGCGCCCGCTGGCCCTCGGGCACCGCAATCGGCTTGGCGAGACCCGACTTGATCCGCTCCATCACCGCGGGCGAGGCGACCGGATAGAGCAGATGGGCGTCGCCGCGTTCGAGCGCGACCAACGCCGGGGCGGCGCCGCCGTAGGGGATGTGGGTCATCTGCACGCCGGTCTTGATCTTGAGCCACTCGAACACCAGGTGCGAATCGCCGCCGATGCCGAACGAGCCGAAATTCAGCTTGTTCGGGTTCGCCTTCGCGTAGGCAATGAGCTCGCGCATCGTGCTCGCGGGAATCGACTTGTGCAGGATCACCACTTGGTGGGTGGCGACCACGAGGGTCAGCGGCTCGAGATCCTTGCGCGGGTCGTAGCTCAAATTGGCGTAGAGGAAGGGATTGAGCGAGATCGTGCTCGCGGTCAGAAGACAGAACGTGTAGCCGTCGGGATCGGCATTCTTGCAGGCATTGGCGCCGATCGCGGTGGCGCCGCCCGGCTTGTTGTCGACCACGAAGCCCTGGCCGGTGCGCTCGCGGAACCCTTCGCCGAGCGCGCGGGCGAGCACATCGACCGGTCCGCCCGGCGGGAACGGAACGATCACCTTCACGGGTTTCGCTGGAAATTCCTGCGCCGATGCGGCTGCCGCGGCCAGCACGAGGGCGCAGGCGGATGCGATGAGGCAGCGGCGGGCCTTGGCGAGCATCACGGCGTCCTCCCTGCGTGTCGGCCGACCTGCTGCGAGGCGTGCCCGAACTTTTTGTCGCTATGGATCGCGGGACCCCACATAGGCGGCGATCGCGATCATGTCGTCGACGGTGAGCTTGTCGACGACCGCCTTCATCAGCGCCATGGCGGTCCCCGAGCGCGCGCCGGTCTTCATGTCGTTGAGCTGGCGCACCACATAGGTGGGCGGGCGACCCGCGATCGACGGCAACTCGCCGAGGCCCTTGAGGTTTTGTCCATGACAGATCGCGCAGGGGATGGTCTTGCCCCCGCCGCCGGTCGTGACCAGCGCCTCGCCCTTGGCGATGCTGCCGATCGGCACGTAATCGATGAAGCCGGAATGGGGGTCGCGGCTGTGCGCCCGCATCTCGTTCTGCGGCAACACGATGATGCGGTTGCCGATCGGCTCGGTCCCGCCGCCCGCTACGGCGAAACGCATGGCGCCCGAGCCGACATAGCTCTTCGGCACGGTGTCGGTCTCGATCACCTTGGTCCAGACGCCCGGCTTGAGGGCCGCAAAGTATTCGCTCGCCGCCCGCGCGTCGGCGTCCGAAATCGCCTGCGCGATCTCGATCATGGTGGTCGCTCTGACGCCCTTCCTGCCGCCGTTCTTGAACTCCGCCATCTGCCGCATGAGATACGGGACAGGCAGGTCGGCGAGGCTCGACGATTCGGGATGACCGTCCCCCGTCGGCAGATGGCAGAGTGCGCAGGCGCGCACCGTCGGCCGGCTGCCATGCGCGACGATTTGCGGCATCGGCGGATGCTCGTCCGGGAACCAGTCCGGCGGGTTGAAGCCGTCGTCGATGTGCGCCTGCGTGTACTGTTTCGCGCTGCCCGGCATCCGTTTGAGGACGACATTGTCCTTGGGCTCGGGCTTGGGCGTGACCGGATAGGCCCAGTCGAGATTGTCGGCCGCTGTCGCGACCAACGGGAGCGCCGCCAGCACGGCGATCCACATCATCCTGCGCATGGCCCGCCCCCCTTTTCCGCTACGACGCTTTTTCCGCCGGCCGGTTATACGGGTTGAGGCCGGGCCGATAGGTCTTCTCGTCGAGGAACTGCTTCATGCCCTGCTCGCGGCCGCCCTCGCGGTCGAGGAAGCGCAACTCGATCGACTTCGCCGCCAGATAATCGACGGCGGCATCGTCGCCCATATTGCGGACGTTCTTGACCGCCTGCTTGGTCGCGCGAATGGCCTGCGGATTGAGCTTCATCAGGCGCTCGGCGAGCGCCACCGTCTCCGAGCGCAGCTTCTCACGCGGCACCGCCCGATTGATCAGCCGGGCGCGCTCGGCGACGCGGGCATCGAAGGTCTCGCCGGTCACCGCGAACCAGACGGCGTCGCGCATGCCGAGCGTCTCGACCAGCGCCTTGCTGACGAAGCCGCCGGGCAGAATGCCCCAGTTGACCTCGGACAGCCCGAACTGCGCATCCTCGGCGGCGATCGCGAAGTCGCAGGCGATCAGCTGGGTGAAGCCGCCGCCGAAGCAGAAGCCGTTGACCATGGCGATGGTCGGCTTGGCGTAGGTGTAGAGCTTCTGCCAGCGCCAGTAATGGCTCGCCCACGCCGCATGCGAGCGTTCGACCGGCTTGTTGTCGAGGTCGCGGAAGAACAGCTTGAGATCCTGGCCGGCGCACCAGGCATCGCCCGCGCCGGTGAGCACCAGAACTCTCGCCTGCGGGTCGTGCTCGAGCTCGTCGAGGATGTCGCACATCTCGAAATGAAGCTGCGGGCTCATCGCATTGCGCTTGTCAGGCCGGTTGAGCGTGACCCAGGCGATTCCGTTCTCGCGCTCGACCTTCACGGTTTCGTAGCTCTTCGACATCACGCGTCCTCACTCCCTCGTTTGCAGCAGCATCGCGCTTGCGGTGACGCCCCGCGGTGCACTCGTCGGAAAGCTTATCACCAAAGGTTGCCGTCACATAGGATCGCGCAGCTGCAATTACCGCGGGTGGATATGCGAGCCGCCGGCGCGGGCGGCCGAAATCACATTTCGTCCCTACGCCGACGTTTTGTGCTTACGCCGACCTGGCCATCGGCTTGCGCAGCAGCGGCGTGATGCGCAACGCGGTGATGCGGTTGCGATGGCGGCGCAGCACGCGGAAGCGAAAGCCGTAGAAGGTGAAGCTCTGGCCCGGCTCCGGAATCGAGCGTGCCTCGTGGATGACCAGGCCGGCGATGGTGGTGGCCTCGTCGTCGGGCAGGCTCCAGTCCATGGCGCGGTTGAGGTCGCGGATCGGCACGCCGCCGTCGACGTTGACCGAGCCGTCCGGCTGCGGCCGCACCCCCGGGGCGGCGACGTCGTGCTCGTCGGCCATGTCGCCGACGATCTCCTCCAGGATGTCCTCGAGCGTGACCACCCCCATCACCTCGCCGTACTCGTCGACCACCATGGCGAACGGGGTCTTGCGCCGGCGGAACGCCTTGAGCTGCTCGGACAACGGCCGGATGTCGGGCACGAACCAGGGCGGCCGCGCGATCGCCTTGACGTCGATCTTCGACCAATCGCCGTCGCCCCGCTGGATCGCCCGCAGCAGGTCCTTGGCGTGCAGGATGCCGACGATGTTTTCCGGTTTCCCGCTCCACAACGGAATCCGCGTGACCGGCTCGGCCAGCACCGCCTTGATCACCTCCTCGGGCGGATCGTCGGCGCAGACCGTGATCATCTCGGTGCGGTGGATCATCACGTCGGAGACCACGAGGTCGCGCAAGTCGAGCAACCCGCCGAACATGTCGCGGTCGTGCTTCTCGACACTGCCCTCGCGGTGCAGGAGATCGACCGCGCCGCGCAGCTCTTCATGCGGCGAGAGCAGCGACTGGCTCTTTCCGACCCGCATCCCGAACAGCCGGAGCGTCCATTTCACCACCCACTCGACGCCGACCAGCAGCGGCGCCAGCAGCCGAACCGTCCAGTCCATCGGGCGCGCGACGATCAACGAGATGCGGTCCGGCGCGTTGAAGGCGGCGGTCTTCGGCAACACCTCGGCGAACACCACGACCACGAGGGTCATCACCACGGTGGCGTAGAGCACGCCGACGTCGCCGAACCAGTCGAGCAGGACGCCGGTCGCGAGCGCGGAGGCTGCGATATTGACCGCGTTGTTGCCGAACAGCAGCGCGCCGATCAACCGTCCGCGCTCGCCGAGCAGGCGATTGACGATGCCGGCCTTGCGATTGCCCTGTTTCTCCAGCCGATGCATGCTCGCGCGCGAGGACGCGGTCAGCGCCGTCTCGCTGCCGGCGAAAAAAGCCGAGAGCAGCAGGCAGACGCAAATGATCAGCAGTGCGACCCAGTCATTGATGTTCATCGCTCGGCGAGCTTCTCGATCAGAAAGGCGCGGACCTCGGCGGCATCGACGTCGGGCACGATGAAGGCGCCCCCGATGCCGCGCGCAAGGATGAAGGTCAGCGCGCCGCGCTTGACCTTCTTGTCCTGGGCAATCAGCTCCATCAGGCGATCGGCGCTCGGCGCGCCGGCCGCCATGGCGGAGACCCGCGTCGGCAGGCCGACCGCGGCGAGGTGGCGCTTGACGCGATCGCCGTCCGCCGCCGGCAAGAGCCCGCGCCGCGCCGAGAATTCGAACGCCAAGACCATGCCGAGCGCGATCGCCTCGCCGTGCAGGAGCCGGTCGGAGAAGCCGGCCGCGGCTTCGAACGCGTGTCCGAAGGTGTGGCCGAGGTTGAGCAGCGCGCGCTCGCCGGTCTCGCGTTCGTCGCGCGCCACGGTCGCGGCCTTGGAACGGCAGCTCACCGCGATGGCGTGCTCGCGCGCCGGACCGCCGGAAAAAATCTCCTGCCAATTGGCCTCGAGCCAGGCGAAGAAGGCGGCATCGGCGATCAGCCCGTACTTGGCGACCTCGGCATAGCCGGCGCGGAATTGGCGCGCCGGGAGCGTATCGAGCAGCGCGGTATCGGCAACCACCAGGATAGGCTGGTGGAATGCGCCGACCAGATTCTTGCCGTGGCTGGAATCGATCGCGGTCTTGCCGCCGACCGACGAATCGACCTGGGCGAGCAGCGTGGTCGGCACCTGCACGTAATCGAGGCCGCGGCGCACCACGGCGGCGGCAAAGCCCGCGAGATCGCCGATGACGCCGCCGCCGAGCGCGACCACGAGATCGCCGCGCTCGATGCGCGCCGCGATCAGCCCCTCGCAAACTTGCTCGAGCACCGGGAAGCTTTTCGAGCTTTCGCCCGGCGCCACCACGACGGTCGAAGCCTGCAGCCCGGCGCCGTGGAGCGCGGCGAGCGTCGACTCGAGATGCAGCTCGGCCACCGTCTGGTCGCTGACGATCGCCGCCTTGGCGCCCGGCCGCAGCGCGGCGATCCTTTGGCCGAGCGATGCGATGAGCCCGCGACCGATGGCGATCTGGTAGCTGCGCTCGCCGAGCGCGACGTCGACCACGATCGGATCGCTGCTGCGCAGCGGCGCGGTCATGGCGTACGGTCTCCTTCCACGGACGCGCTCGCCTCGTATGGGACATTGAGCCGGTCGGCAAGCCCGCTCACGATCTCGTCGACGATCTTCTCATGCGGCACCTCGCGCGACTGCACGGTCAGGTCCGCCAGCGCATAGACCGGATAGCGCTCCTCCATGAGCGCGCGCAGCGTCGCGCCCGGGTCGGCGGTCTTGAGCAGCGGACGGTCCTGGCGGCGCCTGATGCGGCGCATCAGCACGTCGAATTCGGCCTTGAGCCAGACCGAGATGCCCTTGGCGCCGATCGCCGCGCGGGTGTCGGCATTCATGAAGGCGCCGCCGCCGGTCGCCAGCACCTGCGGCCCGCCTTCGAGCAGGCGCGCGATCACGCGCGCTTCGCCGGCACGGAAGTCGGGCTCGCCGTGGGAGTCGAAGATGTCGGGGATGGTCATGCCGGCCGCCTTCTCGATCTCCGCGTCGGCGTCGACGAACGGGATACCGAGCCGCAGCGCGACCCGCCGCCCGATCGAGGACTTGCCGGCGCCCATCATGCCGACGAGCACGGCCGAGCGGCGCCCGAGCGCCGCGACGATGGCCCGATCGAGCCTCGCTGCCCCGGCAATTTCATGGCTCGCGCTCCCCGCCATGGCGCCCTTCCTGCTCGCCGACGGCCGGATCGCCGGTCAGCGGTTGGTGTTCCAGCACGGTGATTTGCAGTCAAGCACTGGTAGCACAAGACGGCGCTCCCGGCGCCATTAACCATGCCGGAACCTTGCTTCAACCATTCTTGAACCCTTCTTGGGGACAGCCGGGACATCGCGGCCGGGCCCCTTGTCACGCGGGTGCCGGCCATGTCGTAGTTTCTCCACTCTTCCATGCGACAAAGCCGGCAGAGCGAGGGGTTGTTATGCCGAGCCTGTTCCGGTTTCTCACCCTGATCGGGGTGTTGGGCGGCCTGACCTATGGCGCCATGTTCATGCTTGCGACCTGGTTCGATCCGAAGCCGCGCGAGATCACGGTTTCGATCCCGCCCGACAAGTTCGCCAAGCAGCAGTGAGCGCACTCTGGTAGTGGAGCGCGCTCTGATAGCGGAGCGCACTTGGCCGTGGCCCGTCAGGCCAAACATTCCGACCCGGTCCTGATCGAGCTGTTCCTCGATATGCTCGCGGCCGAGCGCGGGGCGAGCCGGAACACGCTCGCCGCCTATGCGCGCGACCTCGCGGATTTCTCGGCCCATCTCGCCGCCGCGCGGCACAGCATCGCCGATGCCAAGACCGACGACGTGCGGAGCTATCTCGGCGCGCTCGCCAAACGCGGCTTTGCGGCGCCGTCCGTGGCGCGGCGGCTCTCCGCCATCCGCCAGCTCTACCGGTTCCTCTATGCGGAGGGCCGGCGCGCCGACGATCCGTCCGCCATCATCGAAGGGCCGCAGCGCGGCCGCACGCTCCCCAAGGTGCTCAGCATCGCGGACGTCGATCGCCTGTTGTCCGCGGCCCACGCCGGCATCGCCGAGGCCGGGGAACCGGCGCTCGAGCGGCTGCGCGCCGCGCGGCTCGCCTGCCTGCTCGAAGTGCTCTACGCCACCGGGCTGCGGGTGTCCGAGCTGGTCGCGCTGCCGGTGTCGGCGGCCGAGCACAACGCGCGCATGCTCACCGTGCGCGGCAAGGGCGGCAAGGAGCGGCTGGTGCCGCTCAACGAGGCGGCGAAGGCCGCCATGCGCGAGTATCTGGCCCTCATGGCGGACCTCGGCCGCGACCGGAAATCGAAATGGCTGTTCCCGTCGTTCGGCGAGAGCGGCCACCTCACCCGCCAGCACTTCGCCCGCGAATTGAAGACGCTGACGGCGTCCGCCGGACTGCGATCCGACCAGGTGAGCCCGCACGTGCTGCGACACGCCTTCGCGAGCCACCTCCTGCACAACGGCGCCGATCTGCGCGTGGTGCAGACGCTGCTCGGCCATGCCGACATCTCCACGACCCAGATCTATACGCACGTGCTGGAGGAGCGCCTCAAGAGCCTGGTGTGCGACCTGCATCCGCTGGGGGAGGACTGACACCCGGCTCGACATGATTTAGCCTCACCGCTGTGGCCATGGATCGGCAAAGCGTCTGGGCAAGGCAATGCGTCTCGCGTCTGTGATCTTATTCTTGGGAGTGCTGTGCGTCGGCGCGCCGGCGCTGGCGCAGACCGCGCAGGACCGCCGCTGGTGCGAGGGCGAGGACGCGACCACCGATCAGCGCATCAACGGCTGCGCGGCCGTGATCCGGGGCGGCCGCGACAAGGGCGACAAGCTCGCCGAGGCCTTCAACAATCGCGGCATGGCCTACCGAAGCAAGGACGAGAGCGACCGCGCCATCCAGGACTACAACCAGGCGATCCGGATCAATCCCAAATTCGCGTCCGCCTACAACAACCGCGGCGTCGCCTATGACCACAAAGGCGATTACGACCGCGCCATCCAGGACTACGAGCAGGCGATCAAGCTGATGCCGGGCTTCGCCCAGGCCTTCTTCAACCGCGGCAACGCCTATCTCGGCAAGAGCCAGTACGGCCAGGCCATCGACGACTACAATCAGGCGATCCGGCTCAAGCCCGACTTCGCCGCCGCCCTCGACAACCGTTGCTGGGCGCGCGCGGTGGTCGGAATCCTGCAGAAGGCGTTGGCGGACTGCAACGAGGCGCTGCGCCTGATGCCGAACAATGCCGCCACGCTCGACAGCCGCGGCTTCGTCTTCCTCAAGATGACCCAGTTCGACGCCGCCGTTTCCGATTACGACGCCGCCTTGCGGCTCAATCCGAAGCTCGCCTCGGCGCTCTATGGGCGCGGCGTGGCGAAATTGAAGAACGAGGACGGCGCCGGCGCCGCCGACATCGCGGCGGCGAAAGCGCTCCAGGCCGACATCGCCGAGGAATACGCGCGCTACGGGATGCAGTAGGCACCCCGGCGGCATCGGCGCGGCTTTTGCTCGAATCTTCCCGCCCCGCTTCGCGTCGCTGGCGAGCTGTGCTATGTTGTGCACATCAGCTTACACAGCGAAGTCATGCCATGAGCAGCAGCACGACATTGACGGTCCGGGTTTCTCCCCAGGTCAAGAAGCGACTCGGACGGTTGGCCGCGCACACCAAGCGCACGAAATCCTACCTTGCGGGCGAGGCGATCACCGATTTCGTCGACCGCGAGCTGGCGATCGTTGAAGGGATCGAGCAGGCCCTGAAGGATATGCATGCGGGCCGCGTTGTCCCGCACAAGGCAGCAATGCGGCGTCTGCGGGCGACTGTTGCGCGCGCGGCCAAGGCGAAATCGTGAGGGACGTTCTTTGGTCCGAGCGCGCACTTGACGATATGGATGCGCTGGCCGCCTACATTGCCGCCGACAATCCGATCGCGGCGTCACGGGTTCTCGATCGGATCGAAGCTACCGCCGATCGTCTCGGGCATGCGCCGATCGGTCGCCGGGGCCGGGTCGCCGGCACCTACGAAAAGCCGGTCGGAGGCCTGCCTTACATTATCGCCTATGCTCTTCAGACCCTACCCACCGGCGGCGAGCGTGTCGTCATTCTGCGCGTGATCCACGGCGCCAGGAACTGGCCGCAGGGCGAATGGCCGAAATGACCCTAGTGTCCCGATTCCGAAGTTCGTATGACCTCGCGGCGCCCTCTGCTACGAACTTCGGAATCGAAGGGCACTAGCAACTCTATGAGTCTAGTGTCCCTTTGAACCCGAAATTCGCAATCGCATTCGCCGCACGGTGTGTGCGAATTTCGGGTTCGGGACACTAGCCTCGATCGCGCACGAGCGGAGCAACCCAATGTCCAACACCTGGCGGCAGCTCAAGGCGTGGCCGGAGCTCATCCTGGAGCGGCTCGAGGACGCCGGCGTCGCGCGCATCGTCCTCAACCGGCCGGACAAGCGCAACGCGTGGACCGCCCAGCTGGCGGCGGCCTTCTTCGACTCGCTCGAGCTCGTGCGCGCCGACCGCGAGCTCAAGGTGGTCATCACCAAGGGCGCCGGACCATGCTTCAGCGCGGGGCTCGATCTGCATTTTCTCAAATCGGTCAGCTCGGGCCCGCTGCTCGATTGGGATCGGCCGAGCGCGACCATCAGGCTGGCGGAGGCGATCCGCGTGTTTCCCCGCGTGATGATCGCGCAGGTGCACGGCTATTGCCTCGGCGGCGCGCTCGGCATCATGAATTGCCACGACCTCGTCTTCGCCGCCGAGGACGCCCAGCTCGGCATGCCCGAGATCCTGCGCGGCAGCTTCGGCCAGCTCGTCACCTCGACGCTCATTCACGGCCGCATCCCGATCAAGAAGGTGGCGTTGATCCAGCTCGTCGGCCGCAATCTCACCGGCGTCGAAGCCGACCGTCTCGGCATCGTCTCGCAGGCGGTGCCGGCGGCCGAGCTCGAGAGCACGGTCAACGGCATCGCCCGCGAAATCGCCTCGCGCCATCTGGCGACGCTCGAGCACGCCAAGATCGCCGTGCAGATGGACCGCGACCTGTCGCTGTCCCAGGCGATCCAGCTCGACATGCTGGTCGGCGCGCGCATGAAGAGCGCCATGGACCCGACCGGCGACGTCGATTCGTATCTCGATTCGCAGAAGGGCGGCCCCAACTTGAGCTACAAGCGCCCGGATGTTTGACCCGAGCGAACCATCGCCGGCATTCCTGGACATGGGCGAAGCCCATCGGCCGGCAATGACGGCGCGCAAAGCGTAGGCGTAAGAGCGGCTCGATGCGCAGCTACCTCGACTTCGAAAAGCCGGTTGCCGAGCTCGAGGCCAAGGTCGAGGAGCTGCGCGCGCTGCAGACCGGCGAGACCGCGGTCGCCATCGGCGAGGAGATCGTGCGCCTGGAGGCCAAAGCGGCGCAGGCGCTCAAGGACCTCTACGCCGAGCTCACCCCGTGGCAGAAGACCCAGGTCGCCCGCCATCCCGAGCGGCCGCATTCGTTCGATTACATCAACGCCCTGGTGGCCGACTTCGCGCCGCTCGCCGGCGACCGCAAATTCGGCGAGGATGACGCGATCGTCGGCGGCTTCGGCCGGTTCCGCGGCGAGAGCATCTGCGTGATCGGCCACGAGAAGGGCTCCTCGACCGAGAGCCGGCTCAAGCACAATTTCGGCATGGCGCGGCCGGAAGGCTATCGCAAGGCCGAGCGGCTGATGGGCATGGCCGACCGCTTCGGCATTCCGGTGCTGTCGCTGGTCGACACCGCCGGCGCCTATCCGGGCATCGGGGCCGAGGAACGCGGCCAGGCCGAGGCGATCGCGCGCTCGACCGAGGCCTGCCTCGAGCTCGGCGTCCCCAACGTGGCGGTCATCGTCGGCGAAGGCGGTTCGGGCGGGGCGATCGCGATCGCCACCGCCAACCGGGTGCTGATGCTGGAGCACGCGATCTACAGCGTGATCTCGCCGGAAGGTGCCGCTTCGATCCTGTGGCGCGACACCGCCAAGGCGCAGGAAGCCGCGACCGGCATGAAAATCACCGCCCAGGACATGATCCGGTTCGGCGTCATCGACCAGATCGTCACCGAGCCGCCGGGCGGCGCCCATCGCGATCCGGCGGCGGCGATCGCCGCGACCGGCGAGGCGATCGCGAACGCGCTCGAGGAGCTCACCGGGCTCGACCGCGAGACCGTGCGCCGGCAACGGCGCGAGAAGTTTCTGGCGATCGGACGCACGATCGGATGAGCCGTGGCCGGCGGGCGCGGCCGGGGCGGCCGCCTGTGGAAGTCGGCTGATAAGCGTTTGTTTTCCAAAAGAATCTTAACCTGTGGCTTTTTCGCACCCTGCCCTGATCTTACCCAAGTCTTTGTCTAGCCTGCTCGCCGCCTTCGCTCTTGGGGGACGTCGGGGCACCTACCGCTACCTGTTTACCCTTCGTTCACCATCGGCATGCTCAATCGGTATCCACCATCGCGCCTTGCGATGGGCTTTCCTTCCGGGTAACGATTGGGTAGCGAGGGCTTGGGGAAGCCTGTTCGGTCGGGGGAGTTCAACGTTGCATCGTCGGCCTTTGGTCCGCTCGCTTTTGGCGTCCGCGGCGATCGCGGCTGCCATTGCGCTTGCCGGTTGTGACACGGACGGCACCCCCGCGGTTTCCGGCCGCAGCATGCAGCCGCTCTCCGAGCGCATGCTGGCGGAGATCGAGCGCCGGAACATGGAGAAGGAATCCCCGATCCTGGTGCGGCTCTTCAAGGAGGAGTCGGAGCTCGAGGTCTGGAAAGAGGACAAATCGGGCCGGCTCGCGCTGCTCAAGACCTATCCGATCTGCCGTTGGTCGGGCGAGCTCGGCCCCAAGGTCAAGGAAGGCGACCGCCAGGCGCCCGAGGGGTTCTACACCATTACCCCCGGCCTGATGAATCCGAACTCCAACTACTATCTCGCGATCAACATGGGTTTCCCGAACGCCTACGACAAGGCGAACGGACGCAGCGGCGCGTTCCTGATGATCCACGGCGACTGCTCCTCGCGCGGCTGCTACGCGATGACCGACGAGCAGATTGCCGAAATCTACGCGCTTGCCCGCGAATCCTTCTTCGGCGGCCAGCGCTCGTTCCAGATCCAGGCCTATCCGTTCCGGATGACGCCGATCAACATGGCGAAGCACCGCAACTCGCCGCACATGCCGTTCTGGAAAATGCTCAAGCAGGGCTACGACCATTTCGAGGTCACCAAGCTCGAGCCGAAGGTCGACGTGTGCGAGAAGCGCTACGTGTTCGATGCCGAGTCGTCGAGCAAGTTCAGCGCGGCCGACAGGTGCCCGGCCTACAAGGTGCCGGCCGATCTCGTCGCCGCGGTCAGGGACAAGCAGCGCCGCGACGACGTCCAGACCGCCGAGCTGATCAGCCGCGGGACGCCGGCCGCGCCGGTCAAGACCGGAACCGACGGCGGCATGAACCCGACCTTCCTGGCGGCGGTGAAGTCGCACGGCGGCCCGGGCGCGAATATTCGCACCGCCGCGGGCACCATCCCCGCTCACGTCAATCCGCCCGGTGAGCCGCAAGCCGAGACCACGACCGGAAGCACCATGAGCCTCGCGTCGACCGAATCGAAGCCGGCGGCGGCGCCGCGCTCGTCGATCCAGGTCGCCTCGGCATCGACCGGCGGCTCGGGCGGGATCGGCGGCTTCTTCGGCAACCTGTTCGGATCGAAGACCGAGAGCGAGCAGCCCGCCGCCGGGCTGCGCGGCTCGGCCGCCGACGCTCCGAAGCCGAAGGCGGCCCCCGCCGCCGCCAAGCCGGCGCAGACCGCCAAGCCGACGCAGACCGCCGCAGCCGGCGCCATCCGTCCGAAGCCGTCCGAGCCGGAGGCCAAGGCCAATGCCGGCGCGATCAAGCCGCAGCCTGTGCCGTCGACGCAGCAGGCGAGCGCCGAGCCGCAGAAGCCGGCCAACACGTCGAGCCTGCTCAACGGGGCGCAGCCGACGGTGCCCGCCGGCGGCTTCGAAAATCGCTTCGGCTCCTGGCGATAAATCAGACGACAGAAGACGGACGACAGAGGACGGAATGATGTCCGTCGTCTGACGTCCGTCGTCCGTCGTCTGCTTACGCGAACCGCCCGTGGCAGTGCTTGTACTTCTTGCCTGAGCCGCACGGGCAGGTTTCGTTGCGCCCGACCTTGCCCCAGCTCGAAGGATCGTTGGGGTTGCGCGCGGCAGCGCGTGCCGTGCCGTTGCCATTGCCGGCGAAGGCGGGAACCAGCGGCGCGTCGGCCATCGCCATCTCGTCGAGGCCGGTTGCCGGGTCGATCTTGTGCGCCTCCATATAGGGCAGCGTCGCCGGCGTCTCCGGCGGCGCCGTCCTGATCTCGACCCGCATCAATTGCGACGTCACCGCCTCGCGCAGACTCGTGCTCATCGTCTCGAACAGATTGAACGATTCCGCCTTGTACTCGTTGAGCGGATCGCGCTGGCCGTAGCCGCGCAGCCCGATCACCTGCCGCAGGTGCTCGAGCATGACCAGGTGCTCGCGCCAGAGGTGGTCGAGCGTCTGCAGCAGGATCGATTTCTCCACATAACGCATGATGTCGGCACCGTACTGCGCGACCTTCGACGCCATGTGCTCGTCCGCGCGCCGCTCGATGCGGGAGAGCAGCTCCTCGTCGGCGATACCTTCTTCCTTCGCCCATTCGTCGACCGGCAGGTCGAGGTCGAGCACGCGCTTGAGCTCCTCGCGCAGCCCCTTGGTGTCCCACTGCTCGGGGTAGGCGTTCTCGGGGACGTGCTTGGCGAGGAGGTCCTCGATGGCGGCGTGGCGCATGTCGGCGACGATCTCGTTGCAGGCCTCGTCCTTCATCCACTCGACGCGCTGGTCGAAGATCACCTTGCGCTGGTCGTTCATCACATTGTCGAACTTCAGCAGGTTCTTGCGGATGTCGAAGTTGCGCGCCTCCACCTTGCTCTGCGCCTTCTCCAGCGCCTTGTTGATCCAGGAATGGACGATCGCCTCGTTCTCCTTGAGGCCGAGGCGCTGCAGCATGCTGTCGAGCTTGTCGGTCCCGAAGATGCGCATCAGGTCGTCTTCCAGCGACAGGAAGAACTTCGAATGCCCGGGGTCGCCCTGCCGGCCGGAGCGGCCGCGCAGCTGGTTGTCGATGCGCCTCGACTCGTGCCGCTCGGTGCCGAGCACGAACAGGCCCCCGGCCGCCAGCGCCTTCTCCTTGAGCCGCGCCACCTGGGCGCGGATCTCGGCCGCGCGCGGATCGCGCTCGCGCTCGCGCGGGTCCTCGATGTCGCTCAGCTCCTGGCGGATGCGCATGTCGGCATTGCCGCCGAGCTGGATGTCGGTGCCGCGGCCCGCCATGTTGGTGGCGATGGTGATCGCGCCCGGCACCCCGGCTTGCGCGATGATGTAGGCCTCCTGCTCGTGGTAGCGGGCGTTGAGGATGGCGAACACCTTGGCCTTGGAGGCGCCGTCGTCGCCGCTGTAGAGCGCCGCAAACGCATTGGGGTCGGCAAAATCGTGCTGCTCCCAGCCGGCCTGGCGCAGCATCTCGGCCAGCTGCTCCGATTTCTCGATCGACGTGGTGCCCACCAGCACCGGCTGGCCGCGCACCTTGCAGTCGTCGATCAAAGCGAGGATCGAGCGGTATTTCTCGGCCGCCGTGCGGTAGACCTCGTCATCGTCGTCGAGCCGCACCATCGGCATGTTGGTCGGCACCTCGATCACTTCCAGGTTGTAGATGTCGAGGAACTCGTCCGCCTCGGTCAGCGCCGTGCCGGTCATGCCGGCGAGCTTCTCGTACATGCGGAAGTAGTTCTGGAACGTGATCGAGGCCAGCGTCTGGTTCTCGGGCTGGATCGGCTGGTGCTCCTTGGCCTCCAGCGCCTGGTGCAGCCCCTCCGAATAGCGCCGTCCCGGCATCATGCGGCCGGTGAACTCGTCGATGATCACCACCTCGGCGTTGCGCACGATGTAGTCCTTGTCGCGCTGGAACAGCTTGTGCGCGCGCAGTCCCTGGTTGACGTGATGCACGGTCGAGACGTTCTCGACCTCGTAGAGGTGGTCGCCCTTGAGCAGATTGTCCGCCCGCAGCATCTGCTCCATCTTCTCCATGCCGGCTTCGGTCAGCGTCACCGTGCGCTGCTTCTCGTCGACCTCGTAGTCGGCCTTGTCCAGCTTCGGGATATAGGCATCGATGGTATTGTAGAACTCGGAGCGGTCATCGAGCGGCCCCGAGATGATCAGCGGGGTCCTGGCTTCGTCGATCAGGATCGAGTCGACCTCGTCGACGATCGCGTAAATGTGCCCGCGCTGGACCATGTCCTCCAGCCGGTACTTCATGTTGTCGCGCAGATAGTCGAAGCCGAGCTCGTTGTTGGTGCCGTAGGTGACGTCGCAGTCGTAGGCGACCTTGCGCTGCTCGTCGTCGAGCCCGTGCACGATCACCCCGACCTTGAGGCCGAGGAACTTGTAGATCTCCCCCATCCATTCGGAGTCGCGCTTGGCCAGATAGTCGTTGACCGTGACCACGTGCACGCCGCGCCCGGAAAGCGCGTTGAGATAGACCGGCAAGGTCGCCACCAGGGTCTTGCCTTCGCCGGTCTTCATCTCGGCGATCCGCCCCTCGTGCAGCACCATGCCGCCGATCAGCTGGACGTCGAAGTGTCGCTGCCCCAAGGTGCGCTTGCCGGCCTCGCGCACGGTGGCGAACGCCTCGACCAGGATGTCGTCGAGCGAGGCGCCCTCGGCGACCTGCTTCTTGAATGCCTCGGTGCGCGCCCGCAGCGCCTCGTCGGAGAGCTTCTCGAGCTCGCCCTCGAGCGCATTGATCTCCGCCACCCGCGGCATGTAGCTCTTGATCCGCCGCTCGTTCGACGAGCCGAAAAACTTGCGGGCAAGGGCGCCGATCATGCGGTGAGTCCTTCAGGTCCTGTCAGATGCCGCTGCCGCACTCTACCAAATCCGCTCCGGAGAAACGCCACAGCAGAACCGATCCTTGCCGCGGCAATCCGCGCGCATGTTCATCCATGACCGCTGAATGCGGAATTGCCGCACTTTATCGGGCTACTTTCATGCAAACGGCGGCTTGCGGCCGGAACGGCCGGCTTTTGCGGAGAGATAGGAGGGGGTAACATCCTTGTCAATCGGCGATTCCTGCTCACGTTATCGTCAAAATCGACCCCTACTGCGGTCGTTGCCAAGGGGGAGCGATTGCGCGACTGTCCGCCGCCTCCGCAGCCGCCGGTCGCTTGAGCCCAGGATTACACCATGATTTCGGAAAATTCGCTGCCTCGATCCGCGCCCGCCCGGCGCGCGATCGCGCTCGCCGCCGTCGCGGCGCTCCTGTTCGTGCTGCCGATCGCATCCGGCTGCTCGAAGGACAGCTCCAAGCAGGAGGCTTCCTCCGCGTCCGACCCGGTGGTGGCCCGCGTCAACGGCGTCGATATCAAGCAGAGCGACCTCACGCTCGCCGAGGAGGACGTTGGCGCCGACATGCAGTCGGCATCGCCCGACGCCAAGCGCGAGCAGCTGATCAGCTATCTCTCCGACATCATCCTGGTCACCCAGGCGGCGGAAAAAAAGAACCTGGCCGACAACGCCGACTTCAAGCGGCGGCTCGCCTTCCTGCGCAACAAGCTGCTGATGGGCTTCGGGCTGCAGGACGAAGCCAAGAACGCGCTCACCGACGAAGCCATGCGTCAGGTCTACGAGGAGGCGGTGAAATCCATGGGCGGCCAGGAAGAGGTGCGCGCCCGCCACCTCCTGGTGGACACCGAGGAGGAGGCCAAGACGATCCTCGAGCAGATCAAGAATGGCGCCGATTTCGCCACCCTCGCCAAGGAGAAATCCAAGGATCCCGGCGCGGCCGACGGCGGCGATCTCGGTTATTTCAGCAAGGAGCAGATGGTGCCGGAATTCGCCGAGGTCGCGTTCAAGATGTATCCGGGCCAGCTCTCCAATCCGGTGAAGACGCAGTTCGGCTGGCACATCATCAAGGTCGAGGACAAGCGCACCAAACCGGTGCCGGAATTCGAGAAGGTCAAGGACCAGATCGAGGCCTTCCTGATGCGCAAGGCGCAGACCGAGTATGTCGCCAAGCTGCGCCAGAACGCCAAGATCGAACGCCTCGACAAGGCCGACGGGCAGGAGAAGAACTGACCGGCGCTGCATCTCGCAACGTCGTGCCCGGCCTGCTGCTGCCTTGTGCCGGGCATCCACGTCTTTAAAACAGTGCGGATCATTTCAAGACGTGGATGGCCGGACGAGCCGGCCATAGCGATGAAGCAACGCCATGACAACCACCGTCTCCCCGCTCGCGCCCGCGCATTTTCCCGACATGCCGCCGATCGACGGCGTGCGGATCGCGACCGCCGCCGCCGGCATTCGCTATGTCGGGCGCACCGACGTGCTGCTGGCGTTGTTCGAGAAGGGCACGACGGTCGCCGGCGTGCTCACGCGCTCGAAATGTCCGTCCGCCCCGGTCGACTGGTGCCGCGCGCATCTCAGGGGCGGCGAGGCCGCCGCGCTCATCGTCAATTCGGGCAATGCCAACGCCTTCACCGGCAAGCCCGGGCGGGAGGCGACGAAGCTCACCGCGAAGCTCGCCGCCGAGGCCGCCGGATGCGACCCCTCGCAAGTCTTTCTGGCGTCGACCGGCGTGATCGGCGAGCCGCTCGATGCGTCGAAATTCGGCGCCGTGATGAATGCGCTCACGGCGAGCGCCGCGGCCGGCGGATGGCACGCGGCCGCCCAGGCCATCATGACCACCGATACCTTCCCGAAGGGCGCCGCCGCGATCGCGCGGCTCGGCGCGACGCCCGTCACCATCTGCGGCATCGCCAAGGGCGCCGGCATGATCGCGCCCGACATGGCGACCTTGCTCGCCTTCGTGTTCACCGATGCGGCGATCTCGCCGCGTATCCTGCGTGGCCTGCTCAAGGACGGCGTCGCCGACACCTTCAACGCGGTGACGATCGACGGCGACACCTCGACCTCGGACACGCTGCTGGCTTTCGCCACCGGGGCTGCCGCCGCGCGCGGCGCGCCGAAGATCACGCTGGCGTCCGACCCGCGGCTGGCAGCCTTCCGCAAGGCCTTCGACGCCGTGCTCGCCAACCTCGCCGAGCAGGTGGCGCGCGACGGCGAGGGCGCCCGCAAGCTGGTCGAGGTCGTGGTCGAGGGCGCGATATCGCGGCGCTCGGCGCGCAAGATCGCGCTCTCGATCGCCAATTCTCCGCTGGTGAAGACCGCGATCGCCGGCGAGGACGCCAATTGGGGGCGCGTGGTCATGGCGGTCGGCAAGGCCGGCGAGCCCGCCGATCGCGACAAGCTGTCGATCTGGTTCGGCGGCATCCGCGTCGCCCACAAGGGCGAACGCGATCCCGCCTACGACGAGGCCGAAGTCTCGGCGGCGATGAAGCGGCCGGAGATCACGTTGAAGGTCGCGCTCGGGCTCGGGCGCGGGCGCGACCGGGTGCTCACCTGCGACCTCACCAAGGACTATGTCGCCATCAACGGCGATTACCGGTCGTAATTCGTTAAATGTAAGTCACTATTAACCAGTGCAAAGAGACCGACCATTTATTCAATTGCGTTGAAGCGTCCTTAACTCTGGGTTGCCTAGCATGAATGTAGGGCCGCGAACGTGAAACTCGTCCTCGTCGCGGCTTGCGCCCTCGTCGATCCGGACGGACGAGTGCTGATCGCGGAGCGTCCGGCGGGCAAGCCGATGGCTGGCCTGTGGGAATTTCCCGGCGGCAAGGTCGAGGCGGGCGAGCGGCCCGAAGAGACCTTGATCCGGGAGCTGAAGGAGGAACTGGGAATCGTCGTCAACGAGGCATGCCTCGCACCGCTCACCTTCGCGAGCCACGCTTACCCGGACTTCTATCTGCTGATGCCGCTGTTCGTTTGTCGGCGTTGGGAGGGGACGGTGACGGCGCTGGAAGGCCAGGGGCTCGCGTGGGTGCGACCGAACCGGTTGCGGGACTACCCGATGCCACCCGCCGACGTGCCGCTGGTGTCTCATCTGATGAGCTTGTTGTGAATCGAATGTCGAAAAGCCTATCGGGGAAGAGCATGTCCAAGAAGACCAAGCTTCGCGCGACCATCGCCATCATGCGCAAGCGCCTCGCCACCGACGAGCAAGGCGCCACCGCGATCGAATACGCTATGATCGCTGCCGGGATCGGCGCCGCGCTCGCCGCGACGGTCACGAGTCTCGGCTCGGCCGTCAACGGCCTTTACACCAGCATTGCGTCGATATTCCCCTGACGACCCACTACTGACCCCTGTCCCCCGGCACCGGAATCTCCCTCACACCGAGTGCATCCGCTAGGCGATGCCGCGCCGAGCCGGGCGCGAGCGGCTTTTGCTGGCTCGCATGCGGCGCCCAACCCGAGAGCCAGACGATCTCGAACGTCGCCCGGATGCGGCCATCCGGATCGGAAAATCGCGCGCCATAGATCTCCATCATCCGTGCGAGCAGCGCGCGCTTGAGCGGCCGGCGGCGGCGCTCGACCAAGGCATTGGTTGCGCCCATGCGGCGTAGATCGTGCAGCAGCGCGATCGGCGATGCATAGCGCACCGTCAGCCGGTCGACGTCGGTCACCGGCAGGGCGAAGCCGGCGCGTTGGAGGAGCGCGCCGAGCTCGCGGACGTCGGCGAAAGGCGCAACGCGCGGCGAGATGCCGTCCTCGATCTCCGCCTCGGCGGCCGCGAAGGCCTGACGCAGCTCGGTGAGCGTGTCGCCGCCGGCGAGCGCCGCGAGCAACAGCCCGTCGGGCTTGAGTGCGCGCCGGATCTGGATGAGCGTGCCCGGCAGATCGTTGACGAGCTCGAGCGCGAGCGCGGACACGACGAGATCGAGCGAGCCGTCGCGGAACGGCAGCGCCTCCTCGTCGGCGGCGACGGCGAGCTCCCCCGCCCTGCCCGGCGAGCGGGGGAGGGAGAACGGAGCAACTCCGGCGAGCGCGTCGGCCGCGATGATGGTGCCGACCTTCCCGCTCCCGGCCAGCACCCGGCGCACGGCATCGGTCGGGGTGCCGAGATCGACCGTGCATTCGAACCGGCGCAGCACCGCCGCGAGCCGATCGGAAAGCTCCTCCGCCACGCGCTCGATCAGGAACGTCGACGGCCCGAGCGCCGCCGCGCGCAGGCGCCGGGCGCGCAAGAGTTGGCGGTCGAAGACGAGGGACCCTGATGCCATCAGTCTTTCGTCTGTGGTCATGGATTCCGGCCCTCGGTCGCTACGCTCGCTCGGCCGGAATGACAAGGACGTTGAGACCGGGGCGAAGGAACGATACCGTGCCGCCATGCACGGGGACATCACAGCCGGCGCAACCCGTACCGGCCGCCTGACCCGCTTTGCCGCAGCCCTGCGCGCGAGCCTCGGCCTCGTCGTCGACGTCGCGCTGCCGCGGCTTTGCCCCGCCTGCCGCGAGCCGGTTGGCGACGAGGGGCTGTGCCCGGCTTGCTGGTCGAAGCTCTCGTTCATCGCGCCGCCCTATTGCGAGCGGCTCGGCATTCCATTCCCGTTCGACGGCGGCCCGGGGCTGCTCTCCATGGAGGCGATCGCCGATCCGCCCGCCTACAATCGGGCGCGCGCTGCGGTCCGTTATGACGACGTCGCCCGCGCCCTCGTCCATGCCTTGAAATACGGCGACCGGCTCGATCTTGCGCCCACCATGGGGCGGTGGATGGCGAATGCCGGCCGCGAGCTCATCGCGAGTGCCGACGCCATCGTGCCGGTGCCGCTGCACTGGCGACGGCAATGGGCGCGGCGGTTCAATCAATCGGCACTGCTCGCCGAGATCATCTCCAAGACCGGCGGCGGTCTGGTCGCGCATACGGCGCTCAAGCGGGTCAAGGCCACGCCCCAGCAGGTCGGCCTGCCGAAAACCGAGCGCGCGCTCAACGTCCAGGGCGCGTTCCGCGTATCCGCCGAGGGCAAGGCCGAAGTGGCCGGACGAAGGCTCCTGCTGGTCGACGACGTCCTCACCTCGGGCGCCACCGTCGATGCCTGTGCACGGGCGCTGCTGCGCGCCGGCGCGGCCAGCGTCGATGTCCTGGTCTTCGCCCGGGTTGTGGCGGCGGTTCGCCCTCCCATATAACAATGTGACAAGCGCCACCCATGACCATGCCGCAGATCGACATCTATACCACCCGCTACTGCCCTTACTGCATCGCCGCCAAGCGGCTTCTGTCGCACAAGGGCGTCGCGTTCACCGAAATCGACGTGAGCCGCGATCAGGTCGAGCGCAGCCGGATGGTGATGCGCGCCAATGGACGCATGACCGTGCCGCAAATCTTCGTCGGCGCGACCCATGTTGGCGGCTACGACGATCTTTACGCGCTCGACCGGGCCGGCAAGCTTGATCCGTTGCTGACAACGGACGGCGCCGGTGCCCTCGCGACGGCAGACCAGGAGCCTTCGGCATGAGCACCGGCAACGCTTCGACCTTCACCGCCGGGCTCATCCAGATGCGCTCCGGGCTCGACCCGCAAGCCAACCTTGACGCGGCGCTGAGGCTGATCGAGGAGGCCAAGGCTGGCGGCGCCGATTACGTGCTCACCCCCGAGATGACCAACATCCTGGAGGTCAAGCGCAAGCGGCTGTTCGCCGCGATCGTGGCCGAGGAGAGCGACGCGAGCCTCGCCACCTTCCGCGAACTGGCGCGCCGGCTCGGCATCTTTCTTCATGTCGGCTCGCTTGCGATCAAGCTCTCGCCCGACAAGGCGGCGAACCGCTCGTTCCTGATCGACCGGCAGGGCGAGATTGTCGCGCGCTACGACAAGATCCACATGTTCGACGTCGATCTCGCCAACGGCGAAAGCTATCGCGAATCGCGCAACTACCGGCCGGGCGAGATCGCCGTGGTCGCCGACCTGCCCTGGGGGCGACTGGGGCTCACGGTCTGCTACGATCTCCGTTTCCCCGCCCTCTATCGCGCGCTGGCGGAGGCCGGCAGCTCGTTCCTGGCGATTCCGTCGGCCTTCACCCGGCAGACCGGCGAGGCGCATTGGCACGTGCTCAACCGCGCCCGCGCGATCGAGAACGGCTCGTTCGTGCTGGCGGCGGCGCAGGGCGGCAAGCACGAGAACGGCCGCGAGACGTTCGGTCATTCGCTGGTCGTCGACCCCTGGGGCCGCATTCTCGCCGAAGGCGGCACCGAGCCCGGCGTCGTGCTGGCATCGATTGATCCGGCCGAGGTGGCGGCGGCGCGGGCAAAAATCCCCTCGCTCCAGCATGGGCGGCGGTTCGAGATCATCGAGCCGATGGCGGAGCCCGTCCACCTGCATGCGGTCCGAGGCCCGTCATGATCCGCTATGCGCTCGCCTGCGACCAGGGGCATACGTTCGAAAGCTGGTTCCAGAATTCCGCGGCCTACGACAAGCAGGCCAAGCGCGGGCTGGTCACCTGCCCGCATTGCGGCTCCGCCAAGGTCGAGAAGGCGCTGATGGCGCCGCAGCTGTCGGGCACGAAGAAGCGGGGCAAAACGCCTGCTCCATCGCAAGATGCACCGGCGCCGCAGGTGCCGGCACCCGTGCCCGCGCCCGATGCGCCCGCTCCCGTCGCCATGATGTCGCCGCCGGAGCGCGAGTTCCGCAAGAAGCTCAAGGAGCTGCGCGACCACCTGACCAAGAACGCCGACTATGTTGGGCAGAAGTTTCCCGAGGAAGCGCGCAAGATGCACTACGGCGAGATCGAGCACCGCTCGATCTACGGCGAGGCCTCGCCCCAGGACGCCAAGGAGCTGCACGAGGAGGGCATCGAGTTTCATCCGCTGCCGGTGCTGCCCGACGAGCGGAATTAGCCAGCGCGCACCTTCAATGGGCCCACAGCAAGAGCGCGACCCCGAGCACGATCAGCACGATGCCGACGATCTCGCGCGGCGTGGTCGCCTGCTTGAAGATGAAACGCGAGATGGCTTGCGCGAACAGCACCTCGACGAGCGCAAGCGTGCGCACGCTCGCGGCGCTGGCAAGCGCAAAGGCGAGGAACCAGAACTGCGAGGCCAGCGCGCCCATGAAGCCGGCGAACAGCGACGGCCGCCACTCCCGTACGATAGCGGTGAGCACGGCGCGGTCGCGCAGCCACAGATAGACCGATAGCACCGCCGACTGGCCCACAAGGCCGACCACCAGCGTGAAGGTCGCGGCGACCACGTAGTTCGGCACTCCGAGGCTCAAGATCGCCCCGCGGTAGCCGACCGCCGAGAGCCCAAACATGGCGCCGGCGGCGAGGCCGAGCAGCGTGGCCCGCAGATCCAGCGACGTGCCGGGCTTGAGCGCCATGATGACGACGCCGGTGGTGGCGAGCAGGATCGCTCCCGCCATGGCCGGCGTCACGACGTCGCCCAGGAACACGAGGCCGAACAGCGCAACGTGCACCGGTTCGGTCTTGATGTAGGCGTAGATCACCACGAAGGAGCGGTCGCTCATGGCCGCGAGCATCAGCGCAGTGGCGGCGATTTGCGCCAGCGCGCCGTCGATCACCCAGGGCCAAAAAACAAGCGGCGGGCGCGGCAGGTCGGCGCCGGTCGCCGTCAACACCACCGCGAGGAAGACGAGTGCAAATGGAAACCCGAACAGGAAGCGCA
>WNGB01004883.1_pt1 | contig 32914 bp, 29 predicted proteins | sample 5400681 | NCBI WGS metagenome assembly WNGB01 (sample SAMN13153367, study PRJNA577476) | soil metagenome | isolation source: 115 cm soil or saprolite under grassland replicate 2 | place: USA:California | collected 2016-06-15
GGGCGGCGGAGGCGCCGAATCAGAACCGATGCACGAGGCGAGGTCGAAGAGCATGAACTCGAGGACCTTCTCCTGCGCGGTGAGCGGGCTGTTGCTGCACTCCTGCGGGAACGTGACGTTCTCGGCCGAGCCGACGTCGATGACGTGAAAATCGCTGAAGACGACGCGTCCGCAGAGCGACGCGGCGGGCGCTCCCACCGGCGTGTCGACCGTGTAGTGCTGGACGCTGCGGGGGGTGCCGGTCGGCGTGGGAGGAATGCTCGGATCCGAGAAAATCCATCGCTTGCCGGCGGTCGGCGTGCCGTCGAGGTCGTGACGCGGCGCCCCGATTCGGATCTGGGGAGGCGCGACGTTCGACAGGGCATTGACGATCGCGAGCCACGCCGCAAAGTCCTTGCCCTTCTGGAGCGTCGTGTCGATCGTTCCGATGAGCGGATCGTTCGGATTGCCTTGGTGGACGTTCCACGCCGTCGCATCGGCGAACGAGGCGTTCTGGTAGAGCCAGGTGTAGCTGTAGTGGGTGGCAAAAACGCGTCCGCCGGCATTGGCGTAGTTGACGAGATTTTGAAGGGCCGCCGCCGTTTCCGTGAGAGGGGTGCCTTCGCAGGGGAAGATGATCTGGTCGTAGCGGGACCACGCTCCGCCGCCGACCGTGGTGCCCTTCAAGGCCGTCTCGAGGGGGGTCTGGTTGTTGATCCTGGCGCCGTTCGATTGGTAGACGTGGATGCGACCAGTGCCCGAGGAATTGGTGAACTCGGCGTCGTCGATTCCCATCTTCCGCAGCAGACACTCGAGGGTGTCGACCTTGCCGGTCGAGATAGCGGTCAGCGGAATGTCCCCCTCCGCTTTGTTGCGGGGAAGACGCGCGGTCCCAGGGGGCAGCACGTTGTTGGTGCACGGATTCACGTTGATGGTGATCTGGCGCCGCCATCGTCCGAGCTGCACGACGAGAGGGATACCGCTGCCAGCGGGAACGTTCTGCAGGGTGAAGGTGCCATCGGGCCCGGTGATGGCGCTGGCAATGGCGTTGTCCGCCGTCATCGGCGTGCAGCGATCACAGGTCGGTCCATCGATGAACGGGGGAAGCTTGGTGCCCGCCGCAACGTTGGGGATGTAGACGAGTGCGCCGTAGAGCGGGTCGGGATTGGAAACGGCGCCCGTGAATGCGGTCCCGCTGATGGAAGTGGTGCCCGCCGCGCACGTGGGGATTTGTGAGCAGAGCGGGCAAGGCGCGCCGCACACGTGAGGCGTGCGGGCGCCGCAGATCTGGCCCGCCGGACAGCCCGCGCAATCGACCGAACCTCCGCAACCGTTGCCGATGACGCCGCAGTACTGCCCATTCGGCTGGGTACAGCTCGTGGGAGTGCAGGCGCCCGAGTCCGGAGCCGCACCGCAGACGTTGGGGGTGCCCCCGCCGCCGCACGTTTGTCCCCCCGAGCAGCCGCCGCAGTCGAGCTGACCTCCGCAGCCATCACCAATCAGCCCGCAGTAGCTACCGCAAGTGATCGGGGTGCAGGTGCCCGGTGCCGCGCCACACACGCCTGGAATGCGGCTTCCGCAAGTCTGCCCTGCCGGGCACGTACCACAGTCGACGAGCCCGCCGCAGCCATCGCCGACTTGCCCGCAGTACTTCCCGTTGCTCGTCGAGCAGCTGAGCGGCTGGCATGCGCCAGAATCGGGCGGGTAGCCACAAACCCCATTGAGGCCGGCGCCGCCGCAGGTTTGCGCCCCGGGGCAGCTGCCGCAATTGACCTCGCCGCCACATCCGTTGCCGATGGTGCCGCAATATTGGCCGCTCGCCGTCGCGCAGCTGACCGGTGTACAGGCGCCCGAGTCGGGAGAAAAGCCGCAGATGTTCGAACGCCCCGCACCGCCACACGTTTGCCCGGCCGGACATCCTCCGCAATCGAGCTGCCCGCCGCACCCATTGCCGATGATGCCGCAGTAGGGACCGCAGCTGACCGTGCAGGTGCCCGAATCGGGCGGCGCGCCGCAGACGCCCGCGATTCCCGCACCACCGCAGGCCTGCCCGCTCGGGCACGTGCCGCAGTCCATCTGGCCGCCGCATCCGTCCCCCACGACGCCGCAGTATTGGCCGTTGGTTTGCGTACAGCTGAGACGCGTACACCCGCCCGGAGGAAAGCCACACAAGCTCGCGATGCCCGCGCCGCCGCACGTTTGACCGGCGGGGCACGCCCCGCAGTCCACCTGTCCGCCGCAGCCGTTACCGATGACGCCGCAGTACTGTGCGCCGTTGGCCTGCGCGCAAGTCGTGGGGGTGCATGCGCCCGAGTCGGCTGCGAATCCGCATACGTTGGCGATGCCGGCCGCGCCGCAGCTCTGTCCGTTGGGGCACCCCCCACAATCGGTTTGGCCGCCGCAGCCATCGCCGACCATCCCGCAGTATTGGCCGCTCGGCAGGCTGCAGTTCGTTGGATGGCAGGCGCCCGAATCGGGTGAGGCGCCGCACACACCCGGGAACCCGGCGCCGCCGCACGTCTGCCCGGAGGGGCATCCGCCGCAATCGAGCTTGCCGCCGCAACCATCGCCGACGACGCCGCAGTAGTGCGTGCCGCCGGGGGTCGTGCAGGCGCCCGGTGTGCAGCCGACGATCCCGCAAAGGTTGGCGACACCCGCTACTCCGCAACTCTGACCGGCGGGACATCCGCCGCAATCGAGCTTGCCGCCGCACCCGCTGCCGACGACGCCGCAGTATTGGCCATTGGCCACACCGCAAACCGTGGGCGTGCAGGCTCCCCCGTCCGCGGCGGCGCCGCACACATTGGCGATACCGCCGCCACCACATTCGAGGGGTGACGCGCAATTCCCGCAATCGAGGAGACGTCCACACCCATCCCCGATACGCCCGCAGTACGTGCCGCCTACCTGAAGGCAGGTGAGTGGTACGCATCCATCGACAGGCATGGAGCACACGTTCGACACGCAGACGCGTCCCCCTTGGCAACTGCCGCAGTCGAGTGTACCGCCGCAGCCGTCGCCGATTTGCCCGCAGTAGGTGCCCGCTTCGGTGCTGCAAGCGATCGGCTTGCAGTTGCCGTGCGAAACGTCGGCGGGCGGTATCTGGCCGTCGGGCAATCCGATGACCGACGGAGCCGAATCGCCTTTGCCTCCGTCGGCCCTTTCGTTCGCAGCCGGGAAGTCGCCAGAGTCCGGTTGCCCACTGCACGCAGTACAGATCATCCCCGATCCGAACGCGAGCGCGATGAGCGCAAGCGACCGGGCCAACGCGTAACCCTTCGTCATCCTCTTCCCTCGCTTGATGGAAGAAAGCGACGCCCCGGATCCTCGACGGGGCTTCGCCTTCTCTTAAGAGCATTCTTAATAAACGACGGGCGCGGCTTTGCGCAATTGCTTTTCGCTTATCGTATGACGAATTACGCGGCCTCACGGCCCGCCTGCGGCTTTGTTACTCGGCGCGGCCTCACGGCCCGCCTGCGGCTTTGCCGAACGGCGGCTACCTCGGCATGGCCGAGATCAGCGCGCGGCGGGTCCATGGCTTGGGGAGAATCACGTCGGCTTTTCCCATCACCTTGGCGAGCTTCAGCTGATCGGGCGCCACCCGGCTCGACATCAGCACGCGGTGGACGCCGGGATGGTAGCCGGCGACCTGGCCGAGCAGCTCGACTCCGTCGAGCTCCCCCACGAACAAATCGACGATCGCGATGTCGAAGTGGGCGTAGGGGTCGTGAATGCGCGTATTCGCCTCGGTCGGGGTCCGGGCGCAAACGACCTCGTGGCCGAGGGTGCTGAGATCCCGTCGCAACGTCTCGCAGATGATTTCCGAATCGTCGATCACCAGCACCACCCGCGAGGGGCACTCGCCGCGATTTTGTGCCTCGAGGGCCGACAGCACTGCCTGATGGATCGCATCTTCGTCGGCCGGACTGAGGCTACGAAAGGCCACCGCGAGGGCGACCGATCCGGATTGAGAAGATCGAACCACCGAGCCGTCGATGACCATGGGAGGCTGGCTCGGGATGTGCAGCGACAGGCCGATGGTCTGCCCCATCGGCAGGCTAGGGCCGCCCGTGAGGAGCGCGCCGCCCGCCGAGAGATCTTCGACGAGATAACGAACCGGAGGCTGTTCCTCGATCCACACGATGGCGGTAGCCGCCACGCTCGCTCTGTGATGAATGCGCCGCTCGACGATGGATATGACCATGATGCCTTCACTTCCCGCGCCTCGCACATGAAGCGACCCTGAAGGTCGAATACGCGCGGCGGCACACACTCGGCTACCAAGCTGTGAAACTCATCAAGCCAACAAGAGCTGTGTGGACGGAAAACGGAGGCCGCACCTGTCGACTTGAGGCGTAAAAGGGTGATGCAGGTGGATCATAATTCTCCGTCGGCGGCTGAGGGGTATCTCCGACGTGGAGATCACTCGAACAATCCCAGTCGTTTGTGTTACTCGGCGCGGCTTCGGCCGCCTGCGTAGCACCTTCGCCGATTTCGGTGGCCTGCGAGGTCGCCGCAGAGCAACAAACCGATGGTGCCGCTGATTCGAACCTCACCCGCTCCCGAGCCGGTCGCTCCGGTCTCCCGTTTCCCCTACCAGCGACTGGGGGATGCCGAGCTCGTCGAGGCGGTCGCTCGGGGCGACGCGCAGGCGGTAGCGGTGGTGTGGGACCGATATTCGCCGCTCGTGCGCAAGGTGGTGCGGGCGAGCCTCGGTCCCGACGGCGGTATCGAAGATTTGTTGCAGGACGTCTTCGTCGCGTTTTTGCGCTCGGCCGACACCCTGCGCAACGGCGCGGCGCTGCGTGGGTTTCTCATCGGAGTGACGGTGCGCCTCGTTGCGCTCGAGCTGCGCCGCCGCAAGATCCGGCGCTGGGTCAGCCTGTCCCCTTCCGGATCCTTGCCTGATACGCCGGTGGCCCCCCGCGATGTCGAAGGTCGCGAGGCTCTCGAAGCGCTTTATCGACTGCTCGAGCGAATGCCGACCCGCCGGCGTCTCGCGTTCGTGCTCCGGGTGGTGCAAGGCTGCGAGATTCTCGAGGTGGCCGCGGCGCTCGGCGTGTCGGACTCGACTGCCAAACGAGAAATCATCCGCGCTCAAGAGCAACTCCTGCGCCAAGCCGCGCGCGAGCCGGCGCTCTTGCATTACATCGAGCGACACCTGGGGGAGCGCCATGAGTAATTGGAAAAAGGAGCTCGACCAGCTCTCGGCCATTGGTTTGCTGGCTCGCGAAGCCGCTTCCGAACCCATTGCGGCGGAAGTGCACCGCGAGGGTTGCGAGCGGCTGGTGAGTGTTGCGGTTTCGCGACGCTACGCTGCGCGTCCGCGCGTGCCTCTTCGGATGGCCGTGGCGCTGGCTGCGGTGGTGGGCTGCGCGGCGACGATTTGGATCTTTCGCCCGCGCCCACTCCGCTACGAGGTGCATGGAGGATCGGGGCTCGAAGGTCCGTACGTCAGCGCACCCCCTTCGTCGTCGGTCGAGCTTCTTTTCTCCGACGGCTCCCAGCTCCAGGCGGAACCGGGCACGCGGCTGCGCGTCGACGACACGTACAGCAACGGCGCGCGCGTCTTGCTCGAAAGGGGATCGGCAGCGTCGCACGTGACACATCACAACGGCTCCCGCTGGACCTTCGTGGCGGGACCGTTCGAGGTGCGCGTGACCGGTACGCGCTTCGTCTTGAACTGGGATGCCCTGGGAGAAGAAATCGATCTGCAGCTGCAGGAGGGATCCGTCGAAGTTCGTAGCCCGCTCGGCGACGGACCCATCGTGGTTCGTGCTGGGCAGCGTTTCCGCGCCGCCGTCGCGAGTCGGAGCATGTCGGTCACCGCGGTCGACGCCCCGATGTTTCCCGCCGCGTCCGAACCCGCGGTCATCCCGAACGCTCCCGAGGCTGCACCGGTTTCGGCTCCAGCCGTGGCGCCGCTTAACCTCAGGGTCGGCGCACGGCACGAGTCCTGGCAAGATTGGTTGGCGCGTGGCGATTACGAGGCCGTCGTGGCGGGCGCCAACGCACGCGGCATCGACGTTTGTCTTTCGGGCTGCTCGGCGCTCGATCTCCGGTCGCTCGCCGATGCCGCCCGCTACACCACGCGCAGCGACCTCGCCGAGAAGGCTCTTCACGCGCTAAGACAGCGGTTTTCAGGCACCGGCCACAGCGCCTGGGCTGCCTTCCTGCTCGGCCGTATCAGCGAGTCGCGCGCTCAGACTGCGTCAGCACAGCGCTGGTTCGACACCTACTTGGCGGAGGCGCCCGAGGGCGATTTTGCGGCCGAGGCGCTGGCTGGCAAGATGCGAGCCGTCGCCACGGTGAGCGGCGCCGCATCGGCGAAGCCGCTGGCGATCGAATACCTGCGTCGCTACCCCAAGGGCGTTCACGTGAAGACCGCGCGCAAGATCGCCGGCCTCGAATAGCATTCCTGCCTCGCATTACCGCGTCAGATCTTGGCCATGACAGATCACGATCGGCAATTGCCGCGTGTCGGCCAGGTAAGTTACGGCGAGACCCGTCGGAATGAGGCGTCAGACGGCATCGGCCGTCAGGCCTCGCCTCTGCCGCTTCGCCGGTAGCGAGTTTCGCCTGTTCGGTCAGTACTTGAGTGGGGCGTATGGCTACTCCGATGAACGATCTGGTAGCGAGAATCTGACGCAGTGATACGAGGTATCGGCAGTGCTACTGCTTGGGAATGCACGGACGAGGCCGATTTTCCGCCGCGATGGTGGGCCTCGGCATCTTTCTGTTCGCGCTCGTTTCGCACGCCCAGCGGGTTGTCCTGCTTCGTCCGGCCGACGTCGATGCCGTTCTGGTCGAGGCGTTCAATCGGCTCCACGCCGAGCTCCGCCTGCAACACTTCGAGGTGACGATCGTCGATGCGAACGTCGAAGCGCGATCCCCCGACGCGCTCGAAGAGGCGGCCAAACGTGCCGATGCGCTGGCGACCATCTCCTTCGTCCGCCACGGCAGCAAGACGAAAGTGGATGTTTGGCTGGCGGATCGCGTGAGCGGCAAGACGACCATTCGGACCATCGAACCCCCCGGCGGGACCGACGTACCCAACGTCCTCGCGATTCGAGCGGTGGACCTTCTGCGCACGAGCCTGCGCGAGTTCGGAGGTGAGCCCCCGCCGCCGGATGTGGTCGGCGTCGTCGCCACGCCGCCGCCCGATTCGGTTCGTGCCCTCGTTGCGCCGCCGCGGCCCACCTGGGAAATTCGAGCCGAAGGGATCCTCCTTTGGGATGGGCCAAGCTTCGGTGCAGCCCTCGGCGCCGGTTTCGCGCTGTCGCGTCGCTTCGGCGAGCGCGTCGCCGCGGGCGTCCTATTGGCGGGTCCGCTGATCGGTCCGAGCTTCCGGACCAGCGAAGGGTCGGCTTCGGTGCGCCAGGAGCTCGGTTGGGCGGAGGTCAAGATGCTGGTCTGGGAATCGCGCCCGATCGAACTCGGCGCGAGCTTTTCGGCCGGCGTGCACCGACTCGAAGCCCAGGGCAGACCCAACCCACCCCTCCTTGCCAAAAATGAGGACGCCTGGAGCTTTGCCGGGGCCGTCGGTGCTCATGGCGAGCTCCGCTTGACGACCAATGCCGCGATCGGGCTGAATCTGCGGGCGATCGGACTGGCGCCGCGACCGGGTGTGGCCGTCGATACCAACGTCGGCATGCTACAATTCCCGCTCCTCAGCGGCTCGGTGGGGCTTCTCGTCGGGTTTTGACGATGCTTGCTGGACGCACGGATTGCTTGGCGAAGGTGGGGCGGCTCGCCGTCGCTCACGGGCTCGCGCTCGCTCTTTCGTGTGGGGCCTGCGGTTGTGGAACCAAGATCGCGCAAACCGCCTACAAGCCCACGCCGGAGAACGGGGCCCCCGTTTGTGGACTCACGCTGAAGGAGAGGCTCACCATTACCGTCATCGATGTCGAGGACGACATCCGCTACAAGACCGCCGGGTACGCCGACTTTCCGCTCGACGAGCGCATCGCCTTCAGCGTCCAGCCCAATGGGGCGAGCCGCGTCGCGTGGCTCGACGATCGGCTGACCAGCGTGCACGTAACGCCGCTGAACGATGATCAGATGCGTCGCGGCGCCGACATCGTCGTTCCCGGCTACGATCTCGGAGGGCTCGTCGCGCACGACGACGGCTTCGCGATCCTCACCCGTCGCGACGATCCTGGCGAGCCGATTGGCGATATTCCGGGGGGGAGCGTCGTCGCTCCGGCCGCGTTTCTCGTGCGCGTCAAAGAGGGGCACGAGCTCTTCGCCGCTCCCCTGACCGGCACGTTGAACATCACCGATGATCCGGACAACGAGCGGCGCGACTGTTCCACCTATCTCGACGGCCGCTTGGCGTACAATGGTTCGAAGTACGGCTCGTACTTCGTCGTGCGCGGCTGCAAAGGGGACTGGGCGGATGGGCATTACGGGGACAAGCTCGTCTATGCCGATGATCTCGGGCGCCATGTCAAAGGAGGCTGGACGTGGCGGTGCAGCCACGATCTCGGGCTGCGACTGATCCCCGAAGCGGACGTGTTTACCTCGCTCTGCATCTCGGACGCCTATCCGCAGGTCGGCACGAACCTGGTCATCGCCGGACAGCCATCGCGGCTGCTTGCCCCCGAGGTCGCATGGCTCGGCTATTCGGGCGCGCAATTCGGATCGATTATCAAACTGACGGACAACAGCTACTTCGCCAGCTGGCTATCCCGTGGCGTCAAGGATCCTTATGCGAGCCCCATCCAAGCCGGGATGGAATCGCACGACATCGGGTTCACCCGACTCTCGGAGTCCTACGTCCCCTTGCAACGACCCGCTTGGCTGTCGAGGACCGCCGACGCGGACGAAGCGAACCTGCATTTGGCCCCCTATGGCCCCGACCGGGTTCTCGTCGTGTGGGACAGCATCGACAATCCCACTTGCGATGGGGGTCTTTGCCTCGGCAAATACGGGGGAACGCACTTTCGCCTCAGCGACACCGAAGGCAATTTCCTGGCGCCGGAAGAAATCCTTCCCGCGCCGCCGAACAGCGCCGATGACATCGCCGTTTTCCCGAACGGCGATCTCGGATGGGCTTTCGCTGCCGAGGATCGCAGCTACTCATCGACGCTGGTCACCGTGGGAGGAATCCCCAGCGTCCCGCCGATCCGACGAATCAGCGTGGCTAGATTGGCGTACTGCAGCAATTAGGCCTGGACGGTGGGCGCCCACCCAGGTGTGGACCAAGTGACCAGCCCCGCGTCACAGCTGTCACAGGCGGTAGCGGACGCACGCCCGAAGTACACCTAGCAATTACGGCCTGTTACTGTGTGAACGGACCCCTATTGGCCGAGGCATGGAGCTTGCTGGTCTAACGGCGACCGGACAACACCGGCCTGGAGGCTAACGGCGATGAGCGCCACGAACAGCAAAGAGAAAACGGTTTCGCAGGTCGTTCCCGCCTCGCGCTGCGTGTCCGAGGAGGCGTTCGATTGGGATGGTCTGGTGCGTGAGGCGTTTCTGGATGGGTGCCTTCAGCAGGGGGTTCGCGCCGAGCTCGCCACCCGCGCTTTGGCGGAAGCTTCCGATTCGATCACCGAACGCGCGCTTCGCAACGTCGCCGAAGACGCCTCCCGTCGCGCCGCTCTCGCTTGGCTCACGATCGACACGTGCCTCGAGCAATATGGCGAGCTCGCCGCCCTCGCGCTTGGGCGCTGCATCGAGGAAGCCGCTCTGCAGACGCTGCGCGTACGGCGGCCGAGCTCCGCCTCCTCTCTTCGCATCCGCAAATCCGAGCCCGCTCTGATCCATCGCGGCACGGTCGCGCTCTCGATCATCCTGCGCGGGCGCGAGCGACTCGCGCAATTTTGGGAGAACGGCGGTCTCGGCGCGGCGTAGTCACGCGTCGTCGACCTCGCGCATTTGCGTCCTACGGATATTGCGCCTAACGTCCGTCGCGCGTGAGCGGGTCAATAGGTACGAGGCGCAAGGGGTGGCTCGCCTTTGCCGTTTTGGCTGCGACCGCGTGCCGCCGGGCTCCTCCGCCGTCGAAACCGGACATCGTTGCTTCCGCGCAACCTCCGCAGACAGCGGCGAGCGCGCCCTTGGATGCCACAGCTCCACCGCTCCCGCCCGATCTGGACGTGAACGCGCTCGAGCGGCAGCTGCACTGTCCGAGCGGGCGGCACCCTCGTGCCTGTCGCATTCTGCGCGAGTTCGCCGCGGCGACACATGGAATCGGACAGGTGCCTTCGGGGCAGGGCCGCTGGATGGGGCGCGCTTACCGCGTCAATCGGGGAGCCGAAAAAGCCGATTTCGTCATTCTCGCTGCCAACAACGTTCCTGCGAGCAGCGTCGGACCCAGCGATCTTCCGCTGCGCGTGGCGATGGGATCGCTGCCCAAGGACAAGCGCCGCGACGCACGCCGACTCGCCCGCGCCATCTCGCACAGCGAGATGCCCCCGCGAACCAACAAGGCGCTCTCTTTCGTGCAGGGATGGACGTCGGAGAACGGCCGTATCGCCATGGCCACCGGGGGACCCTCGGTGAGGCTCATCGCCGAGGAAGCCACCTACGTGCGCCAAGCGGGCCAAAAGGCGCTCGTCATCCAGATGAAGCCGGCGTTACCCGGGGTCGCCGTCGCTCCGGGGGACGGTATCTACGCCGAGCTCTGGGCGGTTACCTGGTGAGTCGAAAGGCTAGAGATACGTCACCCGCCAACTGGCGCGCATCGCTCCCGTTCCGTCGAGCGCGACGTCCACTCCTTCGACTTTCTCTCGACCGGCGAGTCGAGCCGGGCCCGCCATTTCGAATTCGATGGGAGCGCCGTCGGCAACGCGCACCAAGAATTCGCCACGGAGCTGAAGTGCGAGGCGCGGCTCGCCGGCCATCTGCACACCGAGCGTAAATGCGAAGACGCCGCACGGCCCTTCGGGTCTTCCGCGCGTTCCTGTAAAGCGAACATCCACGTTGCCCACGTCGGCTCCCTGCTCGCCGCCTTCGAAGATTTCGAGAAACCCTCCGCCCATCTGAGGCGCAGCCTGGTCGGCACGCACGGGGCCGTCGGGAATTCCTTCCAGGAAAGGGTCGGGCTTGCCGAGGTTGGCGAGCCTTCGCGAGAGCTCCTTGCGCTCTGCTTCCGACACCGGTGTGCCGCTCGCGCTGGTGAGCACCAGCATCGAATTCTTCGTTTCGGCGATGTAGCTATGCCCCAACAGCGGGCTTACGGGCGTGGGCACAGCCTTGCCGTCGCGATATTCGCGTCTCTCGAGTTGCTCGTACGTGATCTTTTTCTTGGTGATGATTCGCTCGAAAACAGCAAGGACCTCCTCGCGCTTGCGCTCGCGTTCGATCGACTCGGTCGTCATCGCGACCGAGGAGTGACCGGGGGCTCTGGCCTCGCCGCTCAGCCGAATGCTCGTCGAGCTCTCTTCGATCGTCAGGCGACCAATCGAAGGAGCCCGCTTGACGAAGGTGACCGTGGCTTCGTTCGGCCGAGGAGCGCTCGGGTCTTTGCGCGCGCAGGCGAGGGGAGAGATCGGCGTGAGCAGCGAGACGACTGCGATTGTGCGGAGGAAGAACATAGAGAGGGGGTGAGAGCGAGTCGGCTCGCGATGCATCCTGCCTTCTCTCATGTTAACAGCGGCGCAACGTGATTTCTGCACCGAAGAGCTCCGCAGGCGGGCCGCAGGCCTCGCCGAGTAACACGCTGTTTCCTCCCCGTCCCACCGGGCTCAAGGGGCGCGCGGCCGAGCTGGCCACGCTGGTTCGCGCGATCGACCCGTCTCGGCCGCAGCGATTGGCGCTCGTCGGTCAGGGAGGATGCGGAAAATCGGTTCTGGCCTGCGCCCTCGGTCATCGCGTTCGCGGGGCGTTCGGGGGCCGCGCACATTGGTTTCGCGTCGGAGCTTGGGATGCGCGAACTCTGGCCGAAATGCTGGCCCTTCGCTTCGGCACGCTGCGCGACCGCGCCGCACTCTACCGCGGGCTACGCCGATACTTGTCCGCAGCGGGGCCGATGTTCGTCGTGCTCGACAACCATGAAGACGATCGCGCGATGGCCCAATTCCTCGACGAGCTCCGCGCGGTACCGGTGACCTGGGTCATCACCGCGCGACGCTGTCTGCTCTCGGGGGTGTCGATCTTCCCGGTCACGGCGCCTCTTGCTACGACGGGCAAGAGCGCGTTTCCTCGCGTTGCCGCGCTGACCAAACTCCTGCGCTCCAATCCCCTTGCTCTCGACATCGCCGACGCGCTCGTACACTCGGGCGCGGCCACCACCGGTGGGCTCGCCGACTGGCTCATCGATCGGGGCGTCGAACGCGTGCGGGTCGTGGAACACGAGGACGATTTGCCCGAAGTGTCACTCTTGGTCGAGTGGGCTTGGCGGCGCCTCGACGGAGACGCAAAAAAACTGCTTTCGGTGCTGGCACACGTGAGCGGCGACCATGTGGGCATCGATTCGCTTTTCGCGTTGGCTCGCGTCGGCCGCGCGGGGCCGCGCGCGATCGCCCAGGTCTGCCGCTGGCATCTCGTGCAAGAGCCGCTTCAGCACCGCTTCGCGTTGCACGCCGTCGTGAGGTACGCGATTCGCAAGAACAAGAAGACGCAGCCCGAACCGCGCCGCATCTTCGAGCACTACGTCGGCCTACTCGAGCGCGATCCGGCATGCCTCGAGCTCGAGCAAAGCCACCTCTTCGCGGCCATGGACTTCGCCCATGCAACCTCGGACCTGGATGCGGCACTTCGTATCGACCGGCTTCTTCGCCGCTTCGACGAGTCACCCCCCAGGAGAGCCCACCCGTCTCCTACTTGAGCGAGAACAACTTCTGCAGCTTCATCCCGAGAATCTGGTTGCCGCTGATCTTGAGCTTTCCGCCAAAAAAAAGCTGCATACCGGCCGCCGGGTTCTCCTGCAATTTTTGAAAGTCCTCGGCCGCGATCGTCACCGTGCAGTCCGCGGGTTTTTCACCTGGCGTGACCGTCGGCCCCGTGCCGGTGAGGTCGAGAAACCACGACCCTGCGCCGGTGATGTGCATCTGGTACTTGGCGTTGATCGCTTTTGCCTCATCGGCGTTCCTGGTCAGGATCTCGGGCAGTTGCTCGTTGAAGAGCTTGGGAATATCGACGGCCATGGCCTCTCCTTGCGGTGCTTATTGACCGAGCGTCAGTTAGCCGCGCATCGACGAGAGAGTCAAGGTGCAAAGGCCGGTGTGCCGCTGAACTCAGGGGACCGTAGCTCCGGGGGCATACCGGCGGCGCCCCCAGTCGGAGAGCACGATCCCGGCGGCCACCGCGACCGGGAACGAATGGTTGACTCCGTACATCGGGATTCCGACTACGGCCTGCGAACGTTCGAGGATCGTCGGGGAGAGCCCGGCCCGCTCGCTCCCGAAGACCAGAATGACGTCCTCCGGATAGGACTCGATATCGTAGAGAGAGATCGTCGCGTGGTCCTTTTCCACCGCCCACACCGGCCTTTCCGCCGCGTGACCGAAAAAAGACACGTCGTCGGGCAGCGTGATCAGGTTTTCGTAACGTTGCATGCCCATGCTGGCCTTCTCGTACCAGGGCGCCGTACCGATGATGACGATCTCCCGAACGAGAAAGCTGTGGGCGACTCGAATGATGGCTCCCACGGCGAACGCGTTTTGGCAGTTGTAGACCGCGACCGAGACTCGGTTCCGCAGGGGTTCGAGAAGCGAACGGACTTCGTCCGGCGGAAGGTCGAGCGGCGGAACGAGCGCCATGGCGCGCACATGGTAGCGTACGCAGACGGGCATGGACCACTCTGCATCCGGACGACGCGCACGGGGTGCGGCGATGGAGCTCCGGGTCCACGGCAGCATGAGCGAGATTCCGCGGGCCGAATGGGCTCGCCTGCTCGGCCACGACCCGCCGCCGTTTCTTCTCTTCCCGTTTCTCGATGCGCTGGAGACGAACGGATGCGTGTCGCCCCGTAACGGATGGCTTCCCATGCACCTGACGCTGTGGGAGGCGGGTCAAATGGTGGCGGCTGCGCCCGCTTACTTGAAAGGTCACAGCGAAGGCGAGTTCGTGTTCGACTATGGGTGGGCCGAGCTCGCCCACCGATTCCATGTCGACTACTACCCGAAGCTCCTCTTGGGAGTGCCCTTCACGCCGGCCACGGGTCCGCGCGTCCTTGTTCACGACGAAGCGGACCGTGAGCGTTTGATCCTGGCGATGGCCGATGGGGTGCGCCAGATGGTCGCTGCGCACTCCCTCTCCGGCGCGCACGTGCTCTTTCTTCCGCTCACGCAGGCGGAGGACTTCGATCGCGCCGGCTTCGTTCAGCGTTGGGGGATGCAGTATCAGTGGCACAATGCGGGCTACGCTTCGTTCGACGAGTTCCTGTCGACGTTTTCTTCCAAAAGGCGCAACCAAATTCGCCGCGAGCGCCGCGAGATGGACCGCCAGGGCATTCGCATCGTCACGTTGCGCGAAGACGAGATCTCGGCCGAAGCGGTCGAGGTCATGCACCGGTTCTACCGGCTGACGGTGGACAAGTTCCGATGGGGGCGCCGCTATTTGAACCGGGAATTTTTCTTCGACGTCTGCGATCGCATGAAGAACAACATCGAGATCGTTCTCGCTCACGATGGCACGGGAACACCGATCGCTGGCGCCTTCAATCTCGTCGGTGGCAATGTCCTTTACGGTCGCTATTGGGGCGCTACCGAGGAGCTCCCATTCTTGCACTTCAACGTCTGCTACTACCACACCATCGAGCAGTGCATCGAGCGCAAGATTGCACGGTTCGAACCGGGTGCGGGCGGCGAGCACAAGAAGACGCGCGGGTTCGCGCCAACGCTCACCTACAGCGTGCACCACCTGGTCGACCCACGCCTGCGCGGGGTCGTGCGGGACTACCTGCAGCGCGAGCGCGAGTACATGCAGCGGGTCGTGAACGGGGAAGAAGAAGAAGCCGAATAGCATGACTGCGTCAGATCTCGGCGATGACAGATCACGATCAGCAATTGCCGCGCGTCGCCCACGGAAATGACGGCGAGGCCGTCGGAAGCAGCGCGTCAGACCGGAATCGCCGCTAGGCCTCGCCTCTTCGGCTCCGCCTACAGCCAGTTCCGCCTGTCCGGTCAGTACTTAAGTGGGTCTATGGCTACTCCGATGAGACGATCTGGTAGTGAGCATCTGACGCAGTAATGATAGTGCTGACTGGTCGGCTGGTGCGCGCATTGTTACACTTACGCATCGTGCTTCATTTGTGTTACTTGGCGCGGCCTTCGGCCCGCCTGCGGCCCTTGACGGTGGTTCTCGTTGCGATGTGGGCGCTCAGTGCCTGCCAAGACGCCGAGCGAATGAAGATAGCCGATGCGGGCACCTGGAAGGACCCGAGCGACCGCTCGGGGGTGCGCACCTTCTGCGAGCTGCCCGGCTCGGTTCAGTACACGGCTGCCGGTGTCGTGACGGTCCCCGGTCCCGAAGGCGCGCCGAGCGTGAGCTTCTTGCAGGTGCCGACCGGATTTTGCGCCCACTATTTCGCTCGTCTCGGCAACGCGCGCCAGCTCAGGTTCGCGCCTGGGGGCGAACTCTTCGTTGCCTCACCTACGACGTCCACCACCGGAGGCGGCCCCGGCGGTTGGCAGGCGGTGGTGATTCTCATCGACGACAACCAAAACGGTTATGCGGACGAGCCGATCACTTTCCTCAGCGGCCTCCCATCGACGCAGGGCATGCTCTTTGCGCCCGGCTACTTCTATTACCAAGACCACACGCGAATTCTTCGTCGGCCTTATCGACCGGGGGAGCGCCAACCTTCCGAGCCGGCCGAGCTGATGGCCGACATCAATTACTACGCGTCGGCGCTGCACTGGCCGAAAACGCTCGACCAAGCCGACGACGGCACCATCTACGTCGGCAATGGCGGTGACCAAGGCGAGCTGTGCGATCCTGCGGGTCCGATGCGCGGAGGGATTTTCAAGCTCGACGGCTCACCTGGTGGTGCGGCGGTGGCCAAGGGTCTGCGAAACGCCATCGCGGTGCGGTGTCAGCGCGGGCACAATCTTTGTTTTGCCTCCGAGCTGGCCAGGGATTATTCGGCCGATATCGGCGGACGCGAAAAGCTCTTGCCGATACGCGAAGGGGACGACTGGGGTTTCCCCTGCTGCGCAACGCACGACCTCCCGTTCCCCGACGTTTCTCCTTCGCCCGACTGCTCGAACGTCGTGCCGGAAGCCGTTTCATTCGTGATCGGCGACACTCCGTTCAGCTTCGACTTCGAACCAGGAAACTGGGCGGCGCCCTACACCGGAAGTGTTTTCATTCCTCTGCATGGCGTCGCCGGAAGCTGGGTGGGCGCGCGGATCGTCGCCGTTGCCGTCGATCCGATGACCGGGGTTCTGTTGCCTGGCACGACGATCGCCGGTACGGCGACCGGCGCCATGAGCGACTTCGCAAGCGGATGGGACGACGGGCTCCGCGCTCACGGAAGACCGGCGGCGCTCGCTTTCTCCGCGGATGGCCGCCTCTTCGTCGCCAACGATACCAATGGCGACATTTTGTGGATCGCGCCGATCGGCCTGGAGAGATGAATCAACCTCTCACCCGCTCGAGAGCCCAGTCGTAGACCTCGGCATACGATCGCGCGGCATTTTGCCAGCCGAAACGCTTGCCCATCGCGCGGCGCTGCATCGTGCGAAAGAGCGTCGGCTTGTGGCGATACACGTGCACCGCCCAGCTCACCGTGGCGACGAGCGAGTCGGGTGAAAGCTCCCAGAGTTTGAAGCCGGTGCCTTCGCCGGTCGTTTCGTCGCATTGCTCCACGGTGTCATCGAGTCCGCCCGTCGCGCGGACGATCGGTAGCGTGCCGTAGCGCTGACTGTACATCTGGTTCAGGCCGCACGGTTCGAAACGCGAGGGCATCAAGAAAAGATCGGCGCCGGCTTCGATTCGATGCGAGAGCGCGTCGTCGTAGCCGAGGGTCATTCGGAATCGGCCACCGCCGAGCAGCGAGCGCACACGGAAGAATTCTTCGAGATCGGCGTCGCCCGCGCCGAGCATCACCACCTGGGTGTCGAGGGCCAAAATACGATCCAACGCTCGGGCCACGACGTCGCTCCCTTTCTGGAACGCGAGCCGCGTGACGACGCCGACCAGCGGAACATCGCTTCGCTCGGCCAGCCGCATCTCGCGCTGGAGCGCTGCCTTGCAGATCGCTTTGCCGGCCAGGTCCTCGGAGGTGAATGTCGCGGCAATGCTGCGGTCCGTCGACGGATCCCATCGCCGATCATCGATACCGTTGAGGATGCCCACCAAATCGGCCCCTCGGAACCGCAAGACGCCGTCGAGGCCGGCGCCTCCCTCCGTCGTGCGGATCTCCTGTGAGTATCGTGGCGATACCGTCGTCAGCATCGTCGCGTGGTAGAGGCCACCTTTCATCAGGTTGAGCCTGCCCTCGTGCAAAAGTCCGTCGTCGCGCAGCCATTGGGGTGCAAGCCCGGTCGCCGCGAAGTCGGCCGGATCGGAGACGCCTTGATGAGCGAGGTTGTGCACGGTCAACACCGAGGCGGTGCGCGCGAAGGGTTCGAGCGCATTGCGGTAAATGGGCACCAGCGCCGTCGGCCAATCGTGTGCGTGCAAAACGTCGGGAAACCAGCCGAGGTGATGGCAAAGCTGCAGCGCTCCGCGGGACAACGAGGCGAACCGGGCCACGTTGTCGGGCGGCGAGACTCCGCCGGGTCCGGCGTAGAGGTAGTTTCGGCCGAAGAGCCCGAGGTGATCGAGGAGATAGACCGGCACATTCGTTCCGGGCAGCTTCGTTTCCAGCACCGCACACCAGGCTTCGAAACCGCCGAGCGGGACTCCGAGCGGGGCTGGATGGCGCGTCATCCCCTGGATGGGGATGTTTCCGTAGCGAGGCAGGACCACCCTCGCGTCGTAGCCCTCGCGCGCCAGCGCATTCGGCAGCGCCGCCGCGACATCTCCCAGCCCACCAACTTGAGCAAAGGGTGCGCACTCCGGCGTGACGAAGAGAACGGAACGCGGCTTCGGCATGGAGGCTGCCCTATAATGCCCGGCGTGCCGAGTCTGTTGGACGAAATCCGAAGGTATGCACCGCTCGCGTCGTTCGGCCGTGTGGCTATTTTGCTCGTGCTCGGCGTGGGCATGGAGATCGCCGCCCGCGTCTTCGTTCCGCGCATGACCCAAAGGGTCGCCCATCGAGCGTCGCAGGTCGTCGACCTCGAGCGCCACCAGAGAAGCGCAACCGTCGTGAAATTCTCGACCAGCGTCGTGCGGCTCGTGCTCTGGACGATCATTTTCGTGTCGCTGCTCAGCGAGATCAACATCAACATCGGTCCCATTCTGGCCGGTGCGGGGGTGATGGGAGCCGCCTTGGCTTTCGGCGCGCAGAACATCATCAAAGACTACCTTGCCGGATTTTTCATCCTCCTCGAAAACCAATACACGCTCGGCGACGTCGTTCGAATCGGCGGCCATACCGGAACGGTGGAGGAAATCACGATGCGCATCACCGTGCTTCGCGGCGTGGACGGCACGGTGCACGTCATCCCCAATGGCACTATTCAAGGTGTCTCCAACATGACCAGCGCGTGGGCGCGGGTCATCCTCGACGTGGGCGTGGCGCACACCGCGAACCTCGACCGCGCCCTCGCGGCCATCGCCAAGGTGGCGACGACGTTTCACGAAGATCAGAGCTGGGGGCGCTTTCTTCTGGAAGCGCCCGAAGTCGTCGGCCTGAACGCGCTCACCGAAACGGGCATGGTGCTGCGGCTCACCGTCAAGACTATCCCCGAGTACCAGTGGAAGGTTCAGCGTGAGCTCTTGCGCCGCATCAAGGTCGAGCTCGACGCACAGCAGATTCCCGCGTCGGGCAGCGTTCCGCCACCATCGTGATCAGTTGAGCGAATAGGGCAAGAGCAACGCGAACGGCGCGATCGTGGCGTCGAACTGGGTACCGTCGGCACGGACCATCTGGTAGGTGCCCTCCATCGATCCACGCGGCGTCTCCAGGACGCACCCGCTCGTGTACTCGAAATGTTCGCCGGGGCGGAGCATCGGCTGCTCGCCTACGACGCCCGGACCGCGCACCTGCTCGACCTTGCCGTTCCCATCGGTGATAATCCAGTGTCGGCTCTTGAGCTGCGCGGTCTCCGAGCCCTCGTTCGTGATACGAACGGTGTACGCGAAGACGTAGCGGCGAGCTTTGGGTGCCGACTGAGCCGGAACGTAAGCCGCTGACACCGTGATCCGAATTCCGTTGGTGATGGCGTTCGACACGGCGGCGGACTCTATCATGCCGCGTGCCGGGCGGAAAACGTCGCGCAAGCTGCGCCGAGTCGTTCACTTCACGCGCGCGAGCCGAACCTGCTCACCGGTGCGACCGAAGCGCCGCTCGCGACCGCCGTACACTTCGAAGGCGTCGAGCAGATCGTCGGACGTGAAGTCGGGCCACAGCACGTCGGTGAAGTAAAGCTCCGCGTAGGCAGATTCGATGAGCAGAAAATCGCTGAGACGCTGCTCGCCGCCGGTGCGAATCATGAGATCGACGTCGGGAATCGTGTGGGTGCTGAAGTGACGCCGGAGTGTGCCGATGTCGATGTCTTCCGGCAACAAGAGGCCCGCACGAGCGCGCGCGGCCACGGCGCGCATCGCGTCGACCACGTCTCGCCGACCGCTGTAGCTCAGCGCGAGCGACAGCGTCATCTGCGGCTGAGTGACGCCGTCGGGCAGCTGGTTCGTGTAGGCCATGAGATTCTCGACAGCCCGCCGCGTCAGGGTGGGGAGCTCGTCGAGATCGCCGATGACATTGACGCCGATCGTCTTTTCTTTGAGCTCTGCTGCCTCTTTCTCGGCGAACCGGATGAGCAGCTTCATCAACGCTTCGACCTCCAGCTTGGGCCGCGACCAGTTCGCAAGGCTGAAAGCGTAGAGGGTGAGGTAGCGAATGCCGCGTTCGCGGCACGTGCGCACGACCTCGCGAACCGCTCTTGCCCCCTCATCGTGTCCCGCCGCTCGCTCGAACCCGCGGTGTTTGGCCCAGCGGCCATTGCCGTCCATGATGATCGCTACGTGGCGTGGCAGCTCCGACCGGCGTGACGTTGTACTCGAGCGCATGAAAGAACCTCGCAAAAGGATATGGGGAGAGCTCCGTCCTTAGATGACGAGGGTGAATCTGACAAGACCGCGCGCGCGGCGGGGGGAAGCTCCGTGGTGGAACCATGAAGGTTTCGAGGAGATTCGCCCTCGGTCCGAACGCGAAACAAAAACGAAAACGGCGGATTAGCAGTCAGATCTTGGCGATGACAGATCACGATCAGCAATTGCCGCGTTTCGCCCACGCAAATGACGGCGAGGCCGTCGGTAGGCGGATCAGACCCGGAATAGCCGCCAGGCCTCGCCTCCTCGGCTTCGCCGACAGCCAGTTCCGCCTGTCCGGTCAGTACTTGAGTGGGCCTATGGCCACTCCGATGAAACGATCTGGTAGCGAGGATCTGACGCAGTAATGTTAGGCGGCGGGCAACGTCAGCTTGAACTCGACCTCGGGGGGACCGGGTCGGGTGAGCTCCGCGCGTCCGCCGTGCGCCTCCGCAACGGCGCGTACGATGGCGAGGCCGAGGCCCGTGCCGCCGGCTTGGGCTCGGGTCGTGACAAAGCGGCGGAAGAGGTTGTTCTGTACGTGCTTCGAGATGGCCCCGGGGCTCACCACCCGCACCGCGACGCGCTCGCCTTCGCGACGCACGATGAGCCGCGGCGCCTGCTGCGGTTCGCCGTGCACGATGGCGTTGTCGACCAAATTGTCGATGGCTCGCGCGAGCCAGTTGGGCTGGCCGCGCACGATCGCATCGGCATCGATACTGAGCTCGATGATGGCACCGCGATCTTTGGCCGCTTCGCTGGCTGCTCGCGCCAGCGCGCCGACGTCGACTTCGGCCGACGTTTCCACTCCGCGCGATTCGATGCGCGCAAGCGACAGGATCTCGCCGAGCAGAGTCTCGATGCGCGCCGTGGCTTCGCGGATGCGCGCCACGAAGCGGCGGGCCTCCTCGGGTTCTGCCAGTGCGCCCTCGTCGAGCACCTCGGCGCTCGCGCGCACCGCGGCCACCGGGTTCTTGAGCTCGTGCGACAAATCGGCGGCGAATGTCTCGAGGAAAGGGCGCCCTTCGAGCTCGCGGCGCATGGTGTCGATCGCGCGGGTGAGGCGCTTCACCTCCTGACCATGCGCGATGGGTGGCACGGCGCTCGTCTCGCCTTCGCTGACGCGCACGGCGAAGTTGGTCAGACCCTCGATGGGCGTGGCGATCGCCCGCCCAATCACCGCCGCCGCAAGCGCTGCCGCCGCGCCGAGCGTGAGGCTGATCACCAGAATGGTAGGCGCGAAATCGGCGAGCAGTCGCCGCATGACGATGGTGGGCTTGATGACCCGGATCGAGCCCAGCGTCCGTCCCTCGACGAGGATGGGCGCCTCTACGACGACCGTGCCCCGATCGCGCTCGCCCCCCCCGAAGACCACCCGCCCCGCGGTGTCGAGCAGAACGAGGTGCACGTCCGGGTTCGTGCTTTCCGGGCGCAGACTTTTGGCGATGTCCTGAATGGAAACCGAGTCGGCGCGCATCTCCGCGCCCAAGAAGCGCGCGATCGCTTCGGCTTCGTCGCGCGCCGCCTCGGTGGCGAGCAGGGTGGCGCGCGCTTCGATACGGTCGAGCACCAGCAGACCCACGCCGCACGCGAACGCTCCGACGATGCCCGCCAGCGCGAGAAAGATCTGCATGCGGATCGACATTCCCGCGGTGCGCGCACGGATCAGCCTTTGGCTGATGAACGCCACGAAGAGAATGAGCCCGATCGCCCCCGCCGCGACGATGATCAGTCTCATCATCTGGAGCTCGCCGTCTGGGTGGGCCGCTCGTTCACGCGATAGCCGACGCCTCGCACCGTCTCGATCATCGCCGGATGACCACCCGCTTCGGTGACCTTGCGGCGTAGGCTCTTCACGTGGCTATCGATCGTGCGATCGGTGATGGCGAACCCATCCCCCCACACCGTATCGATGAGCTGCGCGCGCGTGAAGACGCGCCCCGGTGCACCGAGCAGGCAAGAGAGCAGGTCGAACTCGACGCGGGTCAGCTCCACTTCGGTTCCACGTACGAACGTGCGGCGCGTCGCTTCCTCGACCACGAGCGGAAGTCCGGGCCCTTGGGCAAGAGCGGTACTCGGCGGGTGCGAGGGGTGCGGTGTCGAGTCGCGCGGCTGCGCCCGCCTGAGGACCGCGCGTACGCGCGCCACGATCTCGCGTGGCGAGAACGGCTTCGTGACGTAGTCGTCGGCGCCCGTTTCGAGGGCTGCCACACGGTCGGCCTCGGCGTCGCGGCTCGACAAAACGATGACCGCGATCCCGGTCGCGCGCTGACGGATCTGCCCGAGCAACTCGAAGCCGCTGCCGTCGGGGAGCATCAGATCGAGCACGACGAGGTCGACTCCCTCGAGCTCGCGCTCCGCATCGGCGAGCGTAGGCGCGATCGCGACCGCGTAGCCGTCCCGCCGCAACCCATACGAGATCGATTCGGCAATGGCAGGTTCGTCTTCGACGACGAGAATGCGGGCCATGTGACTTCCGCTGCGAGAGGTAGTAAGCGAGAAACGAGACGGAGAACATATAGCGTGAAATCACTCGTCCTTCGATTCGCCAGCGGCGTGATGATGGCTTGCCTCTCGGCCTGCGCGGGGGGCGCGCCGCGATCCGCCGGCCCGGCCGGCACCCCTCCGGCACCCTCGCCTGCAGCGCCGGCGGCGAGCAGCGCGAACAAAGCCGAGGCAGTCCCGGTTTCCGAAACCGCCAGGGCGGTGGTCGACGCGCCCGATCGCTCGGAAGCGGATCGAAAGCTCGACGGGGGGCGCCACCCCGCGGAGATGCTCAGCTTTTTCCAGATCCGACCGGGCATGAAGGTGGCCGAGATCGCGACGGGAGGCGGCTACACGACGGAGCTTCTCGCCCGTGCCGTGGGGTCGCTTCGTTCTCGCCTATGAAAAGCCCTAGAGCTAGCGCGGCCACCCGACGACGACGAGAACGGCGATCGTATTCGGTCCGGTTTCGGGCCGCGTGCCTTGGCTGACCGCGACGCCGATGTAGCGAGCCTCCGGATCGTAGAGCTGTTCGAGCTTGACGGCGTGCTGGAGCGAGATCGCGGGGACGAGAAACGACTGCGCAGCACGGATGCGCCGCGCGATCGGCGACGCCCGGCCGCCGGCTGGGCGAGCGATCGCATTGTTGACTCCCTCCACGATTCGCAGCTGCGTCTGGGAGGGCTCCTGGAAAAAGAGGGTGACTCCCTTCTGCGCCGATTCCGTCAAGAACACGTCGACTTCGAGCTTGCGCGCGCCGAGCTCCGACCGGCGCGCATTGATGAGCCTGATGACTTCGGCGGGAGCAGGGCGAAGGTCGATCGTTTTCGGCACGCCGCCGAATTCTTCGGTCGCCAAGATGTTGGCGTGGCCTCCCCGCGTGTCGAGCACCACACCGATGCCGACGTGGGTGAGATTCGGATCGAGCGCATTGGCGCGGTGTCCGGGGCTATCGAGGAGCATCGTGTTCACCTCCTCGGCCGTGGACCCGCGGCCGACGTTCTCCGCGATGAGGACGAACCCGAGCCCTTTGCGCCGGACGCGAGCGGAAGGATCGCCGTAGACAGGGGAGACGTGCCCGAAAAAGCCGCTGTCGACCATGTCGCGACTGTGCGCTTCGGCGACTTCCACGAGGCCGGGGTGCGCTGCGAGCGGGGCGATGCCCGCTGTCTTGCGAGCCTGATTGAGCAGATCGAAGAGCTTGGCGGCGACCGCTACGGTGTCGGCGGGCTCTCCCGATTCCCGAGCGGCGGGTGCGCTGTCCATGCGCGGCTCGTCGACTCCCGCAAATACCGGGAAATTGGCGAGAACCTCGAGGCCGAACGGACCATCGGCCAGAATCTCGATGCGATAGATGCCACGCGTCGGCACCGGGATCCTGCAGTCGAAAGCCGTTCCCTCTTGCTCGGCTACGTGCTGGACCGTTCCGTCGGGCATCGTGACCTCGACCTGGGGGTGCGCGTAGCGATTGCGCAGCCGTCCACGCAACCGGACGTTCGAACCTGGCGCAAGGTGGCGTGCGAGCGGCTCGATCTCGGCGGACGCAGCCGAGAGGGCGACGACCGCAAGGCGTTGTCCGAGCTGCGAAACCATGGCCAAGCCGTAACGGTTGTAGGGGACGTTCGTACGGACGTTACCCAGCATCTCCTCGATGGACTGTGCCCACGAGCCGTTTTGGCTTTGACCGAACACCATGAAGAGGGGGACGGGTTCGATCAGGCCTAGCCGATGGGCATAGGCATCGATGTTGGCCGAAGGGGGAGGTTTGCCGCTCGGGTCGACGCGCGCACCGATGTAGGCGGCGAGCTGGCTCAGTCGACCATCGCCGGTGAGCGACATCGCCCGCCGGTGGGCAGCCTCGAGCAAGGCTCGGTCGAGTTGCTCCGCGTCGGGACCGCGCGCCGCGTGAGCTAGCGGATCGCTCGTGTACCGATCGGCAGGTCGCGCAAGTTCCTTGCGGGTTTCGCTCGAACCTCCGGCCCCCACCGGCGTAGGCCCGCGGCCTGCACCCGGAGAGCAGGCAGCCAAGAGCAGGAGAGCTGAGAACCAGATTCCACGTCGCATCGCATCAAGAGCCCGTCACCCTTACCAAATTGCGCATAGTTTCCAAAGGCAGTAAGTAGTCCTCACATGGAGTCGGTTCGTCACCTCATCGTCGGCGCAGGGGTGACCGGGCTCGCCACCGCGGCCTTCTTGGGGGATCGCGACTACTTGATCGTCGAAGCGGATCGGGAGATCGGTGGCTACTGTAAGACGATCAAACGGGATGGCTTCGTCTGGGACTATTCGGGCCATTTCTTCCATTTCAAGCACCCGGACATCGAAGCGTGGCTCCGCCAGAGGATGCCCGGGCAGAACGTGCGGGTTGTACAAAAGCGGTCGTTCATCTCGTATGGCGGGCGGCTCATCGATTTTCCATTCCAAAAGAACATCCACCAGCTTCCGCAAGAAGAGTTCATCGATTGTCTTTACGATCTCTACTTCGCTGGCGCGGCGGCGGCCGAGGGGCCAAGCGAGACCAGCTTCAAAGAAATGCTCTACGCGCGCTTCGGCCGGAGCATCGCAGAAAAGTTCCTGATCCCCTATAACGAGAAGCTCTATGCCTGCGATCTGGCGACGCTCGACCGCGATGCCATGGGTCGCTTTTTTCCCCACGCGAGCCTCACCGACATCGTGCGGAACATGCGAGCCCCGGACAACGCGAGTTACAACGCCACCTTCTCGTACCCCGAAGGGGGTGCCGTCGAGTACATCAAGGCTTTGGCGAGCGAAGTACGGCCAGGGGGTGTCGCTCTCGAGGAGCCGCTCGTCGCGGTCGACCTCCGCCGGCGCGTCGCGCGGACGGCGCGCCGCGAGATTCGGTTCGAGCGCCTGATCTCGTCGGCCCCTTTTCACAAATTCGTGAAAATGACCGGTCTTGCCCACGATGCGTCCGCTTTCGCGTGGAACAAGGTGCTCGTTTTCAATCTGGGGTTCGATCGCAAGGGACCCGGCGGAGTGCACTGGATCTACTACCCCGATCCGGCCCGCTCGTTCTACCGGGTCGGCTTCTACGACAACATCTTCGACTCCGACCGCTTGAGCCTTTACGTCGAGCTCGGCTACGCACGCGACCAGCCGGTCGACGCCGAGGCTGCGCTGGCCCGCGTTCTCCAAGACCTGCGCGCCGAAAAACTGATCACCGACCATCAGCTGGTCGGCTACCACACGGTCGTCATGGATCCCGCCTACGTGCACATCACCCACGCCTCCTTGACCGAGCACCGCCGGCTCACACACATTCTGAATGCGCACAGTGTGTATTCCATCGGTCGTTATGGCGGCTGGACCTACTGCTCGATCGAAGACAACATCGTCGAGGCGAAGGCCTTGGTGTCGACGTTCCAACCGAAGCTCGCCGAGTAACTCTGCCCGGATGTCCGAGTGACGGACAAGTGGCCGGGCGGACACGCGTGCGTCCACGTTCGTGCCCTTCCGGAGTCCCAACTACGCGAACGAACGTGTGCCAACGCCGGTATGGAACGTGCAACGCTTCACGCAGTTGCCCATGCTCGATTTCCGCAGAGTCGCCCTTTGGTTCATCGTTCTGGTGGTGCCCGGAGGATTGCTCCTCCTTCCGTTGCTCATCGCGGATCTTCGCCGCCGCGATATTTCCAAGACAAAAGCCGAAACGTCGACGGCCGATCGATCGCCAAATACAGGCTCGACGCGACCGTATGCTGCACAGCGACCGAGCTGCGCGCCGACGGCTTGAACCGACAATCTTGCGCGGCATTGTGCCTCACCGCGACGAGACGATCACGGTGTGCCGTTCGCCATGTGCGCCTTTGCCGACCGGTCGTAGCACCGATCAAGTGGTAAGTGCTGAGTCCGTCGCGATCGCTCGCGACGCGCGTGACCTCGAGTTCTCGCAGCAGTGGAACCAAGGCTTCACGATCATGTGCCAACCCCGTCGATGGTGCGCCTGCCAACGGGCACATGGCGTGCACATCGACGTTTTCGCATGGTCCTTTTGCCGTACGTTCGCGCCGTCCCGTTCTGCCTGGCGCTCGCAGCGAGCGTCGGAGGGACAGCGAAGACAGCGCGCGCCGAGACACCGCTTTCCTCGCTCGCTCCAGCCGCGGGCACGAGACTCGTTCCTCTCTTCTTGACGGCAGAGGACGAAGCCCGCCAGTTCGTCGGCTGGTACGACGCCGCGCGCGGAGAGACTTGCTCGTTTGCTCTGTCCGGAGACGGCGTGTTGCGCTGCCTTCCCACCGACGTGGTCGAGGCGAACCTGTTCGCCGACGCTTCCTGCACGCTTGCCATCGCAGCCGTCTCGACGCGCGCGATGCCGCGTTATCTCACGGCCGTGCAAGCTCGGCCCCTCACTGCGCAATGGGGCGCGGGGCGCTATGTCTACGAGCTCGGTCGGCATGTCCAACCGGCCGCTGTCTACCTACACTCCGGCGCAAACTGCGCGCGAACGATCGCAGACTCTGCGGCGACCTACCTTGCCCTCGGGCGCGTGGTGCCGCCTGGCTCATTCGTCGCCGGCAAGTACACCATCGCGCGGCTCCCGCTCTCGCTGAAAACCGAGTACCAGGACCCGCCCTGACCCTCCTCGCGAATCTGGCTGAGGGGGGCTGTGGTTTGCCCGGGAGGTGTGACGATCTACAATGCGCACTTACATCACGCGCCAGCCGACTCCCGCATGCAAATTTACAGCGATCGTCGATACCTCTCCGCCAAGAAGACGGTCGACGACCGAGCTTTGAACAAAGACGTGGTGCAGCGGCTGCGCGTCGAGCTTGCCGCGAGCGGAAACACGGCTCCGCGCGTGCTCGAGATCGGTGCGGGGCTTGGCACGATGGTCGCGCGGCTCGTCGACTGGGGCATCCTGCGAAACGGCGAGTACACGCTGCTCGACATCGACGGCGAGCTACTCGCGGGTGCTCGTGAATGGCTCACCGCGTGGGCCGCCGGCAAGGGTCACACAGTCGAGTCGAGCTCGGATGCATTGCACATTCGCAGCAACGTGGCCGACGTCGCCGTGAGGTTCATCCGAGCCGAGCTCGGGGAATACCTGCATCGCAACGCGACCATTCCCCCCGTCGACTTGCTGATCGCGAACGCCTTCTTGGATTTGGTCGACGTTGCGCGGGTGCTCCCGCCGCTGCTTCGCCTGGTGGCTCCGGCAGGGTTGTACTGGTTTTCGATCAATTACGATGGCGAGACGATCTTTCAACCAGAGCATCCGGACGACGGAATATTGATGCAGGTGTACCATCACAGCATCGACGAACGCGTCCGCGACGGTCACTCTTCCGGTGATCGAAAAACCGGCCGACACTTGTTCCAGCACCTGCTTCGGGCAGGAGCCACCGTGCTGGCGGCAGGCGCATCGGATTGGGTGGTGCACGGGCCCTGCTCGCGCTACGAGGCCGACGAAGCGTACTTTCTGCACCATATCATTCACACCATCGATGAAGAGTTGAAGCAGCACTCCAACGTCGACCCCCACGCGCTTGCGCACTGGGTTGCCGTTCGCCACGATCAGGTGCGGCGCGGCGAGTTGATCTACGTCGCTCACCAACTCGATTTCGTCGGCCGGCGGGATCCTGTCGGCGGCTGATGCTATTGCACGACCATGGATGCTCCTGAATCCGAGACTTCTGGCGGACAAGCGAGCCCGGCGCTCGATACACCCATTTCCGAGCGGACCGCGAGCCGCGTCGTAGCCGCGTGGAGCGCGGTGAAGCCCTCGCTTCCTTTTTTCGCTTCCTGGCTCCTGCTCGACGTGATGATGAACCTGAGATACCCGCAGGAAGAGCCGGTCCTCTGGTATTTGATTCCGTCGGTCGACGTCATCGTTTTCTTTTTCTATGCGGCCATTCTCGGGTGGAACGGATGGCGTGTGCCGGCGGCGCTTCGAATCGCGCTCGTCGCTGCCATGTTCCTCGTGCGCTTCATCCGCATCGGCGATGGCGTGGAGAAGAGGTACTACCTTCGGTCATTCAACCTGTACACCGATCTACCTCTCGTTCCGAACCTGGTCGGTTTTTTCTATTCCACGACGCCGGGCTGGAAGTTCGCTCTCGTCGTTCTCGCCACGGTTGCAGGCATCATCGTTCTCGCGATCGCCACCTATCGTGCCCTGGGCTGTGTCGAGCGGTACTTGTCGGATACTCGCAACGCGCGCCGCGTAGCCATCGTTACCGTGATTTCTTTCGTCGTTCTGTCGCTGGTACCGCGCGATCCTTATTTTGCCGATTTCTACTACGGCAGCTTTGCCGCCAGCGTGGTGCCGCGGCTGCGGCACGAGGCTCATTTTCTCGCCAACGTTTACGGCTACAGCGCCGACAAAACCCAGACGATCGAGGCGGCCCAGCAGCGGCTCGCCGGCGAACCGTCGAACCTCGCCAAGCTGCACCACGCCAATGTCTATCTGATACTCGTCGAATCCTACGGCCAGGCGACGTTCGAACAGCCATTCCTCGAGGAACAGTCTCACGACGTATTCGACTCCTTCGAAAAGGAAGTGAGCGCGAACGGATTCTCGATCGTCTCGGGCGGGCTCGACTCACCCACTTTCGGCGGGCAATCTTGGCTCGCGCATGCGACGCTGGCCACGACCGTCCGCACGGCGGATCAGCTCCAGTACGAGGTGCTCCACACCCAACATCCCAAGACGATGGCGCGCTTCTTTCGCGACGCCGGCTATCGCACGGTTCTCGTTCACCCCGGTACGACCCGCGCTTGGCCGGAGGGCGAATTTTACCAGTTCGAAAAGAAATACTACTTCAAGGATTTCGACTATGCCGGGCCTTCGTTCTCTTGGGCCACGATGCCCGACCAATACGTGCTCGACTTCATTCGTCGAAACGAGATCGAACAGCAGAAGGGCCCGCTCTTCGTGCAGTACACGCTCGTTTCGAGTCACGCGCCGTGGAGTCATCAACCGGTCGTCGTCGACGATTGGTCGAGGCTCGGAGATGGTTCCGTCTACAACAGGCTCGAGATGGTTCGATTTCCCATCACCTGGCCCGATTTCGCCAACGCGTCAGAAGCCTACGTTCGTTCGATCAACTACGACTTCGAGGTCCTCAAGCGCTACATCTGCGATTACGTGCACGACGACTCTCTCGTGATCCTGCTCGGCGATCATCAGCCGGTCGGCGAGGTGAGCGGGCCACAAGCGGGCCGTGGAGTCCCCGTTCACGTGATCAGCCGTGACCCGGCGTTCGTCGAGCCGTTCCTCGCCCGTGGATACGTACGCGGAATACGGCCACGACTCGACGAGCCACGCCCACCCATGGAGGAGTTCCTCGTGATCCTGCTGCGAAGTTTCTCGACGATCTGAGACTCGCTAGTTCCAGGCGACTGCGTGTTGTCCCGAACCCCCCGATACGCAGCTGTAGCCGACGATCGTGCCGACCGAATTGATCGCGGCGGCTCGGCTGAAGCAACTGGAATCGGAGCTGAGGGCGCCGAGATCGATCATGCGCGAGCCCGGTGACCAGCGGAAACCGTGCGCTGCGCCGCTGGCGCGGTCGCTCGTGCCGACCACGATGGTTCCGGTCGCGTTGATGCCGGCGGCGAAGCTCGCAGCGCCTCCCAACGTGCCGGGATCGACCATGCTCCACGACGTGCCGCTCCCTTTCCAAAGCGCGACGTGTCGTGGGCCGGTCCCAATGCGATAGGAACCCGCCGCAGTCGCGCCGTCCGATGCCGTCCCTGCTACGCCGCTGTAAGAAGTTCCTTCTGCACTGGGCAGCGCGACGAAACTCCCCCCCGAAGCGCTGCAGTCGTAGGCGCTTTTGCTGCCGAACTGTCCGAAAATGAAGTTCGTACCCGTGGTTCGATTGCTGATCGCATTGGCAATGCTGACGCCCGCGAGATTGGGTGGCAGCACGTCGACGACGGTCCCATTCACGAAACGAACGGCGCGTTTCACGCCGCCAGATGGCGCCGCAAAGCCGACGATCTCACCGCGATCATTGATCGCCAAAGCCGTGCTGTTTCCGTCGTAGCCCGGAGCGAGATCGCTCACGCTCGAGGTCCCGGTCCACTTGACCGCGAGGGTCCGCCCACTGGCGTCGGCTCTCCAACCTACGGCGACGCCATTGTTGTTGATGTCTTGGGCGACGCTGCGCACGGTACCCGAGGGCAGCGGCAAAGCGCCAATACGGCGGTTCACCCAGGTGACCGCCCGCAAGGTTCCGCTCGAATCGTAGCTCAGCCCCACGATCACGTCGTTGTCGTTGATTCCGAGCGCCTGACTAATGCCGACGGGCCCGACCAGAGTTCCGAGATCGACGGGAGCGGCGCCGATAGGATCGACCGTCTTGCTGCTATCGCCATCATTCTCGTCAACCTCGGCCGAGCAAGCCGTTCCAGCAACACACGCAACCCATGCCGGGATCCATACGACTTTCGAGCGCAGAGATTTCGACGGGAACATTCGCATGTGAGACCTCCAACTGGCCCACGTGCAAACGCGATACCCCGTGATGCTTCCGATGACTGCGCAGCCTCTTCCTCGATCGTGCGCCGTAGGCGCTGGTCTCCACGGAGCGCTGCTGGCGTCCGTTTGCCGCGGCGCCACGCGGGCAGCTGCAGCACGGCTGTATCGGTGACGCACTCGCGAGCACTAGAAACGGAAACATGTTCTTCGTTCGCTCGGTGTACGATCGCATGAACGGCGCCCATACTGGAATCGAATGAGCAAAATCATGACAGTCGGGCACTCGACCCGCACGATACAAGAATTTCTGTTGCTCCTCGAAGCCCACGGCGTTCGCTTGGTCGCCGATGTTCGACGCTATCCGATGTCGCGCCGTCACCCGCATTTCGCGCGCCAACGCCTCGAGGCATCGCTGGCCGGCGTCAGCGTCGAGTACGTATGGCTCCCTGGTCTCGGCGGACGGCGCGAGCGCCGCATTGATTCGCCCCACGTCGCGTGGCGGGAAGCCGCGTTCGCCGGCTATGCCGATCACATGGATACGGAAGAGTTCCTACACAGCGCGGCGGAGCTCGTCGATTTGGCTGCTCGGGCGCCCACGGCGATCTTGTGTGCCGAGGCCCTCCCCGAACGTTGTCATCGCCGGCTGATTGCCGATTGGCTGACGGTCCGCGGTCTACCTGTCGAGCACATCCTCGATGCAGGGCGCCTCGCGCCGCACGAGCTCACCTCTTTCGCGCGCGTGGCCGACGGGCGGGTCATCTATGACGGCGGTCAAGGAGAGCTCGCCCTGCGGCGCCGCTCGTGAACGATTGCAATCGTGCGGGATTTGACTGGTGATCAGCGATGAGGTTCACTGCTGGCGTGATGAGCGCCTTCGCGTGGTTGAAGTCGAGCTTTTCGGTCGTGGCTTGCCTGGCGGCGTGCGACTGCGGATCGAACGACGAAATGTCGGGACCGAAGACGGTGACGTTCTCGCACGACATCGTTCCGATCTTCCAAAGCAACTGCAATTCCTGTCACCATCCGGGAAACGCAACCGCCGTGGACCTGACGCACCCATTCGATCCGGCGACCGGCATCGTCAATCGACCGAACACCTGGACGAACGCTTCGGCCAAGCTGATTGTGGATCCAGGCAATGTTGCGAACAGCTTTTTGATCCGCAAAGTGGAAGCTACCGATCTCAACCCGGAGGTAGAGGGCGAACGGATGCCGTGGAACGTGCCCCGGCTCACGGCGGAAGAGATCGCATCCGTTCGGCAGTGGATTCAAAGCGGCGCGAACAACGACGCGTTTTATCAGAGCACCATCGTTCTCATTTTCGGCGACGGCGTCTCTCTCGGAAGCACGTCCGGCAAATGCGCTTTTTGCCACTACCCGGGCACCGGCAATCCCCCCGACTTGACTCACCCGTTCGATCCCGCGCAAGGCGTCGTCAACGTGATGGGCGTGCACGGCAAGCTCGTCATCCCGGGCGATCCTGACGGGAGCATACTCGTCCAGAAGGTCGAAGCGCAGGCCGCCAGCACGGCGATAGGGCAGCCCATGCCATACCAGTTCAACCCGCTCTCGCAGGCGCAAGTGGATACGCTGAAGAGCTGGGTGACGGCCGGCGCGCCCAACGATTGAGGGCGTCGATCCTAGGCGCAGAGGTTCACAACGTGCATCTGCGTGGCATCCAGTAATCGCCAGCAGCACCTGGGGCCAGCGATTTTCGTGGTCTCGTCCCGCGACGACGGACGTTTCTCCCTCTGCTATCGTGCCGCCCGTGGAAACCGGCCGGCTCATGCGTCTCCGCGCAGCGCTCGAAACCACCGCGGTGCGCGAACACGCCATCGTTTGCACCACATTCCTCGCCGGCCGTTGGCTGCTGCATGCTGCCGGTATTCGGCTCAATTTCATTTTGGAATG
>WNGB01007279.1_pt1 | contig 32895 bp, 29 predicted proteins | sample 5400681 | NCBI WGS metagenome assembly WNGB01 (sample SAMN13153367, study PRJNA577476) | soil metagenome | isolation source: 115 cm soil or saprolite under grassland replicate 2 | place: USA:California | collected 2016-06-15
CCGGCCCCACAAGCGACCGGTCGCCGCCGCTCCCTGCGCCCACTTAGCTTCTCGAGTTAATTCCCGAGGGTAATGTTCTGTGACATTTCTTTGTTAATAACTGGCTCAATAACGCAGTGGAGCAAGTGGTTGTAGTGCCTGCCATTGTTATCGCCGCCAACGTTCGAAGTGCGGAAAGAGCTGATCCAGCCTTTGCCTTTGTAGGAGCAGATGACATCATTACCGGTGTCATCTTTAAAGAATTCGACCTTGAAATCCTGGATCTTAGACCGATCAGGAACATTGGCGTAATCGAACAATGATTTGAGTTTTGAGAAATCGAAGTTAGCGGTGTCGTGCAGATCGACACAGAACCCCACCGACGTGGAGAGCGTTCCCATCACTGGCATACCCGCCTGATCTTTCTGCGTGTTTATGATAAATTCGGCGTCCACCACAAGGAAGGTCTGTCCGCCAAACGTGAGTTTAACTCTTCCTGCCATAACAATCCTCCATTGGTTTGAAAGTTAGTTGGTTTTCCAGTTTGCAGTACGCAACCAAAATTCCCTTCAATTTTCACGTTCTACATTTTTCCAGGCTGACAGGAAGACGCAGGATGGAAAAATGTCAGATAATTTTGTTCGCGTACCACTGAGTTGCTGATTACTGTCGAAGGAAGGAGAACAACCGTTCCCACATCCAGTTGAGCATCGATTTAAATTTCGCGCCTAGTCGAGCGCGAAAACTTTGCTTCGGCGATTCCGTCTCGATGAGTTCAGGCGCCGATGGCGGCGTTTGCGTAGCGCCGCCGGTCGTGATGCGTAACCTCACTGGGGGCGTAGATCTTTCAGAACGATGGAAAAACGCGGAACGCGCGGAAGAAACGGAAGACGCGGCGCATTTCGGCGGATTTTCTGCGCATTCCGCTATTTCCGCGTTTTTCTGTCCCTCATCGTTCGTCGTTCTAAAAGAGCGTCGCATTTTCACCGGCGGCGTCATAAGTTTCCCGCCCCGTCCGGGACGTCACCTAAAGGCTTGAATTCCGGCACGTCAATCTTGACGCGGAAGACTTCAGCCGGCCCGGTCGGCATAACTTCGAGGTAGATGTCGCACACGCCCTGCATCCGTTTGTTGTACTCTTTATCCACGAACAGGCTGTATTCGAGGATCGTGCCCTGCGCCTTCTGTTCCTCCAGCAACCGCTGAATGGGCTTCTCGACCTCCTCGTCCATGAACTCGCGCGTCAGCACCTGTCCCGCTATTTCACGCAGACGGGCCGAGACGGCGCGCTCCAAATACGCCAGCACGCGGTAGGCCGTGAAGAATTTGTAGACGCCGTATTTGTCATCGGCAAGGCTGCGGCAGCCGTAAAAACAGAGGTGGTTATCGGCGTCGCGGATGATCGGGATGACCTGCATCTCTTGCGAGAGCAGTTCCATCTGGCTGATCAGACACTCGATGCGGGCCTTTTCGACCCCTTTGATCCGCCCGAACTTCGCGCCGATCGGGCCTTGCACCACGCTGTCGCGCGCGCGGTCGGTGCGAGCGACCGCCCCGGCGAAAATCAGCGAGGCCGGCGCATAAAGATCGTCGGTGTCTTCCGATTGTTTCTCGAACCAATGGGCGTCGCGCAGCTTGAGCGTTCCGACCATCACGACGTCAGACGCGGCCTGGTCCTCCGGTCGTTTGAGGAATTCGTACCGCCCGCCGGGCCGGAACTGCTCCACGACCTTCTTGTACGACTCCTCGTCGCCCAGGTCGGTGATCAGCAGCATGCCCCACTTCCACGCCTCCTCTTCGAGCGCCTCGCGGATCATCATCGGGATTTCGCCAGGCACGACCAGGTTGCAGATGTCGTCGCGGAAGTTGAAATTGTCGTTGCGGCCGGTGACGAAGCGCCGAACGGCTTCGAGCGTGGCGCTCTCGCGGTCGCGCATCGCCTGCGAGTCGGCGTTGTAGATGAAGAACTCGACCGGCTTGCGCTGCTTGCCGTCGGGGACGACCGAGTTCTCGAAGAAGAGCCAGATCTGGCGGTAACTGGATTCGAGCGGGCGAATCTCCTCGAAGAGTTTCGCCATCACCTCGTCGCGCACGCCCTCGGCCTGGTCGATCTGCCGCTGGAACTTCTTCAGAGTCTCGTCATAGCTGTCCGCGTCGGAGAGCAAGGATTCGAAGTCGGTCAGGCGCGATAGGAATTCGCTCGCCGTCTCCGGCGTGAAAATAGTCTCTATGGCGGTCTTCTGTTCCCCCAGCCGCGGATGAATGGCCACGAAGATTTCGTCCAGCACTTTGCGCACTGGCGCTTCGGCGTCGGCGAAGAGCTCGGCGACGGTTGCCGTCTTGACTTCCTGCTTGGCCATCATTCAACTCCTTTCGAAGCGCCCGCGACCTTCTCCAATTCGCCCCGGAGACGGGCGAGGGCCTCGAGAATCTGTTTGCGTTGTTTCGGATCGGACCAGGCGCGTTTGACCGAAGGGAGCGACCAGCGGTCCTTCATGCGATAGAGCAGATCGATGGCGTTCTTCAAATCCGCAATGTCGTTGCGCTGTCCCGGGACCCTCTTCTGGATGTTCTCCGGGCTGAAATCCTTGAGGCTGCGAAATTCGAGATCGGCCACGAACTCCGTCGCCTCTTCGCCCGCCTGTGTCTCAAAATGGATCGAAGGCTTGAACTTCCGGAAGGCGTCATCGGCGCTGTCCACACGCACAGGCTCCTCGTCCTCGGTCTCGACTTCTCTTCCCATCCGCTCGAGCGTCACCGGAACCACCGCCAACGTCGTGTCAGTAGGAACCGGACGTACCGCAGGGGTAATACCTTTGCGGATAACTTCTATTTTAGGCATATCTTTCCACTCCTAAAGTTGGAGATGTTAATGTGATGATAACGTGGTACTTTTGCTTATCTGAGCCGCTAATTGTATAAGGAAAACGCTTGAACCTCTTCCTCGACTTTATACATTTCTTCACGCTTTTGCGGGTGGTGAGAAGCCGTGAATCGCCGAGATCTCAATAGAGTCCTGGCGCGTGTATTTCAATAACGTTGAAACGGCTGGATAGGCTGTTTATCCAGGCGGTTAGAGTTCAGACAGTCAAGGAATTTCCGATCGCCGATTCCAGTATCAGCCTAAGGCGGCGAATGGAGATCTACGGCATATCAGGGGCTAAAAGCAGCTAAAGTTTGCGCTGACAAACGTGTTTATCTGTGATTAAATACGCCTGCGAAAAATCGCCGGTGGTAAGTTACCATCGAAAGCAGATCAATCCGGCGTCAGACTTGGCAAATAGATCAAAACTGGCGTCGCCTGGATTGGTTACTGCAATTTGACCACGACGCGAATCTCTAATCCCAATAACGACCGTTCCTGCAGACTCGACTCCAATTCTCGTTTAAGTACCTCCGCTTGTATTTCAGGGAGGATGAAAGCGTCACGGTCGAGCGTAATCGTTACCATTTGCACCCGGTGTAATCCGTCAGTCCCCCGTTCGAGTACCGGCGCGGCCTCCACCGCGCGGATCTTGGGTTCGAACGCCCTGGTCATCGCTTCCAGGTCGGGATAGGTAACCGGGCGCTCGCGCGAGAGTAGCATCTCAGTGAACCTTCGCCTGGTCTCCATCAAATTTGCGCCGTCATCTCCCCCTGCGGCCCCGGTTATATTTCTGATCTCCAACATCCGCGGCGTTGCGCGGTTTAGAAAGCCTTTGATCCCACCGGCGGCGACATCGTTGCCCAGTTCCCCATTAGAAAGCAGCGCCCGGACATTGACGTAGGCGTCCGCCTCGCCGCGAGCTGTGCGCGCAGGATCGATTTCGAGCCTGCTCTGGCGAACTCGATAGCGGCCGGCGCCTCCATCGGCGCTGGGGTCGGTGTCGAGCAGATACGTCGAGCCGCGTTCCCCTTTGACCGAGAGCATCTTGACTAGATGCCGCGCCCGCCCGCCTCCCGTAGTTAACGGAACTGTTACGCCGTCTCCGGAAAAATTGATCGTCTCATTGAGCGCTTCTATGTTCGAAGCCGTGTCGCAATGCAGCGCGACGCGAACCAGGTCCTCAGAGATGTTCGCCGCCTCTTTCGGCAAGCCGATTCGCAGCCAGGCCCGCCGCGCGTCGAACAGGTTCTTCTGCCCCGCTTGTTGAAATATTCTTCCCAGCGGCGCTTCCATCTTCATCGGGATCCGGGTCAGGAACCGCCGGGCACTTGGAATGTGCGGCAGGACTAAGATGCGACTGCCATAAAACCCTTCAGGCAGCAGGGCCTCATCACGAGGCTCGGCGCCTCCTACCAGCCATTCCAGCTTGCGCACGCCGCCGTTCGCCGCGCGCGGGCGCAGCAAGCCTTCGGCTCGTATCCCCCCTTCGTCATCGATCAGGCACCAGACTTCGCGTTTCAAATAAGCGGACAGATCGCGGGCCTCGGGCAATAATTCAAAATAGAATCCATGCCGGCTTAGATGTTCCGCCGTATCGACGTCGACCGCAATGTAGATCGCAGGATTGTTACCCAACTCCGCGGGCGCTCCGTCGAACGAAGGCCGCGCGTCTTCCAGCTCTTTAGTCATCTCCGTCCCGTGATGTATACGCAACATCCCGTCCTGATAGATTACTACCAAGGCTATCCTGGCGGCGGAGACGTCGATGGAAGCGTCGAGCGTGAACGTCAACTTCTCCCGCGACGTCGACTCGCCGATCAATTCCGTCATCTCTTCAAAAGACTCGCGCCCATTTAATAAATTGAATCTGATGACGGTCTGCGCCGCGCGCGCCCGGCGTTCCGGCATTCCCATCCCCGACATCAACTCGTCGAGAATCGCCAGCGGGATGCTCTCGGCCGCTTGCTCGTAGACTTCGGCTATCTGCGCGGCGAATGAGCGGAGCAGCACGGCCAGGATCGGGTCCGTCTCCTGCGTAGTGACGCCGTACTCTTTGAGCAGGCGGCGGAAGTCGTCGCGGAGTTTTTTGTCTATTTCAGTTGGGCGAGGTGGTTGCCATTGCGACATATCTGCCTGACTTCTCAATTGCCTTTCTTGTTATCGTAGATGCGCGTCTCCTCGAATCCCTGTCTCGGCCTCGCCGCGCCGCCGGCCCTTCCCGATTCGCCGGGGGCGGGCGGCGCCACTCTGGACTTTGAAACGCTGCGTGACGGCGGCAATTTCGCCCCTCCACGAACGGGGATATGCGGCAGCGGCGTTACAGGCCAGATGATTTTCGGGATTCCCCACCAGAGCCCGGCAAGAATAGCGAGCGCGATGGCAAACCTGAACAGGAGCCACAACAACTCCTTCCACTGCTCGGGCGGCGGCTGCGGGGCTTCCGCGCTCTCCGTCGCCAGCCTCATCTCTTCCCGCTCCATTGTCCTGTCCGGCGCGCATCCGGCGGCCGCGCGGCAATTCCATGGAATGACGCCCTGAAGGATTTTTTCGTCGAGCGTCTTGATCTGAACCCTGAAATTGAGCGATTTCAGATCGTGATAATCGCGGCGCCGGGTGAAGAACAGGATCCCGATCTGTTCATTCAAAGATTGCTTCGCCCCCGCGAGGAATTTGGCCAGCGACCTGGTATCGGTAGCCTTGGAATACTGCTCCTTGTTCTCTTGCGGAAAGACCATCTGCTTCAGCGCGCCGGCATCTGTCTCATCGCCGACGCCTACTGTGAATGTCTGAATGTTGACCTCGTTGAGCTTCTTGATAACGCCGTCCAGATTATCCTTCCTCTGCAGCACCTCCGGGTCATCGCCCTGTCTAAGGTCCTGTCCGGCATCATTTTTCCCATCGGTCAGGATGACGAGCATGTATTGCCGGTCCGGTTCCTTCTTCTTGAGCCTTTGCAGCCGGTTCAGCGCGAAGATGGTCGCGCTGTAGAGCGCCGTGTTTCCATCGCGTCGGACCTGAAGACCGCCGATCTGCGCCTCCGCCGCCTCCGGCGTCTCTGCGAAGACGGCGTTTTCGATTCTCGCCCGCACCTCGTGACTTTCGAACGGCGCGATGGCGATCCGGTCTCCGGGGCGGAACTTTTCGACCAGGACGCGCGCCGCATCCTTCGCCGCATCGAGCCGCGTGCGCCCTCCCAGGCTGCCCGTGATCATGCTGCCGCTGAGGTCGAACAACATCATCACATCCAACTTGCCCTCCGTCGCCCGGTTGGAGACTTTGAACGGTGTGAATTCCCTGCCCTCGCGCATGAATAGCGAGCCGGCCTCGCGCACTTTGATCATTTTCCGCAGTTCCTCGGAGCGTGAGGGCAGCTTGACCTGGTCGGGTTTGGCGAATTTGAGTTCCGCGTGGAAGTACGGCCGCGGATCATTCTCATCCAGCGCGAGCAATTCGACTCTCTCCGCCGGTCGAATGTCCTGCGCCTTTTCGGCGCGACACCCGATGCCGCAAAGCGCGACGAGGCAAATCAAGAAAATTTTCGACCTCTGCAAGCGCCTCTTCGCCGCAGAGCGGCGATTGAGTTTAGCCGTGGGTTTCAACCCACGGCGGGCGCGAAATTTTTCCCACGTCGCGTCAGCGACGATTGAGTCGACCTCAGGCGCCAGACGTCGCGGAGGGTTCAACCGTCGCTCGCGCGACGCGGGAATTTTCTCCAACCGTCCCGTGGGTTGAAACCCACGGCTAAAGTCAGGCGCCGCTCTGCGGCGGAGAATTGCAAGCCGCTTGCAGAGGTCGAAAATTTTTGTCAGGTCGCTACCGCTCTCTGTATTGTAATTCCCAATCATTCAGCGTATGCCCCCTTTCCCGGCGTTCAACGTAATGGCCGGGTGCGGCTCGATGTAGAAGCGGCGATCTCTAGATAGCAGGATGGCGTGCCGCGGTTCGACCAGGCTGTCAGGGATGTAGATTTGAAGCTCGGGGGAAAGCATCGTCGTCGATTGGCTCGCGCTCAAGCGGCCGATCACATACTTCTCCCCGTTATGGATCTCCCACTGCTTGCGACTCTGCTTATACCGCTTCTGCGTCGCGGCGTCGGCGCTGTTGACGAACTCGAGCATGCCCTGGCGAGTGAGTATCGGCGCGAGGCTGATGAAGGTCGTGATGCCCAGTCCGGCCAGCGCCATTCCGATCGCCTGTGAATTGCCGCCTCCGATGAGATTGGCCAGCAGCAAGTAGGCCAGGCCGCCGACCACGCCTCCGGCCATGCCGCCCAGCAATCCGTTGAAGACGCGCGAGCGATTGACCTTCCACCAGCGCAAACTGATCCCGAATCCGATAAGCGCTCCCGCGATCAACCATGAGAGCACGTCGGCGGCGAACCCGGCGTCGATCATCGCCGCCCTGATAAACCGCGCGACCCACCCGCCGGCCGCCCCCGCAATGGCCCCGCCGACGACGCCGATCAATATCCAAAGCGGGACGATCGCGTCTCCGAGCCGGCGGTCATTGACGCCGACGCTCAGCCCGCCGATCAACGCTCCGAGCAGGGTGAAGGCGATCATATCGTAATACTCCACATCTATTGCGAGGGGGATCTGCAGCAACGACCAGATGAACCAGCAGATGACTCCGGCCAGGGCGCCGATCAACGCCATCTCCCAGATCGTCTGTTGAAAACTGCGTCCCTGCTGAACCCTCTGGATGAACGTCTTGCTCTGATCGATCCTCCGTTGCTGATCCTTGATATTGAACCGCAGCATCGTCCGTCCGAGGATGATCTCGTCGCCGGTGCGCAGCTCGGTCCTATCGGTGATCTCATAGAGTTCGCCGTCGCGGTTCAATTCGAGCGAGGGGCGTTTGATCGAGACCCGGATAACGTCATTCGGTCTGACGCCCTGTTCGGGCAACTCCATTGAGCCGTCCAGATCCTTTCCTTCCCATCGACAAGTGGGATTCCCTAGCCCTTCGCGCCAGCCCCTCAGAACATAGCCATCCCGCTCCTCGAACTCGGCCAGGATGTCTCCCAGGAGATCATTCAGGACCTCGTTCTCATCGATCGTGACCGTGCGATGAATCTCTCCATCCTGAGTGTCAAAATAAATCTGATATTTCGGCATATCATTATTTTTCTGTCTTACTTTTTTGTCTTACATATTTTTGTCATTTTTCCGTCCGCCGGCCGAAACAATGATCACAGCCCCTCTTCCCCTATCCGGGCTTGAGACAAATGGTAGATTTCCAGAGCTTGGGGAAGATCAGGGATCACCCAATCGCATCCGATGCAACGACCATTCTCCATGTCCCAGCATTGAATGCACATCGCGCGCGGGCAGTTTCCGCATTTCCGCAGGTCCCTTTCTTTCGCCTCGCGCCGGCAGCGGACACAGCGACCGGCGGACTGTCGATTGCCCAATCGCTCGTCCCACCACTCCTCTTCTTCTATCGAAAGCAGGGGCGTTCGGGAACGCTCACAACTGGCGCAGCGGTAGGAGTCCGCGTTCCAACAGTTGAGACAGACCGAATTTCCGCAGCGCGGGCAAGACTCCCGCGAACTCCCCAGCATTCTACGACAGATATGACAGCGCGCTGAGCGGTTGCGTAAGCGCCAGGCGATCACCGCGCCCCCAACGGCTGCTCCGAGTACGACGGCCCAAACTTCGATCATTCCCGAGTCAACCAGGCCCGAGTTAGTCAGGCCGCCCGGCGGGGAATAGCCGGACAATCGTATATCCCTGCTCAATATCCCGCCTGAAGCGATCCCGATTCCGGCTGCGAGCAAGGGGAGATAGAGGTCCAGGGGCGAGTAGCTCGGAGTTCCGCGCAACCCCCACAAACCATACGCCAGCAAGCCCATTAAAGCTCCACACACCAGGATTGCCCCGCCGTTCATAGACAATCCGACAACGTATTGGATCACCCCGATGACCAATGCCGAGATGATTGTAAGTAGAATCCGCGATCCCATGATCGAGAATTTAACGCAAAGCGATAGCTCGTCTCAATGCCGAACCGGCGCCGGCGTCTTTGCCGGCGCTGTTCCTGCGTCCAGCCGAGAGCGATTAGAAGACAGGCTGATAATCCGCGGCGGCGGAGTTAAGTTTCTGGCCGCCTATAACCCCACGTTGGCGGAACTCAAGGCGCGCGTAGAGAAACAACCCGCTTACTGGGGGATTGGTAAAAATGAGTATTCGTAGTGAAAGTTTTGTTGACAATATTCAATGGGGCGTTTATAAACTATCGTCAGGCGTACTGAACACTAGTTAACTTGAAGCTCTCAGGGCGCGAACTTGATGGCTTCATTGTTTATGTAGAACGAATGTAGAAAGAAGATTATGAGACGACACGAAAGACATAGACAATTACCTGTGACGTCGCTGCTCATAAGTAGCGGCTCCTTTTCGGATTCCCTATCTAGCTTCTCTTCCGCCTGCTTCATTTCCCTCCAAACCACCTGCTCCTGTTGTTGTTGTTGTCGCTAATTCCTCGGGCGACGCGGCTTTGGGCACAACAAAGCTTCCGCTGATTTCCCTTACAAACTAATTCCGAAGGTTGCGTAAGAGTCGCGCCCTGGCGCCTCGCGCGCAGCCGATGGATGGGACTTATAGGGCCTATAGAACTTATAAATCCCATAAGTCCTATAGGCCAAGCCCTATAAGAGACTTTCCGCAAGAGGAGCGTTGTCATGAAATTCGAGATCGCTGATTGGAGATTTGAAGTCACGTGGGACGGGCTGCTCTGCCAGCCTATCGAGCGCGGGCGAGCGAAGGCCGCGAAGAAATCCCCCGCTCAGCCCAACAGCCGTGAACGCGCGGGCGAATTGAACCGTCACGCGCTCGGACTCGCAGTTCAAACTTTCAACAAACAAACACACCGAAAAGGAGCCACGAAATGAGTTTGATTGAACCACATGGCGGAAGACTGATTGACCGTGAAGCGCGCGGGGCCGAGCGCGAATCGCTGCTGCGGGCGTCGACGCATATGCCGGAGCTGACGCTCAACGCGCGCGCTGAGGCCGACATGGAATTGATCGCCCAGGGGGCGCTCTCGCCGCTCGAAGGCTTCATGGGAGAGGCCGATTACGTTCTAGTGCGCGACCAGCGACGGCTGGCCAACGGTTTGGTCTGGACGATCCCGGTGACGCTGTCGGCGACCGGGGAGGAGCGGGCGAAGTTGAAAATCGGCGACGACGTCGCGCTGCGTTCGCGCGACGGGCGGCTGTTGGCCGTGCTGCATCTGGCCGAAATCTTCAAATACGACAAGCAGCTCGAAGCCGAGCGCGTTTACCTGACGACCGAGGATAAGCATCCGGGAGTGAAGGCGCTTTACGCGCAGGGCGATTATCTGATCGGCGGCCACGTTAGCGTGGTTGAGCGTCATCGTCGCCACGAGTTCGCGCCGTACCGCTACTCGCCCCGCGAATTGCGCGCCTTGTTCGCCGAGCGCAGATGGCGGAGCGTCGTGGCCTTCCAGACGCGGAACCCAGTGCACCGCGCCCATGAATACATCCAGAAATGCGCGCTCGAAACTGTAGACGGATTGTTGCTCCATCCGATAGTGGGCGAGACGAAATCCGACGACATCCCGGCCGGGGTCCGGCTGCGCGCCTACGAAGTGATCATCGAGCACTACTACCCGCAATCGCGAACGCAGCTCGCGGTGCTGCCCGCCGCGATGCGCTACGCCGGGCCGCGGGAGGCCATCTTCCACGCCATCATCCGGCAGAACTACGGATGCTCGCACTTCATCGTGGGGCGCGATCACGCGGGCGTCGGCAATTACTACGGCACGTACGACTCGCAACTCATCTTCGGCCATTTCGAGCCGGGCGAGTTGAAGATCGCGCCGATGTTCTTCGACAACACGTTCTTCTGCCGCAAGTGCGACGGGATGGCGTCGCTCAAGACCTGCCCACACGACCAGTCGCACCACGTCAGCCTGAGCGGCACGCGCGTGCGCGAGATGCTTTCGCGGGGCGAGATCCCGCCGGTCGAATTCACGCGGCCCGAAGTCGCGCAGGTTCTGATCGAGGGGCTGCGCGGGTTGAGCGCGGCGGCATGATGGAGTGGGACAGACTTTAGTCTGTCCTGACTCACGGACAGACTAAAGTCTGTCCCACTCCGGAGAAATCAGGCGGTGTAGCCAAGTGGTAAGGCGAAGGTCTGCAAAACCTTTATACGTCGGTTCGATTCCGGCCGCCGCCTCCAAAATTACAAGAGAGGAAAAAGTCCGTGACGCGAGGATTCACATTATGGTTTACGGGGCTGTCGGGCGCAGGCAAGACGACACTCACAAAAGCGCTCGTCCCGCAACTGCGCGATCGCGGCGTCAAGATTGAAGTTCTCGACGGCGACGAGGTGCGCACAAATCTGAGCAAGGGTCTGGGCTTCTCCAAGGAAGACCGCGACGTCAACATCCGGCGCATCGGCTACGTCAGCCGGCTGCTGGCGCGCAACGGCGTGGGCGTGATCGCGGCGGCCATCTCGCCTTACCGCGAGATACGCGACGAGGTGCGCCGCCTCGTCGAGGCTGACGGCGCGGCCTTCGTGGAGGTCTTCGTCAAAGCCTCGATCGACGCGCTCGTCGCGCGCGACGTGAAGGGGCTATACAAAAAGGCCCTGGCCGGCGAGATCAAACAATTCACCGGCGTCTCTGACCCTTACGAAGAGCCGTTCGAGCCGGAGCTGGTGGTCGAAACCGACCGCGAAACGATCGAAGAGAGCGCGGCGAAGATTCTGGCCAGGCTCGAGGAATTGAATCTGATCGCCTCCGCGCGGCGGTCGAGCGACGCGGCGGAGAGCGCAAAGGCGGCGTTATGAAACTCAATCAAAACCGATCCGGCAAGGTTTATTTGGTCGGCGCGGGGCCGGGCGATCCGGGCCTGCTCACGCTCAAGGCGCGCGATCTGATCGCAGAAGCCGACTGCGTGATCTACGACTACCTGGTCAACCCGGAGATTCTCGAACACGCTTCCGCCGGCGCCGAATTGATCTACGTCGGCAAGCGCGGGCTTGAGAGTTCCCAGCAACTGTGGACGCAGGCGGAGATCAACCGCCTGCTCGTCGCAAAAGCCAATGAACATGCGGTCGTCGTGCGTTTGAAGGGCGGCGACCCGTTCATCTTCGGCCGCGGCGGCGAGGAGGCCGAGGCGCTGGTCGAGGCCGGAATCGAATGGGAGGTCGTGCCCGGAGTTTCGGCCGGCTCGTCGGTAGCCGCATACGCCGGCATTCCGATCACGCATCGGGGCTTGAGCAGTTCGGTGACTTTCGTCACGGGCCACGAAGACATGTCGAAACCGCAATCGGCGATCCGCTGGAATCATCTTGCGAAAGGCGCCGACACGCTGGTCTTCTTTATGGGCCTGGCGCGCGTCGCGGAGATCGCCGATCAATTGATCTCGAACGGGCGCGACGCCGATACGCCGGTGGCGGTCATCCGCTGGGGGACGTACGGCCGTCAGGAGACGGTCGTCTCGAATCTGGCCGAGGTCGCGGCGGCGGTCAAACGCAGGAAGCTCACCTCTCCCGCGCTAATCGTCGTCGGCGAAGTCGTTCGGCTGCGCGAAAGATTGCAGTGGTTCGAAGAGGCGGGCAGACACGCAGGTCTGCCCCTACACGCGAATTACGCCGCGCCCAACCCGTTCTTCGAGGCGCTGGCGAGCTAAATCAGAGGATCGAGGATAGAGGATAGAGGATAGAAGATCGCGGACAATCTATTTTCGATCCTCGATCTTCGATCCTCTATCTTCGGTTCAAGTAATGCGCTATTACCCGATCTACCTCGATCTCAAAGGGCGCGACGTGTTAGTCGTCGGCGGCGGCGCGGTCGCCGAAGGCAAGGCGCTCCAGCTCCTCGAAGCCGGGGCCCGCGTGACCGTCGTCAGCCCGCAGTTGACCGAAGCGCTGCGCGCGGCGGCTGACCGCGGAGAGATTACTCACCTCGACGGCTCTTTCGCCGAGGGAGATTTGAACGGCGCGTTTCTGGTCATCGGCGCGACCGACGACCGGAAAGTGAACGAGAAGGTCGCAAGGGCGGCCAGGGAACGCGGGATGCTTTGCAACGTCGTCGATCAACCTGATCTTTGCAATTTCATTACGCCCGCGCTGGTCACGCGCGGAGAGTTGCAGATCAGCGTTTCGACCGGAGGCGGCAGCCCGACGCTCACACAGCGCGTCAAACGCGAAGTCGCGGCTCTGATCGGAGAAGAATACGGCGTCTTGCTCGAACTCGCGGCTGAGATGCGCGCCGAGGCGAAAGACCGCATCGCCGATTTCGAGCGGCGCAAAGAAGTGTTACGCGCGTTCGTCGAATCCGACGCGCTCGACCTGATTCGCGCGCGCAGGCGCGATGAGGCCCGCGCCCTGGCGCGCCGATTTTTGCAGGACGTCGAATGAGATTTATGGGTCTTATAGGTCCTATTCAGAGAGAGGAACAATGAGTCAAGCGCAAACGGAACTTTCGGAATTCGAAATCAAACAACTCTCCCGGCGTTTTGAAAACGCCGGGATCGAAGAGATTCTGGAATGGGCGGTCGAAAGGTTCTCGCCGCGACTGGTGATGACATCCAACTTCGGCGCCGAGGGAGTTGTCGTGATCGACCACCTGGCGCGCGTCGCGCCCCGGACGCCGATCATCTATCTGGAGACCGGGTTTCAATTCGCCGAGACCGATCAATTGAAAGAGCGGTTGCGCGCGCGCTACGGACTGAACATCATCGAGCGCCGCGCCGCGTTGAGCGTCGAAGAGCAGAACCGAATATACGGCGAGCGCCTTTACGAACGCGACCCTGACCTCTGCTGCCGCATCCGCAAGGTAGAGCCGCTCAGTCTGGCGCTCAGGGGCTACGACGCCTGGATCGCGGCGCTCAGGCGAGATCAGTCGCCGACGAGAGCCAACATCGGCGTCGTTGAATGGAACGCGCGACACGGCCTGGTCAAGATTAACCCGCTGGCCGCCTGGACCCGCCGGCAGGTGTGGGATTACATCGTGGCTCACGAACTCCCCTATAACCCGCTCTACGACGACGGATACACGAGCATCGGGTGCGTCCCCTGCACTCGACGCGTGGTCGCCGGGGCGCATGAACGCAGCGGGAGATGGGACGGGGAGAAGAAGATGGAATGCGGAATCCATCTTTAACCTGACTTCTTAATTCAATCCGTCCTGACGCGCTCTGCGATCAGGTCGTGGACGTGTTCGATCAATTCCCGAACGTTATCCATCGTGTAACCTTCCACGTTGACGGGCGGCAGGACTTCCAGGTAAACGTCGCCCGGAACGACGCGCTTTTCGCCTTTGCGCATGACCAGCCTCGTGTCGTTAACCACTACGGGGACGATCGGAACCCCCGCCTTGATGGCCATATAGAAAACCCCTTTTTTGAACTCCTTCACTTGCCCGTCGGCTGTGCGCGTCCCTTCGGGAAAGGCCATGAGTGAATGTCCGCGCCGCAACTCGTCCGCGGCGCGCCTCGCGCTTTGCATCGCGCGCTCGCGGTTGCTGCGGTCAATCGGCACGACGTGCGCGAGAGGGAACCCCTGCTTCATTATCGGAATGCGGAACAACTCGATCTTCGCGATGGCGCCGACGTTGTGGCCAAGGTAGGAGAAGAGCATCGGCGGATCGAGGTTGCTCTGGTGATTGGCGATGAAGACGTAGGCCTGATCGCGGTCGAGGCGTTCAAGCCCCGAAACGTGCACGCGCGCCCCCGCCGCCCACACGTAACCCCGGCACCCGAACTTCGCCGGCGGGAAGATGAAATCTTCGACGCCGAAAAACTTCCGCAGGATATGGCCGACGGCGATAGCCGGAAAGCCTATGAAAACCAACAACAGAAACGCGACGAGGAAGGTCCAGTAGTATCGAATCATATAGCGCGGGAGTGGGGAGTGGGGAGTGGGGAGTGGGGAGTGGGGGAAAAACGCGGGCCTTAGCAACTCATTCTTCTTCCCCACTCCCCACTCCCCGCTCCCCACTCCCTACTCAAATAACAGTCCCGTCAGTGATCGTCGCGCCTTTGGGGATTACGACGATGCCCTCGCGGATGTGGTAGTTGTCGCCGTCGAAATGTTGGCGCCCGGCCTCGTTAAGGATGCGGACGTTCGATCCTACCCGCACGTTCTTATCGATGATGGCTTTGCGAATGACGGTGTTTTCGCCGACGCCTATCCAGGGCAACCCGCGCTGGCGGTCGTCGGCCAGTTCGGGCAGCGACTGGTAATAATCGGCGCCCATCATGAGCGTGTCTTCGAGGCGCGTCCCGCTCTCGATGCGCGAGCGGATGCCGATGACGGAATGGATGACCGAAGCCCGATTGAGGATGCAGCCGTCGGAGATCAGCGAATCCCTGATTTCGCAGTCGGCGAATTTGGTGCTGGGCAAATAACGCGGGTCGGTGTAAATCGGCGCGTCGGCGTCGAACAGGTTGAATTTCGGCATCACCGAGGCGAGGTCGAGATTGGCGTTGTAAAACGAGCTGATGGTTCCGATGTCTTCCCAGTAACCGTTGAACAGATAAGCCTGCACGTTGTACACGCCGATGGACGCAGGGAGGGCCTCGCTGCCGAAATCCTTGTACTTCTCGTCTTTGAGTAATTCGCGCAGCGCGTTGTACTTGAACAGATATACGCCCATCGAAGCGATGAAGGGCCGGCGTTCGGCGTCGTCCGGGCTCAACCCGAGTTTGGTCGTGTCCACGCGCATCGCGTCCAACCGGTCGGCGGACGGCTTTTCGCTGAACTCGACGATCCGGCCCCCGTCGTCGGTCTTGAGCAGACCGAAACTGGAGGCGCGTTCGTAATCGGCCGGGATCACCGAGACCGTCACGTCGGCGTTCGTCTCCAGATGATGGTTGATGAACTTGCGGTAATCCATCTGATAGAGGTGGTCGCCCGACAGAATCAGCACGTGGCTCGGATCGAAGTCCCGGACGTGAACCATGATCTGGCGCACCGCGTCCGCCGTGCCCTGAAACCAGTTTTTATTTTCGGGCGTCTGTTCGGCGGCGAGGATTTCGACGAATCCGTCCGAAAATCGGCTGAACCTATACGTCCGCGCGATGTGGCGGTTGAGCGAGGCCGAATTGAACTGGGTTAAGACGAATATGTAATGAAGCCCGGAATTAATGCAATTAGAGACGGTGATGTCGACCAGCCGGTATTTGCCGCCGAGCGGCACGGCGGGTTTTGAACGTTCTTTCGTGAGAGGGAAGAGGCGCGAGCCGACGCCCCCGCCTAGTATGATGGATAGAATTTGTTTAGTCATAGGGTTCCTCCTCCGCTTGGCTCATCATAAAGACTGAGCTAAGCTTGGGCGCCGGTGAGCATAAGAGAGCAAATATCGTTTTTCAAGGACGTAGTTTCAATAGCGCCCTCTGTTGAAGCGGCTGTCAACGCGCGCCAGGGAGTGGTCGCGCTGGAATCCACGGTCATCGCGCACGGATTGCCGTCGCCACACAACGTCGAAACGGCTCGCGATTGTGAATCCGAAGTCCGTCTGTCGGGCGCGCTGCCGGCGACCATCGGAGTCGTCGCGGGGCGCGCGGTGGTCGGATTGGATGATCAGCAGATTCAATCCATCGCCAAAGGTCCCGGCGTGGCGAAAGTCAACCTGGCGAATTTGGCTCATGTGATCGCGGAACAGGAGTGGGGCGCGACGACTGTCGCGGCGAGTTTGCACGTGGCGAATCTGGCCGGGATCAAAGTCTTCGCTACGGGAGGCGTCGGCGGCGTTCATCGCGGCGCTTCTGACAGCTTCGACGTCTCGGCCGATCTGATTGCGCTGGCGCGTTACCCGGTGATAACTGTCTGCGCAGGCGCGAAGGCGATTCTCGATCTGCCGAAGACGATGGAGGTCTTGGAGACACTGGGCGTGCCGGTGATCGGCTATCAGACTGATGAGCTGCCCGCATTTTATTCGCGTTCGAGCGGGCTGAAGTTGGATTTGCGCGCGGACGGCGCCCGGCAGATTGCGAAGACCGTCCTGACGCATTGGCGAATGGGATTTTCAACCGGCGCGCTGGTGGTGGCTCCGGTTCACGCCGAAGACGAAGTCCCGGCAAACGAAATCAAAGATGTGATTGACGAAGCGCTGGAAGCGGCCGCGCGCGAAGGCGTCGCCGGTCGCGGCGTCACGCCTTTTCTGCTTTCCAGGATCGCGGCGAAGACCGGAGGGCGCGCGCTCCGCGCAAACGTCGCTCTGTTGAAGAACAACGCGAGAATCGCCGGCGCAATCGCCGTTGCGCTGTCGGACATGTCACAATAAGCGACGCCCTGAAACGATGAGAATCGCCCACGGGTACGCATCGCTTCCGGCGTGCAGTCGTGGGGAAAGACGTATCGATCAGGAATCAGCCCCCCGAAGGCGCCTCGTTGGCGTCGAGTGATTATCGCTCGCAATCGCGCGCATCCGGTCCCAAGCGCGCTGCGGGGCTCCAATTGGTCTTCCGCACATCACTGCACGCTGGAAGCGATGCGTACCCAGGGAGTTTCCAAGGAAAACGAATGAATCTCAACGACATACGCAGACTCTTCGATTACACCGACTACGCCAACGGCCTCGCGCTCGACGCGGCTGAGAATTTGACCGAAGAGCAACGGCGACACGACTTCAAGATCAGTCACGGCTCGATCCACGGAACGCTCGTTCACATGGCAGGCGCCGAATGGATATGGCTCGAACGGTGGAAAGAGGCGTCGCATTCGCGCATCTGGACGGCCGACGATTTCGCCTTCGCCGGCGTCGCGGCGCTGCGTTCGCGGTGGCGAGAGATCGAAGCCGGGCGACGGGAGTTGCTCGAAAATTTGACCGAGGAAAGACTGCAGCAGGATTTGAGCTACAAGAACCTCAAAGGCGAGCCGTTCACACTCCCGCTCGTCGAACAGATGCAGCACGTCGTCAACCACGCGACGCTCCACCGCGGGCAGGTCGTCGGGATGATCCGACAACTCGGCTTGCAGCCGCCTGCAGTTGATTTGGTTTATTATTTGATCGCGCGGAAAAGTTCGTAGCGCCGCCTTCAGAAGGAACGGTTTGGTTACAGTCAATTTCCGCCTTAAGGCGACGCTACGAACGATCAGCTTCACGCCTTGAAGATCACATCAATCGCCCTCAACACGTTCAGGGAATCGGCGCGCGACCGCGCGCTGTACAACCTGGCTTTGCTCGCCATCCTGCTGGTCGTCGCGTCGCTCGTGGTGGGGCGCATCGCGGTCGGGCAGGAGGCGAAGATAATCATCGATCTCGGACTGTCGGCGATGACCGTCTTCGGCGTGTTGATCGCCATCCTTCTGGGCATCGGGCTTGTTTCAAAAGACATCGAGAACGGCGCCATCGCCAACGTCCTCTCGAAGCCTGTCCGCCGCTCGGAGTTCATACTGGGCAAATATTTCGGGTTGTGTCTGACGCTGTTTCTGAGCAGCGCGGCGACGGCGGCGGCGATCGCCGTCGCGCTGATTTACGCGCAAGGCGGCGTCGCCGCAGCCCAGTTGCGGTTGTGGCCGGCGGCCTGGCTGATCTTCCTGGAACTGGCGATCATCACGGCCGTGACTCTGTTGTTCTCGTGCTTCTCGTCGCCCGCGCTGTCGGCGCTGTTCGCGCTGCTGGTCTTTCTGATCGGCCGATGGAGTCCCGACCTGAAGCTCCTCGCCGAAACTTCGAGTTCGGCCGTCGCGCGGGCGGTCAGCCGCGCGCTTTACCACCTGCTGCCGAACCTGGCCAATTTCAATTACATCAACGAAACCGCGCGCGGCGAGACGGCGCCGTGGCGAATGGTCGCGGGAAACACGGTCTACGCGGTCTTTTATATAGCGGCCATGCTGGCGGCTGCGGTGTTGATCTTCAACCGCAGGAATTTCAAATGAGCGATACCAAAAAAGATCGAGGATCGAGGATCGAGGATCGAGGATCGAGGATCGAAAATAGACTGTCCGCGATCCGCGATCCTCGATCCTCGATCCTCGATCTTCAACCATCATTGACTTGGTCGATTCTGCTGGTCCTTTTCCTGGCGCTCGGCGCCGTCGCGCAGAACTGGATGGATTCGCAGCGCCGCGCCCCGCTGGCGGTCGAAGAGACGCTCTACGTCAACTCCGGCGAAGCGCTCAAGCGCGCCAGCCTCGGGTTCGACGGCCTGATGGCCGACGTCTACTGGATTCGCACGCTGCTCTTTCGGCGCTGTCTTCCTGCCTGACATCGACGCCGACGCCGCGATCCGGTTCGTCGAGCGCGGCATTCGCAACAATCCCGACGAATGGCGACTTTATCAAGACCTGGGGTTCGTCCAGTGGCGTCGGAGTCGTTTTCGCGAGGCCGCCGAAGCCTACGCGCGAGGCTCCGAGTTGCCGCGCGCTCCCGCATGGATGCGAACGATGCCGGCCTTGATGCTGGCCAAAGGCGGCGAACGCGAAACGGCGCGCGCGATGTTTTTGCGACTCTACGAAGAGAGCGACGATACGTTCATCAAACAGGTCTGCGAGGAACAGTTGAGGTTGTTGGATCATAATTTGCCACAGAGACGAAGAGACACAGAGTCGAGGTAAAAAAGGTCATTCAGAATCACACCCGTTAGAAAGGAGAATTTATGCTCATACAGAAATTAACCATAGTAAGGCAATGGATTCTTCGGCTCATTTGCGGGATAGCAATGGTTTTATTGGCGATATGTTTCCGGGGAGATCTTCCGCTCCGCGACACCCTGGGGAATAGTCAATCGGGGCCACAAGTGGAGATCACAGAGGTGGACCCGGATGCAGTGCGCCTCGCGACATTCCAGAGCCACAACCAGAAGGTTGTTGCCAATGCCTACGGCATCTTCATGACCCACATCCATAAGCAACAATGCTGTGATAGTCTGAATTCCTGCGTTGACGCGCCGCCCGCAAGCTGTCCTGACGCAAACTTCACCTCGATTTGGCGACTATCACGGAGCGTGAACGGAGGCGTAACCTTCACGACCATATACGAGGGCAAACACGGCACAACCCCGCCGGCCCTGGAGACGGATTCGCGGGGCAATATCTATTTGGCTCACGCAAACTATTTTCAAGGCGGACAGAACGCGTATGTGATGCGCTTCCTCGCGAGCAACAACTTCCAGAACCCCACCAGTACAACTCTCACAGGCGCGTGGGGCGGGAAGTTAGCGATGGAGATCGATGAAGCCCGTGGGCAACTCTACTTCTTTAGCAACGCCAACAAGTTCTTCCGCGTCAGGCTCTCCGATCTAGCGATTCTCGCGGAATACCAACTCACGCGAGATGGAACCAACGCGACCATGCACTACCCTCACCTCTACCTCGACGACAACGGTCATTTGTACCTTGCCTGGACGACTGTCTTTCTCACCTATGCCATCGATAAACGACCGCCGTATTGGTCGATTCACTTCATGCGGTCGCTGGACGGAGGCGCGACATGGATGAAGCCGAACGGCCAGAGACTCGCCCCTCCGATCATCGCCGACGACACCGGCCCGACCGATGAGATCACGCCGGCTGACGAGCACGTTGTGAATACCTGGCTCTCTACGTTTCTCGTGAAGGGCGACAAGGTACACTTCGTTTACAGAGTCGGGCCGCCGGTCAATAAGCAACATTACGTCCGCTACGACCTGGCGACGGCGCACATCGATCGCAACGTAGTTCCATTCGAGGGAGATGGCGTCCCCATCTTAAACACTGACGGCGTCTGTTCGACTCGGCGGTCGATAAATGGGATTTTTTGTGTCAGCAAGAGCAATAATAGGAACCCTGATAGCCGCATAGTCGTCTTGAAGAGCGAGGACAACGGCCTCACTTGGCGTAAACACGCGGTGGGCCCCATAGCATTCACCTACGCCTTGGGAGGATCGCCCCAGGTGACGGACGACGGCTATATCATCGGCTCCTACACCGAGAGCTCAAATTTCCAGGACCCGACGGCGAAGAAGATCGTCAAGTTCTTCAAGGTCGCCTCGCGGGCCGAGCCAAGCCGGAAGGACGTGGTGTTCACTGCGGCGACCTCGAATTGACCGGTGGACATCTATCCATCGAGTAACTACGGCAAAGAATGCATGTTATCGAGATCGAAAACCTCACGCATGATTACCAGACCGGTTTCTGGAGCAAGCGGAGTTTGCGCGCGCTGGACGGGCTGAGTCTGCGGGTCGAAGACGGCGAGGTCTTCGGCTTTCTGGGGCCGAACGGCGCGGGCAAGACGACCACCTTCAAAATCCTGATGCGAATGTTGCGTCCGACGGCCGGCGAGGCGCGGATTCTCGGACGGCCGCTGGACGATCTGCGAATGCGGGCGCGCATAGGCTACTTGCCCGAACGCCCATATTTTTACCAGCACCTGACGGCGCGTGAATTACTCCTCTATTGCGGCGCGCTCTGCGACCTGCCGCGCGACCGCGCCGCGCGCCGCGCGACCGAACTGCTCGACCAGGTCGGGTTATCGGATTCGGCGGACAGGCGCTTGCGCAAATTTTCGAAAGGCATGTTGCAGCGCGTGGGCCTGGCGCAGGCGCTCATTAACGACCCGGAGGTTCTCTTTCTGGACGAGCCGATGTCGGACCTGGACCCGCTGGGCCGCCGCGAGGCGCGCGAGTTGATCGCCGGCTTGCGCGCGCGCGGCAAGACGATCTTCTTCTCGTCGCACATCCTCACGGACGTGGAAGCCATGTGCGACCGCGTGGCCATCTTGAACCGTGGGCGTCTGGTCGAATCGGGAAGGCTCTCGGAGATACTCAAAACGCGCAGCAACGAGATCGAAGTGGTGGTGAGCGGCGTGAACGAAGAGATTCTGGAGGCGCTCGCCGAGTTCGCGTTGGAAGTCGCTCCCACGCCAGAAGGCGCGCGCGTGCGCCTGGCGCACGATCACGATTTGGCTCGATTGCTGGCCGTCGCGCATGGGGCGGGTGGACGGTTGGTTTCGGTCAATCCGGCGCGCGAATCGCTGGAAGATTTATTCGTTCGTGAAGTCGGCGCCAGAGCAAATGCTGAGCCGAGGACGCCCGTTAGTTAACTGAAGGGTGCGCCAATAAAAATCCAATGCAATCGACACTGCGCTGCGCGAGCCTGGGTACGCATCGCTTCCAGCGTGCAGTAGTGGCAAGATGCGCATTGAATAGCAATTGAGCGACTGGCCGAGACTGCGCGCTGGAAGCGACGCGTACCCAGGGCGCTTTCACGATTTCTTCACAGGCTTCATTTCGAGTGATTGATTGTATTCAGGCATTTGGGATCGCGAAGCGTATGGAGTGCGGCGACTTGTGATACCGCTGGCGAATTGGTACGGTACAGGGAGCGGTAGCGACCTGGTGCTTTGTAGGTAACGACTTCCGGGTCCACCAGATCGCTACCGCTCCCTGTACCGTACCGTTCTTCGAATTCGCCAGCGGTATCACTTGTCGCCGCTTTGGCTTTCCTGGAATGCAAAGCGGCGACAAGTCGCCGCACTCCATACGCTGCCGCGTCAATTCTTTGGCCATTGATTTCAAAGGGCGTTTATTTGCACAGTCTTCAGTTAACTGGCCGCGCCGCTGAACGCCTCATTCGGCGCAGCAAGCGTCAGGAATCTGGCGAGCGCCAAACACCGCCACAAGCTCTTCCTCCGGCAGATAAGGTGATTGCAGCCGCACCGGGTCGCCGATGCATTTGTAAAGCAAGTCGCCCTTGCCGAGCAGCGCTTCCGCTCCCGCCTCGCCCAGCAGCATTTGCGATTCGATGGGCGAGGGCAAACGCAGTCCGACGCGCGCGTTGATGTTGGTTTGAATCGGGCCGGTGATGACCTGGCGGCTGGGTTGTTGCGTCGCGAGTATCATGTGAATTCCCGCCGCGCGCGCCTTGTTCCCGAGCTTCTTGACCAACCGCTCCATCTCTTTTCTCGCCTTCGTCTCGCCAGCCATCAGAAACCCGTACTCATCGCAGATGAAAAAGATTCGCGGCGTAGGCCGGCCGTCGCGGCGGATCAGGTCGCGCAGCGTATCGGCGCCGGCATCGGCCATCCGCCCGTAGCGCGACTCCATCTCCTCGACAAGGCGTTCCAGCAGCGCTAGCGTTTCGTCTTCTTCGTAAGCTATGTCGCCGTAAAGGAACGGCGAATCGCGCAGCAATTGAAACGCGTTTCGCTTCGGATCGGCGAAAGCGAAGCGCAGCGTATCCGGCGTATTGGTCAGCAGCAGTCCGGCGACCGCTGCCCGCAGCCATTCGCTCTTTCCGCTGCCGGTGGTCCCGGCGACCAGCAGGTGGGCGTTTTCGGGCTGGGCGAAATCGGCCAACCGCAATCGGCTGCTCAGATCGATTCCCACCGGCGCGCGCGCATTGCCGAACATCTCATCGACCGGCGGCAGTTGGTCGCGAATCTGCGCGAAGTAGACAAACTCGCGGTCGGGCCGCTGCACATCGATCGCCAGACGCCCGCCTTCCAGGCTCACGCGCGGCGGCGCCTCCAGTTCGAGCCGCGCCTGCACGCTCTGGACGTAGCGTTGCGCCGCGTTGATCGTCACCCGCCGTCCCAGCTCGATGGGAAAGCGTAAAAAGGTCGGCCCTACTATTGGCTTGTTGGTCTTGATCTCGGCGTTGTATTCGGCAAAGGCCTGCTCCAACTTCCGGCCCAAAGCCATGTGCTCTTCTTTCTCCGGCAGAAGCTGCGGGCGCTGTTCAGAGTCGGGCAGGACGCCGGCCATCTTGCCGATCAAATGGCGCAACCGCTCCTGCACGTCGGCGAGTTCCTCGGCGGTGAACAATCGCTCGTGTTTTTGCGGCCCGAAGCTGAGGAGCGCCAACGCGCCGTCCGCGCCGGCGCCCGAAGCCGAGAGCATCTGGTGATAGAGGCAAGCCTGCGCCAGATCGGCTTCCGGGGCCGTGCGACCCGTCTTCAACTCGATCAGACACCACTCCGAACCGCCCGGCGCGCGGAATACGGCGTCGGCCACGCCGGTCAAAACGACAGCGTCCGTCCAGCCCTCCTCGCGCAACTCCCAGCGCAACGGCTCTTCGGCGATGAGCAACGCGCCGTTCAAAGGCGCCCCACCCTCGTTCGCCTTCCACAACAATTCCGCCAACCACCGGCATAATTCCTGAGCCGCGTCCCAGAAGTTCAACGCCTGTTCGGGCGAAAAATTCAGCTCGGCGTGATGCGCCCGCAGCCGCGGCCCGATCAGCCGCTGGTACGCGTGATTGACTAGGACCGCGCGCCACTCGTCAAGACTGTTTTCTGCTTCGTCAACGGCGGCGTGAAAATTCTTGCGCGCGTCCGCGCCGACCAGATCGGCGAAGACTTCGTGAAAGAGGCGGCCCAGCAACGCGGTCGAAGCCGCGCCCGCGCCCTGCCGCCCGCCGGCAGAACGGTGAATCTCCGCGCGAACATCGCTGACTTGCAAAGTTACCGCCATGACGAAATTCCTTCATTATGCCCTGAATGGCGCCTATAGGACTTAATGGTCTTTGAAAAATAAATGCAACAACACCTCCTCGTCGCGGCAGCGACGGTTGATCCTAGCCCGGCTTTTCAAAGCCAATGAGGTTAAGTTAGGCATCTGGCGCGATCAGTGGCGCGGACTTTAGTCCGCGCGCCAGCCATCAGCGCGGACTAAAGTCCGCGCCACTGATCGCTAACTTAACCTCATTGGCTTTTCAAAGCCGGGGGAGCAGTCGCATAGTGGTTTTAGTCGCGGCAGCGACGGTTGACACCGATCTGCAAAATCAACCGTCGCTGCCGCGACTCACGGACGGATGCGTTGATGGTCCCGGCTTTGAAAAGCCGGGCGTCGCCGAGCGCGCCGACGCGCTCTGAATGCCTCTCCGCGCAAGCCTCGACCTCTTCGACCTTTTTGCCGAGCAGCGCCGCCGCGTCCGCCACCGACACTATGTGCTGCCTGCCGAGCAACTCCGCTATCTCTTCGTAAAGCTCTTCTGGCGGCGGCATGACGTCTTCGGGCGCCACCTGGTTGAGAACATCTTTCAGTTCGACGGCCAGGTGTCGCGCCAGCCAATCTTGAACCGTCTTCAGTTCCACGCCGTCGCCGCGATTGTCCAACTCGCCCGATTTGGCGTCGGAGAGCAGTCGCCTCAGCGCGTCGAGGGTGGCCAGCGCCTCCGCGCTCGGCTCGACCCATCGCGCGCCTTTTTTCAACAACCGATCTCGCAGTTCGCGAGTCTTGACCGCAGTCCGCCCGATCGCCAGCCGGCTGTCGCGCAGCAGTATCAGCTTCGTCGCCGGCGAGTCTTCGGCCAGCTTGCGCAATTGATCGAGCTTCTTGACCAGGCCGGGGCCGGGCCTGTTGTTACACAGTCCGATGGCCACGTCGCCCTCGGCGCTCTCGAACAACAGGTCCACGCCGGCAGGAACTTCTCGATTCCGCTGACGCCAGCGATTGCCGGTCAGAAGCAGAAGCGCCGGCAGGCCGTGGGTGACGATCTGATTGGTCTGCGACGGCTCGCCGTACTCCAGGGCTTTGCGCCGGCGTTCCTCCAACGCCGCCTTGAGAAAGTCCTCGACGGCGGGCGCCGTGAGAATCGCAACCGTCTCGCCGCCGCGCTGCGCTTCGAACAAAGCCGCGCAGTGGGCGATCAGCCGCCGCGCTATGCAACCGGCGCCGGTGAAGGCCGTTTTGATCTCCGCCTCTCGCAGCGGCCACAGCGGATCGAGATTGCCCGCCCGCAATCGCTTCAGTTCCGGCTGCGCGTCCATTCGCGCCTTGATCAACTGTTGAGCTTCGTCCCAGGTGAGCGGATTGAGCGAGACTTCGGCGAATTCGCGTATGCGATCGAGGTCCGCGCCGCGAATCGATTGGTTGAGCGCGCCGAGAAACGAGATCTGGACGCAGGAGATCAAAAGAACGTGCCTCGTCTCCGCGTACAACGAGCTGATCATCTGTCCGAACGCAATCAACCCCGACGGGTCCTGCGGGTCGAGTTGTAGCGCCTCGATCTGATCAAAGCAAAAGATGATGGGCAATTCCGCCGTCGCCAGACAGCTTAGCGCGGTCACGAGTTGATGCGCCTGCTCCTCCAACTCATCGTCGCCGTCCGGCTCGGGCATAATTTCAAGCTTCCGCAACGCCGCTTCCGGCAGGCTCTCGCCGCGCAACCAGGCGCCGGCCAGTCCGCGATGTCGCCCCAACAACAGATGCCCGAGCGCGACGCGCAAGTTATAACTGATGCGTCCGGCGCTATCCATCCGATCGAACAACTCTTCCAGCTCCCGGCAAGGGAGATCGTCGCGGCGCGCCTCCTGTCTTCTTTGCGCCAGCCAGAGAGGGCCGTCTCCGCTGATCAGGGTGTATTTGCTCAGAAGGCCCAACAGCAGAAGTTCGAGTTGCGCGCCGCCATAGCCTGACCGGCGCAGGAGATCCCCGACCAGACAGTCGCGCAGATGGCGCCAAATCATGCGCGCGCTGGCGCGCAGTGGCGCCGAGACGAAGATGGCCTTTTGAAAACTCCCGGAGACGTCCCCCTCGCCGGCGACGCGCGCGCGCAAGCGAGCCAGCAGGTGAGTTTTGCCGCTCCCCGATTCCCCATAAACCAGAACCGAAGCGCTGTGAGAGCGCGCGCGGACGGCGGCCACCGCCTCACAGCATCGCGCGAAGGCCGATTGATGAACGCTGATGACATCGATCTCCGGCCCCTCCCACGGATCGCTCACTACCGGACTGTGAAATGGGTTGCTGATGGCGGTTAATGACAAGGCTGACCTCCGATTCAATCTCTAAGCGTGACGGCGATGAAATAATTGCCTTGCCCATCGGAGACGAGCGCAGCGAGGTCTTCCTGGCTCAGGCCGCCGGCGTAATCGTGGCGATGCGCCGCGACGCGGCCCTGCTCGGCCAACCGCATGATCGTTCGATCGAAAACATCCTTGTCGGAGATCTCCGGACGCAAGGATTGACGCAACTGGCTCAATTGCACGGGCGCGCCGTTCACGGCCGAAGGGTTGAGTCGCAGCATCCGCTCCAGAATCAGTCGCTCCAGGTCGATGGCGTCTTGATGTGATGGAACGCTCGCAGGCGCCGCCTGCGCCGGTTGCAAAACTTCACGCGCCACGGTCATAACCTGTTCGGCGGTAAGCCCTCTGGTTTTGAGCCTGGCCACCGCCAACTGCAGCGCCAACCTGACGTAGTCCTGCGGCGTCGCTTCAGCTCGGGCGCTGAGCAGAGCGGCCTTGCCAGTCAGCGGTGGAACTATGTAGACTCGCTTTTCTTTTATCAACCGGGCGAGCATTTCGTCGCGCCTGGTTTGTGGCCACCCAATCAGCAAACTTCTAAGTTTGCTCTTGAGATCGGTCTGAGTTAATGGGATTTCGCTCAGCGCATTGAGAATTCTTTCGGAGGCCTGCCCTTCCAGGCTCGGCAGCCAATAGACGCTCGATCGAGCCTTGTGGAAGCGAATCTGGCCTGCCCTGACCAACTGTTCCAGAAGTTCCGGCAGGTCTTTTTTGGATTTCAGCGCCGATTTTGGGATGGCCTTGGCAAGTTTTGCGACAGTCAACGGTTGCGCTGATTGTTGCAGCGCGCGGAGCGCGCAGGCGACAGCTTCAGAGTATGATGATTGCTCGTTCGGCATATCATTTGGTGATCATTTGGTAAGCGGTAAGCCGAGCGCTGAGTGGCGCTCACTACTGACGGAGTTTAATGCGGGTATACAAGATAGCGTCGAGTACTTGATATGCGGACTATCAAGCAACTTCGGAGATTTTACGTGGCTGAAGTTTTCCAACCACAACCCCCTATCGCCGGTTCTCAAAGAGCAGAAGCTGTTCTCTCACAATGGGAGCGCCTTTGCTTCAGAGGCATTATACACGAAGAGTCAACCGCATACTCATCGAAGGGGTAAGCCCTTCAATTCGCATGCGGTCTCGATTTCCTCTCCATCCAAGCCTACCGGCTATGGATGGAGTATCCATAGAGGTTTTAGATGAGACAATTAGTTATCAGGCCGGCGTTATTGCTGGCTTTCCTGTCTTTCAACGCGCTGGCGATCGGCGCTCAATCAGAGCTTGATCAAATGATCAACGGTCTACAATCGAAATACAACAAAATTTCGACGCTCTCGGCGGATTTCACGCAGGTTCACACCTCGCGCGATCAACGTGAAAGGCGCGAAAGCGGTCGTCTGCTGCTCAAAAAACCGGGCAGGATGAAGTGGGATTACACCGAGCCCGAAGAGAAACATTTCATCTCCGACGGCAAATGGCTTTACGAGTACGTCCCTGCGGAAAAGAGCGTCACGCGCAGCTCGATCAAAGAGACCGGCGATATGCGCGCGCCGTTCGCCTTCCTGCTCGGGCAAGGCAATCTGCGGCAGGAGTTCAGACGCATTGAATTCGCCAAAGAATCTCCGGTCAAAGCGGGTAACAAAGTGTTGCGCATGCTCCCTAAGCATCTCCAGGATTTCGACGAACTGCTGATCGAGTTCGATCCGAACAGCTTTCAGCTTGAGCGGCTCTCAATCATCGAACCGGACCGCGATCGTTCCGACTTCATCTTCTCGAACATAAAGGAGAACGTTCCGGCGCCGTCCGCGGAGTTCGCGTTCAAAGCTCCTCCGGGCGTCGAAGTCCGAGACAACTGACGTGACCAATGACAAAACCGCACATCTTCTCCGACTTCGACGGCACAATCACTGAAACGGATACGCTGGTCTTTCTGGCAACGCGTCTGGGCGGCGGGGCGCGGATGGTCGAGGCCATCGGCCGGCTGATCGGAGAGGGCAAGTTGAGTTTGCGCGACGGCATCGCCGCCGAGATGCGCAGCATCCGCAAGCCCTTCGCCGAGGCCGAGAGGCTGTTGCGCGAAGAGGTTTGGATCGACGCCGGATTCGCGCCCCTCGCGCGCTGGTCCGGGGAGAAGAAGATTCCGCTGACCATCCTGAGCGCCGGCTTCCATCAAATCATCGACCTGTTCATCTCGCGCGACGAATTCCCTGATCTCGAAATCCTGGCGAACCACATATCTCCGAATGAAGAGATCGGATGGCAGTGCCGATTCCGCGACGGGACGGATTGGGGACACGACAAAGCGAGTCATTTGAAGGAGGCGCGGCGACGCGGCGAATACATCATCTTCATCGGCGACGGGCTGTCGGATCAAGCGGCGGCCGAAGCCGCCGACGAGGTCTTCGCCAAACACTCGCTGGCCGAATATTGCCGCGAGCGCCGGATCAACTGCCACGAGTATCAAACGTTCGATGAAATTTTGAGGCGAATGCAGGAGAGATTCTGACGGCGTATAGAGTACCGCCTTTAGGCCGATGAGGTTAAGTTAGGCATCTGGCGCAATTAGTGGCGCGGACTTTAGTCCGCGCGCCAGCCATCAGCGCGGACTAAAGTCCGCGCCACTAATCGCTAACTTAACCTCATTGGCCTTTAGGCGGTACTCTATACGCCGTCATACACGGTTATGAACACATCACATTTGGTTCTAAATCAATTGAGCGAAGAGCAGGCGCTGCGGAAGCGGCGTGAAGAGTTGTCCGAACTCGAATCCAGGCTCGCCGAACGCGAGGCGGAGCTTGCGAACCTGCAATCAAGCCTGCGCGCTTTCGAGGGTCGCTACCTGAGCGCCGTCGGCGAGCGCTACGACGAGTTGGCCGGCATCGAAAAGGAGATCGCGAAGTCGCAGGGGCTTGACATCGAAGACCAAGAACCATTCTCGCTTGCCGACGACGAAGTCGGCTGCGGCCAGAATCGTTTTCACTCCGACAAGCTCAAAAAGCTCTACCGCGAGGTCGCGCGGAAATTCCACCCCGATCTCTCTTCCTGCCCGCAGGAGCGCCAACATCGTCACCAGTTGATGGTCGAAATCAACCGCGCATACGAAACCGGCGCAGAAGACCGGCTGCAAGAATTGCTCGAAGCGGGCGAAGGGCTGGAAAGCGTCGAGATCGGAGGCTCGATGTCGGCCGAGATGATCCTGCTGGTCCGCCGCATAGCCGAGGCCAAACGACGTCTGGCCGGCGCCGAATCGGAGATCGAAGAGATCACGGCTTCGGAGACTTACAAACTCAAACTCAGAATCGAAAACGCCGAAGCGATGGGCATAGATCTCTTCGCCGACCTGATCGCCCAGGTCGACCGCCAGGTCAAAAAAGCCCGCAACAGGCTGGAACACTTGCGCGGTATGACGTTGACGGCATGAGCTAAGCCGTCTCCGCAAAAGCCCTGGAGACTCAACGTCGTTTCCGTCAAGGGGGGTGGTCGTCGGCGAGGACGCGGCGCGATATGGTTCTGGACTGCCACGCAACCTGACCACTTAAGAACCTAAAATTACAAGACTGGCGAAAGAAAGCCTTAGCGCTCACACTCTCTACGGGCTTCTCTAAGGCATGGGCGAAAACGCTGCAGGTCGATTCTGCGCAAAAAAAAACACAGCCGGGACCGGCTGCCCGGCTGTTGAGAGCCTTACATGCTAGTCGAAGACCTGGCGGGCAATTACGGCGCCGAAATGACAGGTGTTGAATATAGGACGTCTCGCCGGTTTTGGCCTGGGGCATGTCCCGAAACGCCCCGCAGATTCAGCGTGCAGGCGTGTCCCGAAACGCCACACAGGTTCTGTGTCGGCCTGTAAACTCACCGGCTCCGCCGACACATCATCCGTTCCATAAAATGATGACAAATACGCCACCATTTTATCGCGATAGATTTTGTTGATTTGCCTATCGCAGTTTTGTTCTTTGATTGACGCGGCGACTTGGTTTCGGCCTTTGCCACGTTCTAAAGTCTGCCCCGGAACCGGATTGATCTGCTTTCGATGGTAACTTACCATCGGCGATTTTTCGCATGCGTATTTAATCACAGATAAACACATTTGTCAGCGCAAACTTTAGCTGCTTTTAGCCCCTTCCAAAAGAGGGCGTCGGGTTAAGGAAGAGAATGCCTGGCGCCCTCACTCTCTTAATATCAAAACCGCGCACGTTCCCCAATCTTGTTCACCCACTCCCCTCGGTATTTTCTATGCGACGATTGAAGATTCTCTTAGTTGAAGATGACGACGATTTTCGCGCGCTTTACAGCTACATGCTGGCGGCGGGGGGTTACAAGGTGAAGGCTGTTCGGAACGGTCTCGAAGCGCTCGCGGAAATACAGGTGAATCGTCCTGACGTGCTTGTGACCGACATCATAATGCCGGGTCTCAGCGGTTTAGATTTAATCGTGGCCGTCAGGTCGAATTACGAGCTTGCAGACCTGCCAGTCGTGGCGATCACGTCTTTCGGGGAAAGTCTTAGGGAAGAGGCGCGGGCGGCGGGGGCGACCGATTCAATAGACAAGCCGACCGAAATATCAAGAATGCGCGAGGTGATTGAAGCCGCCGTGTCTCGCTCATCTTCAGCATGACTCCGTTCAAGAGGAGTCCGCTCTCGGAACTGAGCGACAACGCCACAGTGATTCGATGTGCAGACGTGTCCCGAAACGCCACACCGACGGCGAAAGTTCAGAGCTGTTCAGAGGCGCCCGCCGGGCCGATTCACAGCCCACGCCACTTAATGCTTGAGCAGCCGGGGCGGCGCTGAGAGTTTCGCAGATGTATGTCTCTCTGTCCGTGACGCCGACCGCCAATTGTACGTACTCCGCGCCGGACGGCGCCGGAATGCTCAGGCCGTCTTTACCGCCGCCGATGAAGATATGGGATTGGATGATTCGTCTACGATGGTAGCTCTTGAGCGCGCATCAGTGGCGATTGTGGTGAGTACAGATCAGTAAATTTTACGTCTTGCTTCCGCGCGAGTGATCAAAGAATATAGCCTCGATGTTCAACCACACCGTCGAATTCGTCAGCGACAAACTCGCGCTCACGGCGGCGCTCGAACGCCTCGACTCCGCGCCCGTGATCGCGCTCGACATCGAAACGATCTATTGGTGGGATCGTGAATATGAACGCGTTTCACTCATCCAGCTGGCTTTCCGCGAAAGCGATGAGATACGCGTCGTCATCATTGACGCGATGGCGGATTTCGACCCGGAGCCGCTGCGGCGGCCGCTTGAGCTGAGCGCGCAGGTCAAGGCCATTCATAACGCCGGCTTCGACGCGGTGAAGCTGTCGCGCCATTTTCGCATCGCCACTTCTCCCATTCACGACACGATGCTCGCCGCGCGGCGCGGCGGCGAGCGCCGCTGTTCGTTGCAGGCTCAGGTCGAAGCCCATCTGGGCTTTCATCTCGACAAGACCGAACAGCGTGGCGATTGGAGCCGCCGCCCTCTGACCGCTGAGCAATTGAATTACGCCTCGCTCGACGCCGTCTGCACGTTGCTGCTTTACGAAAAGCAGATCGCGCGCGGCCTGCGCGGCGATTACCAGTTGCGGGCCAGGGTCGAGAAGACGCAACAATCGCTGTCTCTCGTAAGCGATGACCCGCGAGTCGCGGCGCCCGACGCGGGCGCGCCGGAATTGACTCGCCTGGCTTCCGAACTAGGCGATCTCAACTCCTGCGCGTTTGCGCTGCTCGGCGTCATCGCCGAACTCGGCGGGCGCTACAGCCCCGAACATCTGGTCGCGACGATCTGCGCTGAAAGAGTCGGCCTGGCGGGCTGGATCATCGATCACACGATCGGCGTCGGCGCCGACATCGATGAAGTGACAGCCAAGCGGGAGATCGCCGCGCTCATCGACAAAGGGCTGGCCCGCCTCGGCCTCTCGCGCAAACTCGAAGCCACTATCGCCGGCGCGAAATTCTGGGCGGATCACAAATCGCAGCCTTGATAGAGAAATAACTTGCCTGCCACGTCGAGCGATTGTAGTATGCCCGCATCAATACGCGGTCACGGAAAATTAATCGAACAAGCTTAACTGGAGAATAGGACATGAAGCACCCAAACGCCACTTCTCTCGCTAAACGCTTGCTGGATTCGCACATTAAACACCAGGTGATTTCTGGGATCGAGTCTGAAACCGAACACCTGTTCAGAATCACCGATGAAGAGCGTGCCTGGGCTGAAGAGATTCTCGCCACGCACCTGGACGCGTGCATGAAGCAAGGCATTCATCCCGACCTGACCGAGGCCGTCGCAGACGCCCTCGCTTTCGCGTTGCGCCGCGAAAAAGCATACGAACCCATTTCGACGACATCGCGCTTGCGTTA
>WNGB01002041.1_pt1 | contig 32893 bp, 38 predicted proteins | sample 5400681 | NCBI WGS metagenome assembly WNGB01 (sample SAMN13153367, study PRJNA577476) | soil metagenome | isolation source: 115 cm soil or saprolite under grassland replicate 2 | place: USA:California | collected 2016-06-15
TGAAGCTCCTGGACACGCGGGTCGAGCGGTAGCACCTGCTCATCGACAATCGAGGCAATCCCAATCTCGTTGACGTTGTTCGCGCCATAGAATGGGTGGCCCTGGACATTATCAGGCGCGGGGCTGAGGTGCAGCGCGAAGCCATCGAACAGCATGACCGCGACGTAGATCCCTGCGTTGCCCGCCGCGATCACGCGCGCACGCAGCCGCTCAAAGTAGGCCGGGTCGAACCGGGAAAGGTCGAATTTCGGTTTACCGTCGGTTGCTGTTCCGGGGCCAGTGCGTGGCCATGGCTGCGGCGTCATGCAGAGATGGTAGCTGCCCCCGGCGGCCTGGGACTTGAACTGCTCCCAGCGCCACAGCCGGATGAAGTTGTGCCCATGATCTTTGAGGAACGCGAGGTAGGCGTCGTAGTCGAATAGCTCCGGGGTCTCAGGGCACTCCGCGCCGGGACCCATGCCGTCGTGGAAGTTGTTCCAGATGTGCGAGCCGGTCAGGTAGACCACCTTCCGATCAGCATCGTTGCCGGATGCGACGGTGAAGAAGCGCGGGTTCGTCGCTGAGACCACGAGCGGGCCAGCAGCAGCGTCAGATGAGGTCAGGGGGCCGGATGGCATCATAGTACATATCTCCTTCATGGAGTGAGGCTCGACAACTGGGAGAATCTCCCCTGCTAGGGCCACCCGGCGCGCGGTGCGGGTGCTTCCATGCTCAGCACCAGCCCGGTTCGTTCCCCACCCCCCATGCTCGCAGCATCACCCCACTCGGCTGCCACCATGAATAATGTCCTACCCTCCACGCCACCCAACATACAGGCAAAGCAGCCACGGTCAAGGTCGATCGTCTGCAACACCTCACCGCCTTCGCGCACGCGCACGCAGCGCTTGTTGGGCACGTCGGCGTACCAGACTGCACCTTCCGCGTCCAGGCAAATACCATCAGGATAACTGTCGCCCAGGTCGGCCCACACCCGCCGGTTCGACAGGCTGCCGTCGGGCGCAATGGTGAAGGCAGTCAGACATTTGCCGTAGGACTCAGCGACGATCAACGTGGAATTGTCGGGCGTCACGACCATGCCGTTGGGAAACGCGACGCCATCCGCGACCTGCCGGACAGCGCCGTCTGGCGTGACGAGCGTGACGATCCCGGGGGCGAACGCGCCGCCTGGAAAATCGAAGCCGATGTTGTTGACATAGGCGTTGCCGCGCCCATCGACGACGATCTCGTTCCAGGGGTGGGCCGAGAGGCCCGTCAGATCGGCATAGGTCACGAGCGACCCGTCGGGCTCCCGGCACAACACCTGTTGCTGTGCGATGATCAGCAGGCGTCCATCGGGCAGGAAGTCGATACAAAATGGCAGCGACGGTATGGTGGTGATGACCTCGCGCGTGCCAGCGAGATCGATGGCGAGCACCTCATGCGCGACCCAATCCGAGAGCCATAGACGGTCAACGTGCCAGCGTGGCGACTCGCCCAGCGCGAGACCCGTTATCAGGGTATGTAGCTCAGGCATGGGAGACTCCTTCGACGGTATCGCTAGCCCCTTGACCAACATGGCGCCAGCGGTGTACGCAGGCTCGTGTTCGCGCTGCGATAGGCGCGACCTTCCAGCGCGTGTAGGCTACGACACTGACCAGCAAGAGAATGACCACCGCTGAGATGGCGCTCGCAGTCGCGCCTCGGTACAGGTGAAACACCGTTGCACTCGCCATCACGATCATCAGCCCTGCCGCTGCCAGCGCCCTCGGTGCAGATCTGCCCGCGGTGCTCACTGCCGTGGTACAGCACCACGGCGATGACGATCCCGGCCGGGATGGTGTTCGTGCCTTCGTCCGGCTGCAGCGGGCGCTCACTGTCCACATCGCTTGCGAGGAAGACTTCCCAATCGGTCGCCAGCAGGGCCGCATGCTCCATCAGCACGTCGAGCCCGGTCGTCTCTCCGCTGCCACGGGTAGGCCGGTTCCCGGCCGAGGAGGCGATCGAGAAAGTCTATCTCGCAGTAGATTATGTGCCGCAGCGTCGCGATAATCGTGCCGTAGGTACCCGGCACGGTGGCGTTCAGGGTTTGCTCGTCGAGCCCCCGGCAGAACTCCAGGATCTGTGTGGTCGCCCAGGCATTGTGCCTGACGGGATCGTGCAGTGCGTGAGCCATCTCGACCTCCCAACTGCGGCGCAGGCTGCACCGCTTTCAACGTCCGGAAGAACATACATCACAGGAGTTGAGCAATACGTTGCTATCAAACTCCGCTTGAATTCGCTTCCTTTGAAGCGTTTGCGCGTTGGCGCAGCAGCGGCTCGCGAATCGCCGTTGCATCCAGCTTGCTCGCGCCGAGAAACGTCACGAATCGCGCAAACCCACACGCCAATGCCTCCGCAAATGCCTCATCGTTGCCGAGGGCCTCGTCCTCCAACCACAAACCCAGGATGACGAACGTGTTGGTCGTCCGGTCGAACTTGCTGTCGAAGCGTGCGACGAGCCGGTCGCCCCACAACATCGGCAACGTGTAGTAGCCGAACTTCCGCTGGTGCTCAGGCTTGTAAACCTCCCACACGTAGTCGAAGCCAAATAACACTTTGGCTCGCCCGCGCGCGCTGACGTGATCGAGCGGCGCGAGGAAGACGACCTCTTCAGTCGTGCTCGTCTCTAACGGCGCCCATGCTTTCGGCACACGCCCTGCGCTCACATCGCGCAGCATCTCGGCGTCGCTACTGAGCGCGTAGTGCACCGCCTTCCAGCCTTCAACCTGCACCTCGATGATCTCGCCCTCAGCCAGCATCGCCTCGCGTATCTGCTTCGCGTTGTCAAATGGCACGCCGCGGTGAAACGAATCTTGCACACGGTTCAGCCGCGTCAGGCCGGAGAAGCCGACTTCCTTTGTGATCAAGAAGCGGTCAGCCTCGGCCTCGTCGCTTTCGCGAATGAGATGTGCAGGCGCGACGGTTTCCGTGAGTGCGTACACGCGCTCGAAGCGCTCGCGGTGGTGCGTCATCACTTCGCCGGTGCGCCACAGATAGTACAAGGCCAGCGCGCTGTCCTTGCGGCCTCGATAGCTTTGCGTTCGCGTTCGCGTCGCCATCTCGAAGTCGCGGTTGCTCACGGTGCCGCGCTCGTGCACTATGGCCCGCATTTCGACGATGGCATCGGCGTGGTCACGGGCCATGCTGCGAATTCGCGAGTCGCTATCGCGCTCACGGCGCATGACCACGCGCCAGTGTGGCAGCTCGTCCATCGGTCGGGCGGCCAGCCAGCCACCCCAGTCAAAGAACTTGCGCTGCTGATAGGCCACAGCTTCCCACATGCCAGGCGTGTAATCGAGGACGCGGCTGTGCAACGTGATGTCGTGGCTGCGAGCGATGATGTGCAGCGGGTCGAGCTGCAGGTACTCCATCGCGCGCATGGCCTGTTCCGTACCCTCGATGCCGCGCCAGCGCCGCCCGGGCCATAAGCCCTGCTTGCCGAGGATGAAGCGACGGGCTGTATCGATGGTGATGGTCAGCATGATGGCCTAAACAGTAGAGGAACGCCGCAAGAAGGCGAGGGTTCGATCCCACGCCAGGCTCGCTGCCGCTTGGTTGAATGCCTCGGAGCGGTCAGGCTCAAAGAACCAGTGTCCCGTGCCAGGGTAACGATAGAACGTCACCGGGCGGCCAGCACGCCTGAGGGATTCTTCCAACTCGTCGACGTTGGGTTGCGGTTCATACTCATCGTTCTCGGCAAAGTGACCGAGGTAGGCTGCTCTTGAGGTGCTGTAGTCGCCGCCCCCGGTCCCGTAAAAAATGACCACGGAACGGATGTGTTCGGGATCGGCGGCGGCGAGGTCCAGCGCATAATAGGCACCCAGCGAGAAGCCAATCACTGCAAGGCCGCTCTCGGTCTGGACGGCACGTTCGCTGAGGAATCGTGTTGCATCGGCGATCTCGGCCTTGGCTTGGAGGTGGTTGCTGTCGAGCGCTTTGCCAAGGGTTCCCGCATCGGCAATGGTGTCTGCGACCTTGCCATGATAGAGGTCTGGGGCGAAGGCGACGAAACCAGCGTGGGCCAATCGTGTGCAAATAGCGCGCATGGTATCGTTTAGCCCCCACCACGCGTGGAGCACGAGCACGCCTGGTCCTTCACCGCGCTCGGGCATGGCGAGATAGCCGTGGGCGGTCTGAGTGTCGCCATAATACGTGAGCTCCTGCGATGTACGATTCCCCATCTCAAGATCCTCCTAATACCTCAGAACCGTCTCCCTGAGGGAGTGACTCTAGAACGAATGATCTAGATTGTCAAGTTCGTGCGGGCAGGAACAATCCGTGGCAACAGGTGCTTCCACGCTAAGAGGGCTCGAGGGGAGATCAGGATCATCACAACCTGACTGAAGCAAGGCGTTGTATCGCGGCACAACAGCTAAGCTTCAGCCGCGCCGCCGAAATAGGTCGGGAACGTGATTGAGACGAGTCCAGCTATCAACATGGCACTGATCTCGCAGCCGCGCAGCAGCATCGGCTCCATGGGCGTGTTTAGCCGCCTGCTCAAATGGTTGACTACTAGCCGCCAGGTCATATTGGTATCCGGCGCAAGGAGGGCAAAAACAGACACGGATCGCAAGGACTGGACGGATTTGTACGGATACTTTGTCATAGTAATCCGTGCAGATCCGTACTATCCGTCGAATCCGTGGCCTATTTCCGCACCCTACGTGGGAGTAGATTATGGCATAGGTACGTCGAGAAATTCAGTAATCATTGAATTCAGCCAATCGGCGCGATTCACCAGCGTCACATGCGTGGTGCCAGGGAGTATCCTCCGAGTTTGAGAATCCTGCGCTCGTCATTTCGGCCCCTCCACCCCCCATCAAAATCACTGTGGTGAACACTAGCGAGCTCTATGCACCTGATACGACAGGCGCGTAGCGCAGCTCAACAATGCCGGAGCGAAAGACTCGCGTGCCGAGGAGCCGCAGATTGCGGCGCACTCCATGTTCCTTGAACAAGGGCGTGCCCTCGCCCAGCACGACGGGGTTGACCGCGATGCGATACTCGTCGATCAGGCCGTGCTGCGTGAGCGTCGCGGTAAAGTCGGCGCTACCAAACACGAGGATAGGCTTGCCGGGCTGCGCTTTGAGTTCCGCGATGGCCTCTGGAACATGCTCGCGCACCAGCCGGGTGCCCTGCCAGGTGGCCTTGGTCAGCGTGGTCGAAAAGACGACTTTATCAATCGCGTTGAGTAGGCGCGCGACCTCGCCTTCCTGCGACGGCCAGAACGCGGCAAATCCCTCATAGGTTCTGCGCCCGAACAGCAGCGTATCGGCTCCACTCAGGATCTCGACAGAATAGTCTTCCCATTCCTCGTCGGCGTGATGCCAGTCGATCTTCTCCAGGCCCTCACCCGGAGCATCAAAGAAGCCATCCAGCGACATCATCACCAGCAAAATCACCTTGCGCATAGCTCTCTCCTTCGGTTATGCACCTTCTATGTCTAGGGCCTTCCCTAAGATAGTCGTTCGGCAGAGCGAGAATCGACCGCTACCTATTCCACCAAAGCAGGTAGAACCTCATGGATAAGTAGCTCCAGCGTAGTCAGATTGGGAAAGCCGCCACAATCCAGCAGGAACGAGTCCACGCCGAGCGCAATGAACGGGCGCATCTGCGCGACGATCTGCTCTGGTGTGCCCACAAACCCAAAATCATCCTCCTGATTCTGGGCGCTGTAGAGGTCTCCGGCGAAACCTTCCGCCTCTGCCTGGGTCGGCGCGCAGGCGCACCCGCAGCTCCAGGAGCGCCGCACCGTCGCCGGACCGCGCCCCACCTCAGTGCATACCTGCGCAAATGTCTCCGCCATGCGGCGGTATGCCACGAGACCCGTCGATGACACGTCCCAGCCATCGGCATATCTTGCCGTTAGTCGCAGCATCTTCGGCTTGAAGGCACCGATGATGAGCGGCGGGAGTGGGTCGGGTCTGGGCTCGCAAGCGGCGTCGATCACCCGATAATGCGCGCCCTGGAAGGTTGCCTTTTCCTGCGTCCACATGGCCTTGATGATCTGGATGGTCTCTTCGAGCTGCTCGACGCGTACCTGGGCGGGTGGGAAGTCATAGCCGTAGGCGCCGTATTCCTCTTCGTTCCAGCCCGCGCCAAGCCCAAGGATAAACCGCCCGCCGCTCAGGAATTGCAGCGTTGCGCCCATCTTCGCCAGCAGCGCCGGGTTGCGGAACGACTGGCAGATGACCGTCTGGCCGAACTTGAGCTGGGGATGCAGCGCCGCAAGATAGCTGATCGTCGTAAAGCTTTCCAGCAGGTCGGTTGTATCGGGCTGGAGGTGGTCGATCATCCAGGCCGAGTCGAAATGCCCCGCGATGAGGTGCAGGGCACGGTTGAGATCCGCGACGAAGGTCGCACGCCCTTCCCGCGTAGGAGAACCGGCGGGTATCACCAGACCGAATTGAACCGGTGGCATCGTTGCTCCAGTCACCATAAGCTGGCTTTCATCCGCTGCCTAGCTGATCCTGGTATAGGTCAGATCGAAATCGTGCTCCCACTGTGCGCCGTCAGTGGATTTCTCCCAGCGGCCCGTGATCGTCCTGCCATCACCACTGAACCTGCCCTTGAAGCGCTGCGAGAAGCCTGGAGCATCGCGCCACAGCTTCCAGACGCCCTCGCGCAGGCTCATCTGGTAGATGCGCGAGATAGAACGCGAGTCGACCTGCACCATGCAATAGGTCTCGGTCGTATCATCACAGCCGAAGATCGCGGTGGAGCTGGGAAACTCAGGCTGCTCGGCACCGGCATGTTCAACCAGGAAGGCGCCGCCCTCCTGCCATGCGAACACCGTCGGTCCGCGTCCGATCGGCTGTCCACTAACCGATGCCTCGCACTCCCACGCGCCCACGAAGGCAGCGAGCCGTGCGAGCGCGGGGTTCGACACGGGTGTCTGTGGATGTGTCTCTTCAGCCATCACTGACTCTCCTTCATTGAGCTCCACTCACGCCCCCTGCTCGATCGATTCCGCAACGCGCTGCAAGGTGTGTTCGCCGATGGCAGCGTTGCGTGGATTATCGATCAGCCCGCTATCGAGCAACATCACGCCGAACAGCACCGCCCAGCCTCTGGCACGCTGTAGGGTTGCGTCTGATAGATCGCCGTAGGCTGCCAGGGCCTGCTGGCGGGCATCGGGATCGGCGAAGAGCATCCAGATCGCTGCCAGGTCGGGATGTTGCTCCACGAGCAGTCCGGCGACAAACGTACGGTCGAGTACGAACTCGGCAGCGGGAGTTCCGATCGAAGGCAATGCCGGTGCGGGATCCATGCCGGTCTCTCTTCGCTATTCATTGTGATTACATGGTCCGCTGCTCGTGCAGAGCGTGATGGCCGTTACAGGGTCTGGCATGTCTGCATGATCCATGTGTCGATTGGCACCGTTGGATTGTAGCGTAGTACGCGCTCATCTGCGGTGGGTGGCTCAAAACGCTCAACCACCAGCGCGAAGTCGTCGTCACGCACATCCCCGCGCTGGCGCGTGATGCGATTGTGCTGCCAGCGCCGTCGCGCTTCGGCCTCTGAGGTGGCTACGTAGAGCACATAGGGCTCGGCCTGATAGCGCGCTGCGATGCTGCGAAGCTGATCGCGCTGGGCGCGCAAGAAGTTCGTCTCATCATAGACGACCGAGTGTCCTGCACGAAGGGCTTCTTGCATCCGTCGATAGGCTTCGGTATACGTGAGAGTCCACTCCTGTGGGGAGATGGCATTCCCATCTAGGCCGACGCCGCGCTCGGTATTGACCAGATCCAATGAGAGATAGTGCCAGCCATAGTGGCTGGCGAGAGTGCGTGCGAGCGTCGTTTTACCAGCAAATGACAGCCCACACATCAGGATGAGCAGCGGTTCGGTCATCCGCACCTCCGTTCCTTTGCGTGTATACACACACGCAGGAGCAGCACGTCTGGATACGCGATAGGCAAAGCAAACCTGCCCAGGGCTAGCTCCCGCTCTGTGGTTTGATGCAGCGCACGAGCATGAACGCTGGCACAACGCGATAGCCAGGAACCGCCACGACATCCATATCGGTGGCCTGCGGCTCGCTGATACGGTCGAGCACGAACCCGACCTGGCTCAGCGTATTGAGATAGGTTGAGAGCATGCGATGATAGGCGCCCACCTGACCACGGACACCCTGCGCATAGCTGGAGCGCCAGAAGCCTTCCACAAAATAGGTCAAGGTTTCACGGCTTATCGTTCCATCAGACGCTGTGTTCCACTGAGCATGCGGGGACTCGAAGCAGGGGTGGGTAATCGAAAAGAGAAACCAGCCAGCTGGACGGAGGATATTCCAGACCGCCTGATACAGAGCGGTGAGGTCGGTGATATCCATCAGGGCAAGATTGCACACAGCTCCATCAAACTGATGATCACCCAGTGATGTCAGCGTTTCTGCATTATCGACCAGATAGGTAATGCCGATTGGGTCGGCAGCTTCGTCCCGCTGCGCAATCGCGATCAGCTCGCTGGAGATGTCGACGCCAACAACATGGGCGCCACGCTGCGCTAATGCCCGCGCAAGGCGTCCCTGCCCACAGGCAAGATCGCAGATGTGCTGTCCATCCACATCGCCCAGCAAGGTGAACAGGTGTGACAGGACGAGATCGCCAGCGAACGAGGTTGAGCGCACCAGACTATCGTACCACTCGGCGATCGCACATAGGCAGCAATTGCCATCGTCACCCTCCGTGATTGCGTACCATTCGGCTTCACTCTAGCATACCGAGTCAATCGCCTGGTCAGCACGTTAGCGTGCGACCCAGCGCTATCTGGTGAGATAGGCATCAGATCTTCGACCCGTACCGCGCTCGATCTGTGCTATGCTCTCCACGACAACAGCGCGATACAGCGGAGCGTTCGCACGCATGGACACGAGCTACTTCAGCCAGGGGCCTTCGTCGGTGCGCTGCGAGTGGGGAGCGCACGGCATCACCACGTTCAGGCAGGACAGTGATGTCATGGTCATTGTGGATGTGCTCTCGTTTTCGACCTGTGTCGATGTAGCAGTTGGAAACGGCGCGCTGGTGTATCCCTATCGTGCGCACGATCAATCCGCCGAACAGTTTGCTGCCGCGCGCCACGCGCTGCTTGCACACACTCGTCAGCGCGATGCCGTGGGCTATTCTCTGTCTCCCGCCTCCCTACGTACCATTCCGGCAGGCACTCGCCTGGTCTTACCCTCCCCGAATGGGGCCACGCTCAGTCAGGCCACCGGAACCATCCCGACGATCGCCGGGTGTCTCCGCAATGCCCGTGCGGTCGCGCACCTGGCCCAAAAGATAGGGGAACGCGTGAGCATCATCCCCGCTGGTGAGCGCTGGCCGGATGGCAGTCTCCGGCCTGCAATCGAAGATTGGCTTGGAGCAGGCGCGATCATTGCGCACCTCAGCGGAACACGATCACCAGAGGCGGAGCTGGCCTGCCGCGCCTTTCTGCATGTCCAGTCTGATCTCGCGTGGTACCTGACCGAGTGCGGCTCTGGGCGCGAGCTATGCGGACGTGGATTTGCCGAGGATGTCGCTCTTGCAGCGGCATTGAACGTGAGCGATTGTGTCCCGATCTTGCGCGAAGGCGCTTACCAGCGAGCGACGTGATGACTACGCGGTACGATAGCAGCGAAACAACACGGAGCGCATACGGTTACGGGGAAGTGCTCGATCACGCTTGACCAGCTACAGTCGCGCCTGGCGACCTACTATGCCAGTCATAACGGAGAGCGACGCCAGATATCGATCGGGCCGCTGGTCGCCCTGACGGGTGGCTGGGCCAGCAGCCTGTATACGTTTACGCTTCAATCGCCTGATCTGGACGGCGCTGATGCCGTGACGCTGGTGCTCAAGACCTATGCGACGACCGCACGGGGACAGGAGCACGCAGGGGTATGTGCGCTGGATCGAGAGCGCAAAGCGCCCTGAAACACGCAGCGCACGCATCGCCGAGATGCTCAGCCTGCTCAAGGCGGGTAAGAAGCAGCGTTGAATCGGGACTCAGCATGGTGCTCACCGCACTAATCCAGGAGAGGCCGCCGATGCAGGTTGTGCTAGCACAGACCGCAGATATTCCCGCCTGGCTCGAACTTGCGGCGGAGGTTGAGTTCTTGTTTGGCCCGATGGTCGCTGATCCAGGCTTCCATGCGGCGCTTGAGCGGAACATGGGGCGGCAGACAGCCTTTTGTATCCGCGAGCACGACGGCGCTCCCGGCACGCCACTGATGGGCGGACTCCTGTTCTCCCCAACCCACGCGCCACGCTACAACATTGGCTGGCTCGCGGTTGCCGCACGCTGGCGTCGGTAGGGCGTTGCCCAGGCGATCATGGAGCACTGCTTTCGGCTCATTCGACCGCGCGCCGATCTGTCTGTTGTCACCTTTGGTGCGGATAATGCGGCAGGAATGCCTGCCCGCCAGTTCTATGAGCGCATGGGCTTTCAGGCGGCAGAAGCCGCTCCCAATGGCCCTGAGGGCGGCACGCGCCAGGTCTACCGGCGGCAGTTCGTGGTCTAGAAGTGCTGTCTTGCGCATCCGACACCTCCGCACATGATCCACCGCTCCTCGATCATTAGCACAAGGAATAGCGTATGGGCTTCGAGCGTATCATAAAGTCCTTTTTCGCCCCTGAGGCCCTTGCAGATCGCCTCGAAGCTGGGTATGGATTGCAGGATGTTCACTGCCAGCTGATCACCGCCACGCTCCGCGATGTCTACCTGGTCTCGCCATGAGTATCGAGACCGCCGAGCCCACGTGGAAGGTCATTCACGCGCTCGACGGTTTGGAAGGCTTGGATACGCTGCGCCACTGTCTGGCGAATCAGACGGCCATCGACCTGATTGTGCTGGACATCGATATGCCCGACCTGGATGGCTACGATACGCTGGTGCAGATCCGGCACCTCAACCAGACGATCCCGGTCATCATCTTCACGGGCATGGTCGATGATCGCGAGCTGGACCGCTTTGTGGACGAGGTAGGCCATGTGCCCATCCTCTACAAGGGCGTGAGTCCCGAGACGCTCTCGGGCAAGCTCCGTGCAGTCCTGGGGATGGCTCTGGAGCCGGTACAGCGCACGGCGGTATTCACGCGCCTGCAGCGCAAAGTCGCCGCGCAGGAACAGCACGCACGGCAGCAACGAGCGGTGCGCGTCGCCCTGGTCGCACCAGCGCGATCGCACCGAGAAGGCATGAAAGTGCTGCTGGAGGCGGCTGGCGCGCACGTGGCCGCGACAGCCCCAGTGGTACTGCTAGTGCGCAATGCGCTGACGCAGTTTCGCGTCAGTGTGCTGATTGCGGCGGCATCCGAATGGCGTGCGGCGTTGGACCTCGCGCGGGAGTCCAGGGTACCGCTGCTCCTTGTCGCGGCCACCGTGGACGAGGGGCTGACGGTGATGAGTCTCGCCCGTACTGAGCCGCCGCATGGCCCAGCGGTGAGCATCATCGTCGATGATGACCTGGAGCCACACGAACTTCAGAAAATCCTCAATGTCATCATACAGGGCGAACAATATGCCGATCCAACGTTATCAGGGTCGGACAACGTACCGCAGCCGGCCAATCTCCTGGAGGTGTTGCGGGTGGAGCTACGGGATACGGAGCTGTCGGCCCGCGACCTGGAGTTCCTGGCGCTCGAGTTGCAGGATCTCCCACCAGAGGAGATCGCGCAACGTCTTTCCATCAAGGTGGAATCTGTGTACACGGCGCGCTCGCGCATCTGCAGCAAGGTAGACGTTGGCAGCATCTTCGAGTTGCGGCAGTGGGTCAGAGCGCGGATTGACCAGTCGCGGCGGCGTGATCGCTCCGTATCTTAATGTGGTCGAACGGAAGAGGGAGGAGCAACCCAAAATGTACGGTTGAGTCGTGTATCACAAAGTCACTTCCTTGTATGGCATTGACCCAGGCATCATCAGCCAGGATGCTCACTCATATGCTGCCGCACGTTTCGCGATATTCTTCGCGCACTTTGGGCAGAGGGTGGTGGGATTGGGCGTGCTTTTGATGATACGGCGCCCCTGGTGCTGCGCCAGGGGCGCCCTCTCTACGTTGTGGCCATGCCAGGCTACTGCACGGTACCACGCCAGATTCAGGTTGACGATCGCCAGCAAGATGACCGCGCCGACGAAGGAGACGAGCAAGGCCGGTAGGTTAAACACACCCTGATTGATCGTCGGGTAGCCGAACAACAAGCCGCCGATCAATGCACCGACGATGCCGACGACAATATTGAGCAGCGGGCCCTGTTCATAGTCGGTGTGCATGACAATGCTGGCCAGCCAGCCGACCAGCGCGCCAAGGAGCAGCCACAAAAGCAGGTTGATCATGATCGGTCCTCCACGTCCCCTGGAATCAGTCCAAGAGGGCTGATGGGCGTTTGTGTTTTTCTTGGCTGCGCGCCTCGTGGCTGGGACAGCCGTAGTCCGGTCACGAGGCGCGCCAGCCGTCCCCTGTAGGATGAAGCCCTGCCACTATAAGCGATAATGGAAGCGCCGAGATCGGTCAGGCGACGAGCACTATCTCTGGTCATGCGGCGGGGAGGTTATCCTGGCCCATGGTCAGATGGAAGTGAACCGCCGTGCTACAATCTCCGTGTCAAGGTTGGGATACTCGTCGAGAGTCACCATCAGAGCGGGCCATGTATCGCCAACCGTGAGCGGCGCGACATCGCCATCGCCGACAACGCGCGGCAGCTCCGCTTGACGAGCGACGAAACGCTGGAGCTGCTGGCCTGGCTGCGAGAACAGGAACCAGCGCGGCGGGCGCTGTTGGACGCCGCGGTGATCAGGCTATCGGTCCAAGACATCCTGCATAGTCCGTCGTCATCCTCCGTGCGCATCGCGGTGGTTTCACAGAAGCGCGCCGCCGCTGGTTGTCCAACCTGCCAGCGCAGCAGTGCTCGCGTGGTATTGGCACACACACGTGCGCTGGCTAGGTCAGATAGTCTCGCAGATGGCGTCCAACCCCGGAAGTGCGCAGCTTCTGCAGCGCCTCGGCCTCGATCTGTCGCGCCCGCTCGCGGGTCATGCCGATCGCCTTGCCGACCATTTCCAGCGTCCGGTGCTGGCCGTCCAGCAGCCCGTAGCGCAGAATCAAGACCCGTCGCTCGCGCTCGGTCAGCTCGTCCAGCACGGCCAGCAGATCGCGCCGCATCAGCTGTTGGGTGGCCACCTCGACCGGCGCTGTCTGCGCCTCGTCCTCGATGAATTCCCTCAGGGTAGTCTCCCGATCCTCCCCAACCGGGGTCTCCAGCGAGATGGGATGCCGCATCGCATCCAGCACGCGGGTGATTTTCTCGACGGGCTGGCCGAGCGCCGTCGCCAGTTCCTCCCGAGTGGGCTGTCGCCCCAGCGCTTGGGCAAGCCGCTCGGCGGTGCGCTTGACCTTGCCGATCGACTCGCTCATATGCACCGGCAGCCGAATGGTCCGCGACTGCTCGGCGAGCGCACGACTAACCGCCTGGCGGATCCACCAGGTTGCGTAGGTGGAGAACCGATTGCCGCGGGTCGGGTCAAACTTCTCGACGGCGCGCATCAGGCCGATATTGCCCTCCTGAATGAGGTCCATCAGCGACAGGCCGCGGCCCATGTACTTCTTGGCGATGCTCACCACCAGCCGCAGATTGGCCTGCGTGAGATGGTGGCGCGCCACCTGCCCACTGGCCACCTCGGCCTGTAAGGCTGTGCGCAGCTGCGGCGTGAGATCTGCTTGCGACGCCAGTCGGCGTTCGGCCGCCGCGCCGCGGGCCAGCTGCTCAGCCAGCTCGACCTCTTCGGCAGCGGTGAGCAGCGAGACCTGCCCGATTTCGTTCAGATACGCCTGGACTGGGTCGAGTGTGAGATCTGGGGTATCCTCAAGGGCCTCGGGCGCCGCCTCGGCATCCGCCAGATCGTCCTGGGGCATCTCCAGCGCGCCCTCCAGCGAGTCGGCGGCCGCCGCGGTGTCGACCGGGGCCAGCACCAATTCGTCAAGTGCTAGGTCTTCAGTTACCATATACGTGTTAACAACCATTTTTACTCTCTCTGCTCTCGTTCAGCGGTTCGCTCACATGCAAAGGCGTTCAAGACAAGATAAGGCACGACGTCTCACGGCGTCGTGCCTCATGTGTGCATGGTCTGGTAGCGGCGGGTGGATTCGAACCACCGACCTTCGGGTTATGAGCCCGACGAGCTGCCACTGCTCCACGCCGCGACAATAGAGATTAGTGCACAAAGAGCGGAGACTCGTAATCGACGATCGTCAATCACCAATCTCCAATTTGCTTGGATGACGCACAGACGTACGCTCCCAGCAGGCCTCCCGCCAGCTGCTTACGTCGCTACCGCTACGACAAAGTATAGCACAGAACTATCGTTATGTCAAACATTAAGGTTCTACCATCGCCATCTCAACCGAGCACTTCAGTTAACAGAGACGATTTTCGATACACGAAAGTAATACTTCAGACTTATTGTTATGTTGAATCATGGTTACTATCATTGGCGTCGTCGCTGCGCACAAAGCGGCCTACGCATCGTGAGCAGGCTGCTGGTGGGGCTGTATGACGCTGCTGCTGGAAGCACTCCGAGCAGGAGCCGAGCTTGTCATCACATGGGACACAGGGAACGTGTGCTTCCCGACCGCCTGACCAGGAGGCCAGGACAACCTCCCCGCCGCATGACCAGAGATAGTACTCGCCGCCTGGCCGATCTCGGCGCTTCCATATATCGTGTATAGTGGCAGGGCTTAGGCCTACAGCGGGACGGCTGGCGCGCGTGGCGGTGCCGGGCAACAACTGTCCCGGCCACGAGGCGCGCCGGCCAAGAAAAACCCATACGCCCATCGGCCCCTCTTGGACTGATTCCAGGGGACGTGGAGGACCGATCATGATCAACCTGCTTTTGTGGCTGCTCCTTGGCGCGCTGGTCGGCTGGCTGGCCAGCCTCGTCATGCGAACCGACTGTGTACAGGGCCAGGGTCTCGCGCCAGTAAGGTCTGGGGACATGTGAAATGAGATTCGTCCTTGTTGTACAGCATTCCAGTGCCACGGTGCGTAGATAGGAATCTCATTCCTGATGTCCACTGTGGTACGTGGCGCGAAACCCTGACCCAGGGTTCGGCAACCATCGCGTGCCAACCGGCGCTGCAGATGACGTGAGAGTGGAGGAAATAACCAATGACAAACACTATTCGAGAAGAAGGCGCGGTCACCACCGCACCACCGTGGCGCGGCTTCCACCACATCGCGATTGTCACGCCCGACCTGGAGGCCACGATCCGCTTCTACCAGGATGTGCTGGGGATGCAGGTGGGCGATATTCATCCCGCGCGGGGCGGCAACGGCCGGCACTGCTTTATCAAGCCTGGCATGAACGAAACCTGGGGGTTGCACGTCTTCGAGCAAGCGGATGCACACATCTTTCCCTATCCGGAGACACTGGCACGGTTTGTCTTTATCCCCGGCGCCTTGCAGCACATCGCCTTTGCCCTGCCCGACGAGGCGGCCGCGCTTGCCCTGCGCGAACGCCTGCACCGCCATAACGTGCACATGACACCGATCGGGGATCTCGGGCCAATCCGCAACACGCTGTTCCTAGATAACAATGGCATCCTGCTGGAAGCGGCGTGGCCGAAGGAGGAAACAGAGATTCCGTAATATGGTCATATGAGCGTCTAATATGTTTCTGATGTTCAACACGGTTTGCGTATTATGCGAGAATATCGAGTGATACAACCACCGCGCAAGAGTATCCGGTGGGTGGTAGCCATCGCCCGCATCCTCGCGCTCATGTGGGCGTTGTGGGCGGCCCTCCCCGTCCAGGCGCAGACCCGGCTGCCCGCAACGCTCGATCCGGCTGCGCTCGAGGCGTTCTTCGATGGCTTGATCAACGCGCAACGCGACGCCTTTCGCGTGCCTGGCGCTACCGTCTCAGTCGTCCAGCATGGCACGCTGCTCTTCGCCAAAGGCTACGGCTATGCCAATGTGGAACAGCGCACGTCGGTCGCGGCTGACACGACCCTGTTTCGGGTTGCCTCGGTCTCGAAACTGTTTGTCTGGACCGCCGTGATGCAGCTGGTGGAACAGGGCAAGCTCGATCTGAACGCCGATGTCAACACCTACCTCAAGGACTTCAAAATCCCGCCCACCTATCCGCAGCCGATCACGCTGGCGCACTTGATGACGCACACGCCTGGGTTTGAGGAGCAAGCGCTCGGCACATCCGTCCGCAGCGCTCAGAACCTCAAGCCGTTGGGCGAGTTCCTGGCCACCCATATGCCGGCGCGTGTCCGCCCACCAGGTGAGTTGACCGCCTATTCCAACTACGGCGCCGCGCTGGCTGGGTATATCGTGAGCCAGGTCTCGGGGATGTCGTTCGAGCAGTATGTCGACGAGCACATCTTACAGCCGCTGGAGATGCGACACAGCAGCTTTCGCCAACCCCTGCCGCCGCGTCTGGCGCCGGACATAGCGGTCGGCTACACCTATACCGACGGCGCTTTTCACCCGCAGAGCTTTGAATGGATGCAGTTGGTGCCGGCTGCTGCCCTGAGCGCGACGGCCACAGACATGGCGAACTTCATGATCGCTCAACTCCAAAACGGGCGGTTTGGCAGCACGCGCATCTTGCAGGAAGCGACAGCGCGGGCGATGCATCAACAGAACTTTACCAACGACCCGCGCGTCAACGGGTTTGCCCATGGCTTTGCGGTGGCGACGATCAACGACCAGCAGCTGCTCTGGCACGGCGGCGACATCATGCACTTTCACAGTGCGCTGGTCCTGCTGCCGGCGCACAACGTGGGGTTTTTTGTGGCGTACAACGGCGCGAATGGGATGTTGGCGGTGTTGAACACCATCCGCGCCTTTCTGGATCAGTATTATCGGTAGTGTCACGAGGTTTTCGCGGTCCATTAATACACGACATCGGTAGAGGCGTTCTGCCGCATCAGGATGCTCTAATCAGACGAATGGATTTCGCACATCTGTGCGTACGCGAAAACTAGATGACACTACCTGATTCCCGGGGAGGTTCCAATGCTGAGAAATGTATTACGGTATCTTTGGTTAGCGCTGCTTTTTGCTGCGCTACTCGCAGGGTGCGGTATACCCCAAAGCGCGGTGAACCCAACGGCGACGCCCACGTCGCCAGCGACCGTGTTGCCCCAGCCAACGGTGACGCCAGCGCCAGCAACGCCAACCGTGCCGGACCTCGGGTGGACCCGCAACCAGTTCGGCAGCGCCTGGAATATCGCGTATCCAGCGTCGTGGCAGGTCAACACGGCGGGCACCCACGAGGGCAATCTCTCCATGCGCGGCCCCTACAACGGCCATACCTATGAGGTTGTGTTCTCGTACCCGATCTTCGAGCAGCCCGTGGACACCCTTGACGCCTGGGTTGAGCAGGTGCTTGCCAAGCTCACGCCCGAGCAGCGCCAGCGGGTCACGGTCGTTGATCTGACGGTGGCAGGTGCGCCCGCCAAGAAAGTCCTGAACGTACCTGGCGCAGCGCCAGGCGACATCGGGCACTACGTCTACATCTGGCGCGCGGGTGGCCAGAATCCGCGGCTGGTCGTCATCCGGCAGCGCGACGACAACCCGAATAGCCCGGTGGACCTGTTGGCGTCGTACTACAACGCGATCGATCGGCAGGAATACCGGCGCGCCTACGGCTACTGGCAGAATCCGCCCGGTAGCTATGATGCATTCGTCCAGGGCTATCAGGATACCGCCAGCGTGCTGCTGATCGTCCGCCCGCCGACGATGATCGATGTCGGGGCTGGAAACGCCTACGCTCGAATACCGACGGTGCTCGTCGCACGCCATACGGATGGCAGCACGCAGACCTTCGCCGGCTGCTACACGACCCACAAGATCAATTTGCAGCCACCCGATGTCCCACAGCCCGATGTCTGGCACATCACCCAGGCGACGATCGCACCCGTGGCGAGCGGGGCATCAATTCCGGCCCTGCTGGCTCAGGGATGTCAATCCTAATGGTGTGCGCTCCTGCACACTGTCTGCAGCGACGAGCCACCGCGTGATGGCTCGCCCGACTTCGCGCCGCCCGACCCGCCCAGCCAACTGGTGCGGCTGTCGGACTACCGCGGCAAGCTGGTAGTGCTGATCTTCTACCCGCTGGACTGGAGCTCGCCCTGCTCCGACCAGCTCAGCCTGTACCAGGGCGAGCTGGAGGCATTCCAGAAGCGCGGCACAGCGACTGGCGATCTCGGTCGACAGCCGCTACAACCATGACGCCTGGGCGGCCGTGCATGGCCTGGCGCGCGCCCGGCGTCACGCAGATCGAGATCTGATCGTTCGCTTATTGCCACGCTTTGATGTCTATCTGCTTGGGTACCAGAATCGTGACTTCGCGGTGCCACGCCAGTACGCCAAACGCATTAATGTTGGATGTGGCATCCTGCATCCGACGGTGTTGGTAGACGGTCGCGCAGTGGGAACCTGGAAGAGTAAGCGAAAGAAGAACGACTTGGACGTGCTGGTGGAGCCATTTGACCAGCTTGCGCCCCGGGTGTATCAGGGATTAAAAGCCGAAGTCACGGATCTCGCGCGTTTCCTGGAGGTGCAGGCCAGATTGGAGATAGCGACGCTACGGTAAGGTTGGTTGTGGTGCTATCCCGCCCTGCAACACGCACATCCGAAGCGCCGTAATCCGTCAATGAGGCCCACAAAACGTGCAAAAGAACGTCCGCGGGCCAACAAGCGTGTGCGGCTGACCGGCTGGATCACGGCGGTTTTGGCATATGGAAGGCGTAAAAACGCCTTCCCGATCTGTCAATGAAGTACCTTCCAGCCAGCGGCTGACACGCAGGCCGTTGGGCCGCGGTGGACGCTCCCCCATCGCACAGCCTCGAGCTATCGACATCCTGCCGGCCCAGCTCACCCGATCGCGTGATCGTCAATGATTCGATGGCACATAGTCTACTGCCACTACTGTAAACACTCGCTGACCCAATTGCGCCGCTTGTGCGCATTGCGTCTGTGAGCTGCAGCACCGGCCGGCCAGTCGCGATGCCTGACCATCTGGCGTGGGCCTCCACATGACCGGTATGACACCTGGCTGTGTTCCCGATGCGATGGAGCGCGATGCCTGATATGCTCTTGTTCGCAGTCCTCGGCGACTGACGGTGGGGAGAACGTTACAACTTGTCGCTTTGTTGCTGCATCGGTCAGCGTGTGCGCGCGTGTTCCGCGCCGTGATCGCTCCGGCGCCGTGCCCAGTGCTGCTCGTCGGTGGATCTCCGGCCTGACGCGGACCTCACACTCGAACTGTGTCCGCTGAATCGCTGCGGTGCTGGTCGGGGTGGCCCAGAAGATGCAGCAGACACGTGCTCTTTTTCAGGGTCGCCAGCGCCAGGCGCTCCAACATGTGTGAGGCGGAAGCCTGTCCGGTTCAGCCTGAACGGGTATCGTGCTTTTCAGAGGAGGCGTATCTATGACCGTACAGACAGCCAGACACGACCTCGCCCGGCGCACGCGGTGCGGGATCGCCTACATCCTTGCTGGGGTCCTGTTGTGGACCATCTTCGGCGCGCTGGGGCTCACTCTGCCCGATTCGCCGCGTAATGGACTGATCTACCTGTTCGGCGCCGGCCTGCTCTGGCCGCTCGGGCTGGCGATCGGTGCCGCGCTCAAGCTCGACCTGTTCGCCAGAGGCAACCCGCTCACGTCGCTTGCGGGTCTGCTCGGTGGCGTACAAATCCTCTTCATCCCACTCATGATCGGGGCATATGTCACCACACCCCAGGCGGTGCCCTGGTATCTTGCGGTGCTGGTCGGCGCGCACTTGCTGCGGAGCGCTGGCGCTAGCTTTTCACGCCGGCCACAAATTGGCCAAGCAGGTTGGCCATGTGCTGGGTATCACGCGTCTGGGTGTCGATAGGCCGAATGGTGATCAGCCGCGGATTTTTCTTGCTGCTGGCCAGATGTAGTTGTGATCAGTACGACTGTCCCATTCGGGGCCGCAAGCAACGACGCCAGGCATGCCGTGATTACCACCAGGGACGCCACTAACATAACGCTAATACTGCGCAAATAGCAATCTAACACCTTCGCCGCATCACATGGAGTGGTTCACCATCCGGCATCGGGTGGGTCGGGGAGGCTTGGCGGGGGCTGCCGGGTACCCACACCCAGAGGGTACCCGGTGCCAAACTACCCCCACAATCACTGTAGGCCGGCGCCCGATGAACGTGCCAGAGGACCGGCTTGCCAGGCGCCGTATTCAGCTGATGCCGGCACTGTGCGCGTGCTCGGGCTGGACCCGCAGCGCCAGGGGAGCGAGCTGCGCCAGCGTATCGGCGTCCAGCTGCAGCAGGCCGCGCTGCCCGACGATCTCAAAGTCTGGGAGGCGCTCGACCTGTTTGCCGCCTTCTACCGCCACACGGTCGACTGGCAGCCGCTGCTGGAGCAGTGGGGCCTTGCTGAGAAACGCAATGCCCGATTCAAAAGCCTTTCCGGCGGCCAGCGCCAGCGCCTCTTCATCGCCCTGGCGCTGGTCAACGACCCGGAGCTGGTCTTTCTGGACGAGCTGACCACCGGACTGGATCCCCAGGCGCGCCGCCAGACCTGGGATCTGGTGCGCGCCATTCGCGAGCGCGGCAAAACTGTTGTGCTGGTAACCCATTTCATGGACGAGGCCGAGCAGCTGTGCGACCGCGTCGCGATCATCGATCACGGGCGGATCGTGGCACTGGACGCTCCGGACGCCCTTATTCGCCAGATACAGGGTGAGAGCCGGGTCCGCTTCAGCGTGAGCAATGGCTTCGATCCGACGTTCCTGGAGGCGGTGCCGGGCGTCAGCCATACTGTGCGCGCCGGCGACCAGGTGGTGGTCTACGGCAGCGGCCCACTCCTGGCGCGTGTGGCGGCGGCGCTCGCCGAACGCCAGATCACGCCACTGGATTTGGAATCCGAACGGGCAACGCTGGAGGATGTCTTCCTGGCGCTGACCGGTCGACGGATTCGCGATTAGAGCGAGCGATCGCAGATGCCTGTTCGCAGGCTACAACAGGAGGTGTGCGCATGCGCGCATTGTGGAAGCTGACCTGGATGGAGATCAAGTTGTTCCTACGCGAGCCGGTCGGGCTGTTCTTCACGCTCGCGTTCCCGCTGTTATTGCTGTTCCTTTTTGGCGCGATCTTCGGAAACGAACCGGTTGCAGAGTTGGGCGGGCGTGGCACCGTCGATGTATCCGTTCCAGGCTACGTCGCCATGGTCATCGGCACGCTGGGATTGATCGGCCTGCCGATCGGCCTGGCATCCTATCGCCAGCAGGGAGTGTTGCGGCGCTACCGCGCCACGCCGCTGCATCCGTCGATCGTGCTGGCGGCGCAAGTCATTTTTGGCCTGGCGATCGCCTTCGCGGGCGCCGTGCTGCTGATCGTCGCCGCGCACCTGGCCTACGCGGTGCCGTGGCCGGGCGCACCGCTGAGTCTCGCAGGCGCGCTGGTGCTGAGCAGCCTCAGCTTCTTCAGCGCGGGCTTCATCCTGGGCGGTGTGCTGCCGACGGCTCGCACGGCGCAGGCGGTCGGCATGGCGATTTTCTTCCCGATGCTGTTCCTGTCGGGCGCCAGCGGGATGCCGCGTGAACTGCTGCCGGATACGTTACGGCGCATCTCTGACCTTTTACCGCTCTCGTACGTCGTCACCCTGATCGCGGACCTCTGGTATGGTCAGGGGTGGAATGGTCTTGCACTCGTGGTGTTGAGCGGGATGCTGATTGTGGGAGCCGTGGTGTCTGTGCTGACGTTCCGCTGGGAATAGCGTCTCATGATTCCAATACTATGCTCGAGGTGATGCGCTGAACTGGCAGGCGCAGGAGGTTGTGCCATGAACCAGCAGGGCCATCATGAAACGCAGCGACGCCGGCCAGGCGCTGCAGCGCAGATCAGCCTCTTCATGCTGATCTGGATACTGCTCCAAATGCTGTTCGCGATCCCGGTGCTGCTCGGCCCGCTCGGGCAGACCCTCGATCAGATAGCGGTCACGGAGCCGGATGGCGGCTTCTCTTTCACGCTCTCTACGGACAGCGTGCGGCCGCTGCTTGCCGCACTGTCGCCAGGGCGGCCGGCGGCCATCTGGTGGAGCGCTGCCGGACTGTTGGCGACGATCAGCGCCGTCGTGCTGATGCGCTATCTGGCGGGCGGGCCGCGGCTGCGCGACCTCGGTCTGCGGACGCAGCCGGGCTGGCTCAGCCAGCTGGCGCTCGGCCTGCTGATTGGCCCGCTGGTGTTCCTGGTCATCCTGGCGGTCGAGCTGATCGCTGAGTGGGCGCGGGCAGCGCCGGGGAACATCAGCGCCAGCATGTTGGGCGCTGCAGCCGTCACTTTCGGGTGTGTCGCGATCAGCGAAGAGGTCCTGGCGCGCGGCTTTCTCTTGCACGTGTTGGAGCGGCGCTACGGCACTGCCGCCGCCGCGATCGGCTCGTCGGCGATCTTCAGCTTGTTGCACCTGTTCAACCCTGGCGCCGGCATCCCCGCGCTCGTCGGCCTCTTCGCGGCGGGCTGCTGTTCGCGTATGCCTACCTGGCGACACGCCAGCTCTGGCTGCCGATCGGGCTGCATCTGAGCTGGAACCTGAGCGAAGGACCGATCTTCGGCTTTCCCGTGAGCGGCGTGCCGGGCCAGGGGCTGCTGGAGGTGGACGTGAGCGGGCCGGCGCTGATCACCGGTGGCGCGTTCGGGCCGGAAGCCGGGCTGGTCGGCCTGCTGGGCGTCGGCATCGCAGCCGGGATGATCGTGGTGTGGCAGCGCGCAACACAGCGCGTGGATGTCGCCGCAGCGCCCGAGTGCCGTGTCGCGGAGGACCGGCGCAGCAGCCACGATGCGCAGGCCCACTGAATCAAGGGAAGTTGAGACGGGCTTAGGCGCACAGGCGCTACGCATCCTGCACCCAGCCAAACAGGTCATCGTCGCCGATCGTCTTATGCAGCGCTAATACTTCACTAATGTTCCTCCAACACCAGGTGTTCAAAGATACTGCGTGTGCCGTCTCAGGACGAGCGGCGGGATGGGACCGCACGGGGCCGCGCCTCGGGTGTGCGCCCCGCCCGCCGCAAACTCCTGGGACCATCGCTCCGAGATCTGGAAATCTGCGATGCACAATTATGACACTCCTTACTCGATCTGGAGGTGATCTATGACCGTTCGTGAAGCCATCAACCGCGGATTGAACTTCTTCGCCATCGCCAATCAGGCGATTTTGGCAACCAGCATCATCCATGGGCTCCAGGTCGCGCCCGATTGGGCTGCGCGGCTCGATGACATTGCCTTCGGGGCAATCGCGGTGCTAGCCATTGGCTGGTATCTCTGGGGACATCACCGCTATCAACGTTCACTGGCACCGCTCGTGTTCCTGGTTCTTGGCCTGGCCACCAAGCTGATCGGCATGTGGATGGCCTACGGCACGATCGTCTTTGGCGGCCCCGACTTTGCCATTGCCGCCTACCTGCTGTTGACGATCATCGTCTTCGGTTGGCAACTCTATGCGACGCGTGAACCGTTGCCGACGGGCGGATCGCGGCGCACACCAGAGGCGGCACGGCGATGAACCGATGATGTGCGAACGCTTGGGCCGCGCTTGCCGCGCTCTGCCTGGCGCTCGTCCAGGACCAGCGCGGTCACGTCCGCGGCCGACGTGGAGCGGTGGGCACCCGCGGCATAACCTGAACGGTGTCGATGGTGTATACACAGATGCGCCAGCCGCAGATCGCAGTTGGGGTACTCCGGCCAGCCAGCGGTGATCTGCGGCTGGCGCCCGCACGATTTCGGATAGATACATCGAGAGGTGTTCATTCGCCACGGAGGTTCGCTCATGGCTACACTCGTAGGTCGTGAACCACACACCGAGTTGACAGCAGCGCGGAGCGTTGGCAGGCTGAAACATCCTGCCGCCGCCTTTTTCGCGTTGACGCTCACAATTACCTACGGCCTTGGTCTCCCCGTCGCCGCAGCCTCGCACGGCCTCCTGCCGATCCGCATCCCGGCGGCGGTTGGCGCCTTGGCGATCGCTGGTCCCGCGATCGCTGCACTGGTGCTGACCGGATTCGAACACGGGCGGCTCGGCGTGCAGCGCTTGCTCAGTCGCCTCCTGCATTGGCGCGTCGGAGCGCAGTGGTATCTCGTGGCACTGCTCACACCGCCAATCATCGCCATCTCCGCGCTTGGAACATATCGCTTCCTTGCTGGCGTCCCGCCACGCATTCCCGCCCCGCTGCCGCGAGAATTGGCACAGATCGGCGCAGAGTCACCGGTGACCTACGCGCTGCTGGCCGTGTTTTTCGTGTGGGGCAGCCTGGCGGAGGAGCTTGGGTGGCGCGGCTATGCGCTGCCGCGTCTGCTAGGCACGTATAGCGCCCTGACTGCCAGTGTCATCATCGGCGTCGTCTGGGCCGTCTGGCACCTCCCGCTGTTCTTGATGAACGCCTCGGCGCAGGCATCAATTCCGTTTGGCTGGTACCTGCTCTACGCGCTCAGCCTGTCGGTGCTGTTCACCTGGCTGTATAACAACACGGGCGGCAGCCTGCTTCTCGCGACCCTGTTCCACGCCGTCATTCAAGCGAGCACCGTCTTGCTGCCGATGCTGCCCGCTAGCGCCGGCGACACGCGGCCGTATGTGCTGTCCGCGCTACTGACGATGCTCGCCGCGCTGCTGGTTGTGCTCATCTCTGGACCAGCCGCGCTGTCGCGCAAGCGGCGCCGCATCGGGTCGTAGCTCCTACGCTCGTCGTTAGCACACTTTTAACGTTGCGCATATGCATGAGTAACTAAAACGTTCTACCAATAGCGGTGAAAGTTGCTATGAACGGACATCGATCGCATCAACATCCCTCGGCATCCCGCTGTCTGATCGTTAATGCCGATGATTTTGGTCTGAGCGACGGCGTCACCGAGGGTATTCTGCGGGCCTGGCGCGATGGGATTGTGACGTCGACGTCGGTGCTGATCAACATCGACGGCGCGCCCGAGCAGGTCGCGGCGGCCCATGCCGCGTACCCCGACCTGCCCATGGGGCTCCACCTCAATATCACCACCGGGCGGCCTGTGCTCCCGCCCGAACAGGTCCCGACCCTGATCGACTCGAATGGCAACTTCTACGCGAGCGACGCAATCATCGAGCGTCTGCCGACCATCGCCTTGAGCGACTTGCGGGCCGAGTTAGACGCACAGGCACGGCGCTTCACCGCGACCGGCGTCCCGTTTGATCACCTGGACTATCACCAGCATATCCTGGCGTTGTATACACCGTTCTACCCACTGGTGCGCGAGCTGGCGCGCAGCTATGGCGTCCCGGTTCGCCAGCCGGTTCCCGAGTCGGTCTATGGACGAGTCAGGCTCGACGGCAAAGGCAGTGCAGCTGCGACGCTCCGAACCATGATTCGATTTGCGCTGCGCCACCCGGTGCTGGCGTTGCGTCTGATGCCGTCGATGACCCCGGCGGCGTACAAGCGTCAGGCTGCGCTGCTCAAGGCCGAAGGTATCGGCGCGCCGGACTGGTTTATCGATTCGTACTTCGGCCACGCGACGGTGGAGAATTTCATTGCACTGCTTCGCCAGCTGCCACCGGGGAGCAGCGAGGTGATGGTGCATCCGGCAATAGTCGACGAGCAATTGCGCCAGCTGGGCGCAGGCTATGTCGCGGAGCGCGCGCAAGAGCTTGTGGTGCTGCTCGACCCGCGTGTGCGTGAAGCGCTGGCTGCCTATCATGTCCAGCTCGTGAATTTTTCCGCTCGTATGTGAGGAGCAAGCTATGGAAAACTCTACGTATCCCGAAGCTGTCGCGCTGGTGATCTTCGCGCCGGGGGCGATCTGACCTGGCGCAAGCTCGTGCCGGCGCTCTACGACCTGTTTCGCGATCAGTACTCGCCCGAGCGATTCACGGTGATCGGCATTGATTATAAGCCGCTGAACGACGAGCGCTTCCGGCAGCGGCTGCGTGAGGGCGTCGACCAGTTCTCACGGCGCGGCAAGGCCGAGGACGCCACCTGGCATGCCTTCGCGCAGCGCCTGGCGTTTGTCTCGGCCAACTTCTCCGATCCCACCACCTTTACCACCCTGGCCCAGCAGCTCGGCGATCTCGATGAGCACTGGGATACTCACGCCACCCGCGTGTTCTATCTTGCCACGCCGCCGACGCTCGTTGAGCCGATAGCACGGCACCTTGGTAAGGCCCGGCTCGCCCGTGACCGCAAACGTACCCGGATCGTCGTCGAGAAGCCGTTTGGTCATGATCTGGCCTCTGCCTGCGCCCTCAACGCGGTGCTGACCGAGATCTTCGATGAGGCGCAGATCTATCGGATCGATCACTACCTCGGCAAGGAGACGGTGCAAAATATTCTGGCGTTTCGCTTTGCCAACGCGCTGTTCGAGCCGATCTGGGATCGCCGCTACATCGACCACGTCCAGATCACCGTGGCTGAGCGTGTCGGCGTCGAGCATAGGGGGGCCTACTATGACCAGGCCGGGGCGCTGCGCGACATGGTCCAGAACCACCTGCTGCAACTGCTCTGTCTGATCGCCATGGAGCCGCCGGTTGTGTTCCAAGCCGACGAGATCCGCAACAAGAAGGTCGATGTGCTGCAGGCGATCCGCTCGATCGAGCGCGACGAGGTGCACCTGTTCGCGGTCCGTGGGCAGTACGCTGCCGGTTGGATCGACGGGATATGGGTGCCTTCGTATCGCTCTGAACCTGGCGTGGCCCCAACCTCACCGACCGAGACGTTTGCAGCGCTCAAACTGTTCATCGACAACTGGCGCTGGCAGGGCGTCCCGTTCTACCTGCGCACGGGCACACGCATGCCCGCCAGGGTCTCGGAAGTGGTCATCCAGCTGCGGCCGGCGCCGCACCAGCTGTTCCCGTCCTCCGCTGTGGGCGACTGGCAGCCGAACCGGCTGGTGATCAACCTGCAACCGGTCGAGGGCATCCTGATCCGGTTTCAGGCCAAGCAGCCGGGCTTGCGGCTGCGGCTGGGGCCGGAGGATATGGTGTTCACATACAAGCAGGCGTTCGAGCATCCCTCGCCGGAGGCCTACGAGACGTTGCTCCTCGACGTCATTCGCGGCGATGCCACGCTGTTCATGCGCTCCGACCAGGTGGAGGTAGCCTGGTCGGTCGTCACGCCGATCCTGGAAACATGGGCGGCGACGCCGCCGGATTTTCCCAACTATCCAGCTGGCACCTGGGGGCCGGAAGCAGCGGATCTGCTGCTGGCGCGGGATGCGCCCCAGTGGTTGCTGCCAAGCTTCCCGCAGGCTCCCCGTGGACCACAACTTCTAACACAACGTTAGCGTTCCGCTTACAACCAGCTAACACACGTCCGCCATTCAGCATGGTGTACCAACCATACGAACAGACAAGGAGGTGAGACCTATGACAATGGAACTTGGCATGCTCATTCTGCAAGTGACTATTGGTCTGCTCCTCGCCGGGCACGGCGCGCAGAAGCTCTTCGGTTGGTTCGGTGGGCACGGGCTCGCCGGGACAACGTCCTGGCTGGCCGGGCTGGGCCTCCGGCCGGCGCGCTTCTGGGCGCTGATCGCCGGCCTGGCCGAGTTCTGCGGCGGCCTGTTCACCGCGTTCGGCCTGTTCCATCCGCTCGGCCCGCTGGCAATTATTGCAGCGATGCTGATGGCGATCGCGCTGGTCCATTGGCCGAAGGGGCTGTGGATCAGCAATGGCGGCGGCGAGTATAACCTGGTGCTGATTGCCATCGCGGCGGTGCTGGGGCTGGCTGGACCGGGTCCGTACACGCTTGACCGGCTGCTCGGCATCGCGCTGCCGCAGCCGCAGACCTTCTGGGCCGGCCTGGTGGTCGTGCTGATCGGGCTGCTGATCGCGCTTGCCACGCGCCGCGTGCCTGGCCAGGTCGGGCAGCCGGCCGGCAGCGCAGCCTAAGGCGCACGGGCGTCTGAGAGCGCGCCCGCGCCGCCCGTGCTGCGGGAGTCGGAAATGGTCTGTAGCAGGCCATGCGATTCAGTCCTGGCGGCGCGGGCGTTACCTGGCTACCTGGCCGGGGCGCCCGCGCCGTGTGGCGGGTGGCGCGGCTCGCCAGACGCCCGATGCGGCTAGCGCGGGTTTTTGCTACGATCAGGCTGGCCCATAGCCGGTTTGCCGCCCGGCCAACAGATGTACGACGAAATGTGATAACGGAGGTCAGACGATGCATATCCAACCACTTGCCGATCGGGTGGTCGTCAAACCCAAGCCGAAAGAGGAAAAGACCAAGGGCGGCATCTTCTTGCCCGACACAGCTTCGAAAGAGCGACCGATGCAGGGCGAGATCCTGGCGGTTGGCCCAGGCCGCCGCACGGATGCTGGCAAGCTGATCCCCATGCAGGTCGCGGTCGGGCAGCAGGTGCTGTTCGCCAAGTACGCCGGTACCGAGTTCAAGATTGACGACCAGGAGTATCTGATTCTGCAGGAACGCGACATTCTTGGGATTATCGAAGCGTAGGAGGTGATGCTTATGGCTGCGAAACAGCTGATATTCGATGAGCGCGCCCGCGCCGCGCTCAAGCACGGCGTCGACACGCTGGCGACGGCCGTCCGGACGACGCTGGGCCCGCGCGGCCGCAATGTCGCCCTGGACAAAAAATGGGGCGCGCCAACCATCACCCACGACGGCGTGACCGTTGCAAAGGAGATCGAGCTCGGCGATCCGTTCGAGAATATGGGCGTGCAGCTGCTCAAGCAGGCCGCCAGTAAAACCAACGACGTCGCCGGCGACGGCACGACGACCGCGACGGTGCTGGCCCAGGCGATGGTGCATGAGGGGCTGAAGCTCGTCGCCGCGGGCGCCAACCCGATGCTGCTCAAGCGCGGGCTGGACAAGGGCGGCCAGGCGCTGGTCGCGCGTATCAAAGAGCAAGCGATTAACCTGAAGGGGCGCGACGAGATCCGCCAGGTCGCCACGATCTCGGCACAGGACGCGGAGATCGGCGAGTTGCTGGCGACGGTGATGGACAAGATCGGGCGCGACGGCGTGATCACGGTCGAGGAAGGGAAAGGCATCGACCTGGAGTACGAGCTGGTCGAAGGGATGCAGTTCGACCGCGGCTACATCTCGCCCTACTTTGTGACCGACTCCAGCCGGATGGAAGCCGTTATTGATGAACCGTACATCCTGATCACCGACAAGAAGATCAGCGCGATCAACGATCTGCTGCCGATCCTGGAGGCCGTCCTGAGGAGCGGCAAGAAGGACCTGGTGATCATTGCTGAGGATGTGGACGGCGAGGCGCTGGCGACGCTGGTGGTCAACCGGCTGCGCGGCACGATCAACGCCCTGGCGGTCAAGGCGCCCGGCTTCGGCGATCGCCGCAAGGCCATGCTCCAAGATATCGCCATTCTGACCGGCGGCACGGTGATCTCCGAGGAAATCGGGCGCAAGCTGGAGAGCGCGACGCTCGAGGACCTGGGCCGCGCCCGGCGCGTCAGAGCCGACAAGGACAACACCGTGATCGTCGAGGGCTATGGCGAGAAGCAGGCCATCCAGGCGCGGATCGAACAGATCAAGCGGCAGATCGAGACGACCACGTCGGACTACGACAAGGAGAAGCTGCAGGAGCGGGCCGCCAAGCTCGCGGGCGGTGTGGCGGTGATCACGGTCGGTGCGCCGACCGAGCCGGCCATGAAGGAGCGCAAGGCCCGCGTCGAGGATGCGCTCAATGCGACCCGTGCCGCGGTGGAGGAAGGGATTGTGCCCGGCGGCGGCGTGGCGCTGTTGAATGCCATCCCGGCGCTTGATGGCGTGCCGACCGCCTTCGAAGAGGAGCGGATGGCGATCCAGCTGCTGCGGCGTGCGCTGGAGGAGCCGCTGCGGCAACTCGCCGCCAACGCCGGCGAGGATGGATCGGTGGTCGTGGGGCACGTACGCACCGCGCAGCGCGAGCACAACAATCCCTACTACGGCTATGACGTGATGACCGGCGCGTATGTCGATCTGATGGCCGCCGGAATCATCGACCCGGCCAAGGTCACACGCACCGCGCTGGAGAACGCGATCAGCGTGGCGGGGATGATCCTGACAACCGAGGCGCTGATCGCTGAGGTGCCCGAGCCGAAGAAGAATGGCGCTGGATCGCCTGCGCCAGATGATATCTACTAATCCGCAGGAGCGGCAGCCGCGCGGCGCAGGGGAAGCGCGCCATCTTCCCGCGCTCCCTGGCGCTGCGCGGCCAGCAGCAGAAGAGCTGAAGATGGATGCGCCAGCCCGGCCTTGCCTCGTCAGCGGTTGTCGCCAGGTGCGGCCTGGGCTGGCGCCACTCTGTGAGGCGAATGATGAGTGAGCTCGGACGCGTGCTAATAGGCATTGGAATCGTGCTGATCGTGATCGGGGTTGCCTTCCTGGTGCTGGGCCGCCTGCCCTGGCTCGGGCGCCTACCGGGCGACATCCTGATCGAGCGCGACGATGTGCGCGTGTTTATCCCGCTGGGCACCATGCTGCTAATCAGCCTGCTGCTCACCTTGATCGCCAATCTGCTCGCCCGGCTTTGGCGCTGACGGAGTGACGCCCAACAGGAGGTCGTCTCTGTGTGCATGTTCTTCGGCGAGCAAGCTGCCGCCGAACGCCGGCCATCAAATCTCTGGAGCCGCAGTGGACGAGGAACACCATGCAGCGCATCTCGATGCGCTGGTCGACGAGGCGTTGGAAGAAACCTTCCCTGCCAGCGATCCACCGTACTGGATGCCGATCGGCGGGTCTGAGCCGCTGGTGACGAACGCGCGGTGGTGAAGCAGAGGTTGCGCCAGCCCTGCCGCTGTTGCGGTGCAGGCGCTGCGCTGTCGCCCGCGGCACTCGGTGGCAAGCGGCGACTTGGCGCGTGACGCTGCTCCTTGCTCCTGCTTGCAACCGGGGCGCCGATGATGCGGATTAGGGGGAACTGCTCAAGACCCTGACTGGTATGACCCTGACCTTTGCAACCACCCCCGAGGAGATGCCGATCATCAACGCCATGGGGCTGGGGTCGCCGACCCTTGTGAGGCATGCTCGGGGACGAATCACTGCACAGTCGGTACTCTGCGGGCTCCGGCGTCACCATGAATCCTCAGCGCCAAGCGATTCATCTCCGCTTTATCTTGACACGCTACACTGTGGTGCGATCGATCTCGAGTCGTGCAAACCACGCGCTCTGCTGCCCTACATTACGATCGATTCGCGATCCACGTCATGGTCGCGGTGGCAAGGCGGCGAGGGCAGACACGCGGGACGATGCACAGTTGGGAGGCACTCATGATGGAAGCGACCAATGCGACGCGCCAGCCCGATGTCCGGCGCCGAGGGCCGGTGGTGCTGATCCACAATCCACACGCTGGCCGGGCCACACACAGCCACCCGCCCATCGAGGTCCTGGCGGCGGCCCGCGTGACGATCGGCGAGCAGCTGTGCGTCAGCGATCTCGATGACCGGCATCCCCGCGGTGCGGAGTGGCAGGCGCGCGGCATGCAGGCAGTCATCGCGGCCGGCGGCGACGGAACGATTGGCACGGTCGCCGCCCAGATCGTCGGCACCGAGCTCCCGCTCGGCATCCTCCCGCTGGGCACCTCCAACGATACCGCCCGTGCCATGGGGGGTGCCGCTCGATCTTGCCGCCGCCAGTGCTGCGATTGCCACAGGCCTTCCCACACCGATTGATGTGGGGGAAGTGATACCACTGTCCGCGTCTGCTGCCGCGCGGCCCAGCGACGGCGATACGCCACCCAATCGGGCGGTCTTCGTACATGCGCTGACCCTGGGGCTGAATGTTGCCTTCGCGCGCCTGGCCACGGATGTGGCGCAGCGGCAGCGCTGGGGGAGTCTGACTTACGCGGCCGCCGCGATCGCGGCGCTGCGGCAGTTTCAGCCTGTGCCAGTCACGATCCAGGCTACGGATCTGCAAGGGATGCCATCGTCCAGTGCAACGGCGGTGACGTGCCCGGTGCTCCAACTCGCCGTCGTGAATCTGCCCCTCTTCGGCGGCGCGCTTCAGCTGCGCGTCCCCGGCGTGCAGATTGGCAACGGCCTGCTGGAGGTGCTGCTGATTGAGGCACTGGAGCCTCCCCAGCTACATACTCTGATTGAAGGGTTGCTCGCCGCGGTCGGCCGCCTCACCCAGCGGATGCGGCGAGTAGCGGTGGAGCAGGCACCAGCAACCCCAGCGGACACGGACGAGTCGCTCGGCTTTGCCCTGCCCGGGGTGCATCGCATCACCACGCCGTCGATTCGCATTGAGACGCCCGAACCGGTCGGAGTGGCCCTGGATGGTGAAGTGCGCGCCCGCACACCGCTGCTCGCCCACGTGGCGGCCGCGCCGCTCGCGGTGCTCTTGTCGGTGGAGGCACGCGCGGCCCTTGGCATCGGGCAAGCTCCCGAACGGAATCCTGAGACGTAGCGGTGCACGGGCGCTTGCCTGCTCTAGCCAAAGTACCGTTTCTGTTTCTGGCTACGGTACTTTGCCCTTCTCAGTTCCCGCCTTGTCTCCCCGGCGAACTAGGGCATGGCTTTCTGACGGCGTCCTATCTTATCTCCACCATACGAAGTTCCGCCACTGTTCCTTCTCGGCGCTTCGGCAGGCTGATCATAGCCGAAATCGAGTAAAAATCGGCTGCCACTTTGCGTTTCGTAGCAGCGACCCTAACACTGGACCATTCTGATGGGGCCGTCTGGCGCGGGTAAAAGCACCGTGGCGGAGCGCCTGGCGCAGCGCATCCCTGTGACCGTCATCGCCGTCGGGATGCGCCTGCGCGCCGAAGCCGCCAGCGGCAGCCCGCTTGGCCAACAGATCCGCGCTCGGCTCGACCAGGGACAGTTGATCCCCACTGATCTCATGCGCCAGCTCGTCTACACCTGGCTGGCCACTGTGCCGCCCTCTCGCGGCTTTGTGATCGATGGCTACCCGCGATCGCTCGAACAAGCCT
>WNGB01018340.1_pt1 | contig 32878 bp, 17 predicted proteins | sample 5400681 | NCBI WGS metagenome assembly WNGB01 (sample SAMN13153367, study PRJNA577476) | soil metagenome | isolation source: 115 cm soil or saprolite under grassland replicate 2 | place: USA:California | collected 2016-06-15
TCCGACGATCGCCGGATCGCCGTTGAAACGGCGCCGCCACAGACCGTAACTCAATATGACGACCGCGCTTTCATCCGGAATCTCTTCTTCGCGGGTGAATTCGCGTCCCAGAATTGGCTGAAAACCGAGCGTTCGGAAATAGCCCGATGAAGCGCGCATTCCCAGCAACCGCTCGGCTCTGTCTTCCTGCGCGAGTTCCAGATCCTGGCGGAAATATCCCGCGATTGTTTCAAAGGTGGTGTTCTGCTCGCGGAAATCGCGGAAATCGGCGGGCGACATCGGAGCCTTCGGGGAACTCATGATCAAGATGTTCTGAAAGACTCGCACTAAACGTTCCGGTTCGGGATAAGGCAGTGGTTTGAGCAGCACGCCGTTGACGACACTGAAGATCGCCGTATTCGCGCCGATGCCCAGCGCCAGCGTGAAAACAGCGATAGCCGTGAAGCCTGGATTCTTCCGCAGCATCCGCAAACCAAAACGCAGGTCTTGAAACATCTCGTCCTCCAATCTTCTTGGTTGTAAAAGCAGCGCATCCCAAAACGCGCCCAGGCTGCGTCGCAGCAGATCGAGTTTGCTACGCCAATTGAGTCGCTCCCATTCCGCCAGCAACTCTTCGCGGTAACGCAGCTCGGCCTCCCACTCATGCCGCCAGTCGGCGCGCAAGCGGCGCGGCACGATCACGCCGATGAATTTGATCAGCCACAGATGCGGTTTCATAGTTGCCCTCATTCTTGGCGGAGCGCCACCATCGGGTCTACCTTCGCCGCCATACGCGCGGGCAGATACGCCGCCAGCGCCGCCGTCACGAGCAGAGCCGCGACGGAGAGCGACAATACAACGGGATTGGTCGCGGTCACCCCAAAGAGCAAGTCGGAAAACTGATTGGTCACGAAGCGATAAATGGCCATTGCGGTCAGCAGCCCCACCGATATTCCGATCAATAGCGGCCACGACGCTTCGCGCATCACCAACCGCAACACATCACTCCGCTGAGCGCCGAGCGCCATGCGGACGCCGATCTCACGGGTCTTCCGCGCCACAAAATGGGACAGCGTGCCGTAAAGGCCGATCGCGGCGAGCAACAACGCCAACGCTCCGAAAAAGTTCGACAGCGTGGCGATCAGCCGCTCCGCTACCAGTCCGCCATTAAGCTGGGCCTGCCCCGTTTTTATCTCGCTGATGGGAATATCGCGACTGACTTCCAATAGCGCCTGGCGAACCGCAGGGATAAGCGTGGCGGGATTCATCGCCGTGCGGGCTTCCAGCGTCATGTAATCTTGATGGTACTGAAGGAAAGGCAGGTAGATCATTCGCGGCGGCGCTTGACGCAGGTCCTGATGCTTTGAATCCTGGGCTACGCCGACAATTTGAATCGGAGGTTCGTTCAGCTCGCCCCGGATCCAAACGACTTTGCCGACAGGGTCGTTATCGCCGAAATAGAATCGAGCAAGCGTCTCGTTGATAACCGCCACTTTCGCCGCGCCATCGTCGTCGCTTGTCATGAACTCGCGGCCTTTCAACAATGGAATCCGCATCGTTTCGAAGAAGGCCGTCGAGACCCAATTCACATGAACCTTCAGGTCTTCCGGGCTGATCTCGCCGGATCTGGAAACAATCAGCGCGCGTGTGCTGTCATCGTCACTGAGCGGCATATTCGTGGACAGGCTGGCGGAGCGCACCCCCGGCAGTCTTCTGGCGCGTTCAAGCGCTTCGCTATAAAACGCGTTGAGGCGATTGCGGTCATACCCGGCGCCGCCCGGGTCGAAATCCACGAGCAGTAGGTTCTCCGTTTGGAATCCGGCGCCCAGCCGAATGATGTTGCGCAGGCTGAAGGCAAACAGCGTCGCCCCTATCAACAGAACCAATGACAGCGCGACCTGTAGCGCGATCAGCGCGCGACCGGATTGCCAGCGCCTGCCAAAACCGACTGTCGCGACACTCTCTTTCAACGCCGGCGTCAGATCGATTCGCGCGCTTTGCAACGCCGGCGCAAGATTGACGGCGATGCCGGTCAGCAATGAAACTACTGCCGTGAACCCCAGCGCGCGCAGATCGGGGGAAACATCGAGCTTCACCGGAACCGGCCCGCTGGAGATGAACGCAACCAGCAGATCGCTGCCCCACCAGCCGAACAGGACGCCGGCCACGCCGCCAAATGCGGCCAGCAAAACGCCTTCAGTGAGAAGCTGTCGAATCAACCGCCGGCGCGACGCTCCCATCGCCAGGCGCACGGCCATCTCTTTCTGTCTGGTCGCTGATCTGGCCAGCAGCATGCCGGCTATGTTTGCGCAGGCGATCAGCAACAACAAGCCGACAGCGCCCATCAACGCCTGCAACGGTTTGGAAAATCGGAACCGCAACCCATCCAGCCTCTTCCCGGCGGGCAGCAGGTCGGCGCGCGCAAAATCGTTGTCGATCATCTCCTGGGGAAATTTGTTCACGGTCATCCATTGCCGCATCAGCGTATCGAGATCGGCGCGCGCCTGTTCCACATGCGCCCCCGGTTTCAATCTCCCCAGAATCGTCAGGCCCCACGATCCGTCACGCATCTCGCGCCGGTCGCCAAACTCCGCCGAGACTTTCGGTTGCGCAGCCAGCGGGATCGAAACTTCTGTCGGTTCGCCGGGCAGCAAGCCCAGGAAATCGGGCGGAGTGACGCCGATGATCGTCAGCGAATTCCCGTTGACGACCAGCGGCTTTCCAATCACCGCCGGGTCCTTGGCGAACTTTCGTTCCCAGAACCGATGGCTGATGACGGCCACCAGCGCGTCCGAGTCATCCGAGGTCGAAATGGTTCGGCCAAGCAGGGCGCTTACTCCTAGCGTCGAAAAATAAGACCCTGTGACATATTGCCCTGGGACGATCTCCACGCCTGATTCCTGACGTACTTTGAAACTTATCGTCCAGAAACCGCTCAGTCCCGCGAACGATTGGTTGTAGTCGCGTAGATGTTCATAAAGCGGATAGTTCGAACCGAGCCGCTCATCCCGATCGCCGGTCCGTCCGAAATGCGTAAAGAAGACCAGTTCTTCCGGATTCCGAACGGGCAGCGTCTTCAATAACACGGTGTCTACCAGGCTGAAGATCGCCGTGTTGGCGCCGATCCCAAGCGCGAGCGTCAGCGCGGCCATCGCCGTGAAGCCCGGTTGTTTGAGCATCATTCGCAGTCCGAAACGCAGGTCTTGAAACATTTCGTCCTCCAATCTTCGTGGCTGCAGCAGCAGCGCGTCCCAAAACGCGCCCACGCTGCGCCGCAGCAGATCGAGTTTGGTTTTCCAGTTGAGCTTGTCCCACTCGGCCAGCAGCTCTTCGCGGTGGCGCAACTCGGCCTCCCACTCCTGCCGCCAATCGGCGCGCAATCGGCGCGGTATGAGAACGCCAATGAATTTGATCAGCCAGAGATGCGGTCTCAAAAAATCTCCTCTGAAATCCCTGGGAACGCATCGCTTCCGGCGCGCAGGCGTGGGCGGGGAGACCCATCGGAGGCCAGCAGCGCGCTCGGGGCCGGATGCTCACGATTGCAAGCGAAAATCACTCAACGCAAGCGCGGCGACATCGGGAGTGTCCTTTCCCGATAAATACGTCTCTCGCCGAGACTGCGCGCTGGGAGCGATGCGTACCCGGGACGCTTCCGAGTTACTCGTGTCGGAGCGCCGTAATCGGATCAACCTTCGTCGCTCGCCGTGCGGGCAAAAAACTAGCCGCCAGCGCCACGACCGCCAACAGCAGCGCGATCGCGGCGAACGTGATCGGGTCGGCGGCGCCCACGCCGAAGAGCAGGCTTGAAAGAAAGCGCGTCAGGGCGAGCGCGAGAGCGAGGCCGGCGGCGACGCCGATCATCGTCAGCGTCAGCCCTTGTCCCAGTACGAGTTTGAGGAGGTCGCGTCTTTGCGCGCCTAGCGCCAAACGGATTCCCATCTCGCGCGTGCGCTGCGCGACCAGGTAAGAGATCACGCCGTAAATTCCCATCGCGGCCAGCAGCAGCGCGGCCGCCCCCAACACTCCCATCTGCAACGCAAGGTTGCGCCGTGACCAGGTCGAACGACTGACCACGTCCTCCATCTTCCTCATACTAATCGCCGCCCGGTTATCCAGACTTTGTATGGTCTCGCGCACGGCCGCGGCCAACTGAGCCGGATTGCCGCTAGTGCGAACGATCAGCGTCATCGAATGGCGGCGCGTCGGCAGATAGATTTCAGGGCGCGGCTCGGTGTGCAATCCGAACTGCTTCACGTCGCCGACGACGCCGACCACGACGAGCGGCCCGCGCGGGAACTTGTCGCCCTGCAACAGAACGTTTTTGCCCAACGGATCTTCTTCGGGGAAGAACTTTTTAGCGAAGGCGTTATTGACGATCGCCGCTTCGGGTTGCGGCTTCATCTCGTCCTCGGTGAACTGTCGCCCGCGCAGGAGCGGGACGCCGATGGCTCGAAAATAATCCGGCGTGACGGGCTGGATGTCGGCTCTCAGTGGCGATGACGCGCGCCTGTCAATCGTGAAATCCACGCCGGGGTTGTAGCCGACGAGCGGCAAGTAGGCCACAGCGCCGACCGATTCGACTCCGGGCAAAGCGCGAATCCGCCGGATGGCCTGGTCGAAAAATGAAGCCAGACTTTCATCGTCCGTGCGCCCGTCCCTGCCTTCTCTGCCCTCTCTGCCCTCTCTGCCCTCTCTGCCCTCTCTGCCCTCTCTGCCCTCTCTGCCCTCTCTGCCCTCTCTGCCCTCTCTGTTGGATGGCGGAAGCGAGAGCGTGACCGCGCCGGCGTGTTTGGGATTGAAGCCGGGGTCTTCCTTCGTCAGATTGAGAACGGTGCGGATCATCAATCCCGAGCCTGTGAGCAGCGCCACGGCCAGCGCGACCTCCGCAGCGACCAGGATTCCGCTCAAACGCCGCCGGCGCGGGTCGGCCGACGTGACGCCCGTTTTGAGACATTCGATCAAATCCTGTCGCACGGCCATCAATGCCGGGCCGAGTCCGAAAGCGAGGCTCGTCAACAATGAGACGAGCAGAGTGACGAGCAGCACGGGCGGGTTGATTTCGATTTCGCCCGCGCCGGGCAGTCGAAAATCTCCGACGGCGCGCATCGCGTTCATTCCCCACGCCGCGAGCAATATTCCGAGCAGACTGCCGAGCAGCCCCAGCAACAGGCTCTCCACCAGAAGTTGGCGCGCGAGCCGCCGCCGGCCTGCGCCGAGCGCCAGTCGAATGGTGAACTCCTGACGTCGCGTCGCATTACGCGCCAGCAGCAGATTGGCAAGATTCACGCTCGCGATCAGCAGCACGAAGAGGACGCCGAATTGCAGCGCGAATATGGGCGTCCGATACTTCGTTAGACCCGGGATCGTATCGCGCAGCCTCGCCACCTTCACGGTCAATTCGGGCTGTCCCACCGGTTTCTGTCGCGACGCGGCCCGCGCGAGCGTCGCCATCTCTTTCGCCGCCGAGTCGAGGTTCACGCCCGGCCTGAGCGCGCCGATAATCTCGTAATGGTTCGCCGTCGCGTCCTGCAGCGTTCCGGCCTCTTCGTCGGCTTCCAGCGGCGTCCATAAGACGGAGCGAAACGGATAGAGGAAAGACGACGGCATTACGCCCACGACCGTGTAGCTTTGATCGTCGAGTTTGAGCGTTCGACCGACCACCCCTACGTCCTCGCCGAATCGCTCCTGCCAGAGCTTATGACTGAGGATGACGACTTTGTCTGCGCCGGGGCGAAACTCTTCAGCGAGGAAGGCGCGGCCCAATTGGGCGCGGCTGCCGAGAAGCGGGAAGAACTCCGCCGAGACGCGACTGCCGGCCACGCGCTCGGCCTCTTCGCCGCTGGCCAGATTGATGTTGATCCCGCGCGAGGCCGCCATCCGCTCGAACGCGGCGCTCCGTTCTTTCCAGGCGGTGAAGTCGGGATACGAAACTCCGAACTCCACCTCCTGCCGGCCCACCTGTGAGACCACCGCCAATCGTTCGGAGTTCGGATAGGGCAGCGGCTGAAACAGCATCGCGTAGACGCCGCTGAAGACGACGGTGTTGGCGCCGATGCTGAGCGCGAGCGTGATGACCGCGAGCAAAGTGAAACTGGGCCTCTTCAGTAGCATTCGCACGCCGAAGCGCAGGTCTTGAAACATTTCGTCCTCCAGTCTTTTCGGTTGTAAGAGCAGCGCATCCCAAAACGCGCCGACGCTCCTTCGCAGCAGATCGAGTTTGTTACGCCAATCGAGCCTGTCCCATTCGGCCAGCAACTCTTCGCGGTAACGCAACTCGGCCTCCCACTCCTGCCGCCAGCCGGCGCGCAAACGGCGCGGCACGATTACGCCTATGGCGCGGATCAACCACAGATGCGGTCTCGTCAGACCATATTTGCGAATATCGGACATGTTTTCGTGTTACTCATTGCGTCTCTGGGGTTCAAGAGAATGCTCGGCGCGAGTAGCCCAAACCGTCCCGTTTGCGCGCATCCTTCCCCCTCTACTTGATTGCCATCTGTGCGAATCATTCATCCGGCCCGATTCATCCGAATAGTTCAGATTCGAAGGCGGCGCACACTGGACAGTGTGCGCTACTCTTGCCGATCAGTTTCCGGATAACCAAACGCCGCGCTCCTTCAACGTTATACGAGCTCACTCCTCGCGCAACGCCGCCATCGGATCGACGCGCGCCGCTCTGCGCGCGGGCAGGTAGCCTGCCAATGCAGCCACCACGAGCAGCAGCAACGTGGCCGCCGCGATCGTCAGCGGATCGTTGGGCTTTAATCCGAAGAGCAAGGTCGAAGCCGTCTGCGTGGCCGCGAGTGACGCCAGCAGCCCAATCGCCGCGCGACGGCGTAAGACAAAACGCCGTACAGCCCGACGCAGGCGAGCGACAACGCGAGCAGTCCGAAGAGCGTAGCGAGCCGCGCCACCAGTCTCTGCTGGGCGAGCGACCGGCTTATGTGTTCGGAGAGGCTCACGACCCCATCAATCGGCAGATTGCGGTTGACCTCGCGGATCGCCTGCCGCGCTTGCAGGGCGACGGCCTCGGGCGCGCCGGAGTAACGCACGACAAGATTGCTCATAGGTTCGCTACCTTGGGAATATGGGTAATAGGCGATCGGTCGCCACTCTTCTGTCAGGCTTATGTCCTTGGCGTCCTTCACGACGCCGATGATTTCGAACTGCCCGCTGTTTTCGGGACCTCTGCCGAAACGTTTGCCGAGCGGAGAGCTGTTCGGAAAGAAGCGCCGCGCCATCGTTTCACTGATCACCGCCACCTGCTGGGACTTGTCCGTGTCCTGCTGGCCGAAGACGCGACCTTGTAAAAGCGGGATTCCCATCGTCGTGAAATAGTCCTGGCCGACGAATTTGTTGCTCACAAACAGGCTTTGTCCGTCCGGAAGATTTTGATCACGGGTGAACACATCGGATGTCCATGCGCCCTGGTTGAAGAAGTAAGCTGAAAACGAAGCCGCCTGCACCCCCGGCGCCGCCTTCACCCTCTCTTCAACCTCGCGCAGCATGGCGCTGAGTTGATCGCCTTTGTAACCGGTTGTAGTGGTGTCAACATAAAAGAGCATGACGTTCTGTTGATTGAAGCCGGAGGGGAGGTTTTGCAGGTTGATCAGCGTGCGCACGAAGAGACCGGCTCCGACCAGCAATAAGAGCGAGAGCGCGACCTGCGCCACCACCAGCGCCTTTCCGAACCGGCTCCGCGAAGTGAGTTGCGCCGCCCCTTTCCCGCCTTTAAGCGAAGAGTTCGGTTCGATCCTGGCCGCGCGCAGCGCCGGAGCCGTTCCGAAGACGAGGGCCGAGAGCAGCGAAGCGAGCAGCGTGAAGCCCAGGATGCGGGCGTTGGGCGTCACGTCCAAAGGCAGAGGCTCCGATCCGGTGGAAGCCATCAGGACGAGCAAGTGGCTAAGGCGCCAGGCAAGAAGGATTCCGGCTGCGGCGCTCAGACCGGCGAGCAACATGCTTTCAGTGAGCGACTGGCGAATCAGGCGTGTGCGGCCCGCGCCCAAAGCCAGACGCACGGCGAACTCCTTCTGCCTGGCAGCCGCGCGCGCCAGCAAAAGGTTGGCCACATTGGCGCATGCGATCAACAGCACGACTCCGACCACCGCCATCAGGATTTGCAGCGAGAGCGAGAACTCCCCTCGGAGCCGCGACAGTCCCCGGCCAGTGGGCGTCAGTTCAATGTATGCGCGCTGGATGTCCTGCATTCGCTCGGTCGAGGCTTGCGCGCCGGCTCGCTCTTGTAAGGACTGTTTGAAGAGCAGGTTCACCGCCGCGCTCGCCTGCTCGGCGCTCACGCCGTTTTTCAGACGAGCGATCAGATGGAGTGACTGCCACTCCGGATTCTCTCTCCCCTTCCAGTGGCCGGGCGGCAATTGCGTCTCCATCGCCAGCGGTATCCAGAGGTCCGGCGCCTGGCCGACCGTCGTGCCGAAAAATTCTTTTGGAGCGACACCGATAATCGTGTAAGCGACCTTGTCAATCGTGACGGTCTTGCCGACCGCCGCAGGGTCGGCGCCAAGTTGGCTCTCCCACCAGGCGTGGCTTACAACTGCGACCGGATGCTGGCCGGCGACCTGGTCATCGGCGTCAGTGATAACGCGTCCCAGACCGGCGCGTACTCCCAGCATGGAGAAATAGGCGCCGGAGACCGGTTGTACGTCAATTCGTACCATTTCGCCGCTCGCCCCATTTGTGTTGACGGCGCCGTGTACGCTCCAACTCATACTCAGAGTCGCCCCCACCTCAGAGAAGACTTCATTGCGCCGCCTCATCTCTCGATAAAAAGGATAGGAAAAGAGATCCCAACTCCTGTCAGGGAAGTGATCGGTCGCTCCCCCCCGCTCGCCTTTGCCGAAGAGGACCAGCTTTTCCGGCTCTCGCACGGGAAGCGATTTGAGCAGCACCGCGTCAATCAGGCTGAAGATGGCCGTGTTCGCCCCGATGCCCAGCGCGAGCGAGAGCGCCGCCGCCAGAGTGAAGCCGGGAGTCTTCAGCAACATTCGCAGGCCATAACGCATATCTTGAAACATCTCATCCTCCAATCTTCTCGGTTGTAAAAGCAGCGCGTCCCAAAACGCGCCCAGGCTGCGGCGCAGCAAATCAAATTTGGTTTTCCAATTGAGGTTGTCCCACTCGGCCAGCAACATTTCGCGCGACCGCAATTCGGCCTCCCACTCCTGCCGCCAGTCGGCGCGAAGACTTCGCGGCACGATCACACCGACGGCGCGAATCAGCCAGAGATATGGTTTCTTGCAAAGCTCAAACATAGAAGCCTTCTATTTTTTCAGTCGCGGAGCGACGATTGAGCTTAGCCCGGCTTTTCAAAGCCGGGTGAGCGGTTCCATATTCGATCCAGTCAGAAGTCTCAACCGTCGCTGCGGCGACTGGAGGGCGGGGCGACATCCTCGTCCCGGCTTTGAAAAGCCGGGCTAAGCTCAATCGTCGCTCCGCGACTAGAAAACCATTCATTACTCGTGTCGGAGCGCGACCATCGGATCAACCTTCGTCGCCCGCCGCGCGGGCAGGTAACAGGCCACGAGCGCTACGCCCGTCAACAAGAGCGTGATAGTCGCAAAAGTCAGCGGGTCCGTGGCCCGTACGCCGAATAACAGGTCCTTGATCAGGCGCGTCAGCGCAAAAGCGGATGCCAGGCCAATGGCCACGCCGGCGAGCGCCAACCTCATTCCTTGACTGATGACCAGCCTGAGCACATCGCCGGCGCGCGCGCCGAGCGCCATGCGGACGCCCAGTTCGTGAACGCGCTGCGAGACCGCGTAGGACATCACGCCGTAGATGCCCACCATTGCTAGCAGCAACGCCGCCCCCGAGAACAGGCCGAGCAGAAGAGTGCGGAAGCGAGGCTGGGCGACGCACAGCGGCTGCCAGGCTAACGGGATCGTTCTTCGTGCGAATCACCAGGTTTGTAAAGCCGAGACTCAGAGACGGGGAATAGATCGTCTGTCTCAGTCCGCTGCTCAACCCGCGATGCCGGATGTCGCCGACAATGCCGATGATTTCTAAAGGCTCTTCTTTGCCGAGCGGACCCCTGAGGAGGCGTTGGCCCAGCGGGTCTTCGCCGGCGAAATATAGCCGCGCAAGTTCGTCGCTGATCACGACAACTTTCGCATTGTCGCGCACCTCCACCTCGGTGAAGTTGCGGCCCTTGAGTAGCGGGATGCGCATGGCGCGGAAATAGTCGTGATTGACGGCGCGTATGTCAGCGTCGGGGCTTTGCCCGGGAGCCGGCTCCGGGCGACCTTCGATCTTGAACTTAAAATTAGCGGACTGATTGGCCAGAGGAAGTTCCGTGACCAGCCCAACCGCTTCGACGCCGGGAAGCGCCGCCACGCGCTGCTGCAACCGCTCGAAAAACTGCTGCTTCTTCTCCGGCTGGGCATACGGGTTCGGTATATCGATCCGCGCCGTCAGCAGATTTTTCTCGTCGAAGCCGGGGCTGACCTGTTGCAGACGGACGAAACTGTTGATGAGCAGTCCCGCGCCGATCAGCAAAATCATCGACAGCGCCACTTCGCCGACGACCAACAGGTTCAGCGTCCGATGGCGCCGCGCTCCGCTGCCAGCGCCTTTGGCGCCTTCCTTGAGCGCTTCCGTCAAATCCAGCCGCGCCGACTGCAACGCCGGCGCAAGACCGAAGAGCAGCCCCGTGAGCAGCGCCACAGCCAACGTAAACCCGAAGACTGTCGCGTTGATTCGGACCTCATCCGCGCGCGGCAGATAGTCGGCGCTTAACGGCGCCAGCAACTTCACGCCCAACTTTGCCAGGAGCATCCCACCCAGACCGCCGAGCGCCGCGAGCGCCAGACTCTCGGTGAGCAGTTGCCGCACGACGCGTCCGCGGCTGGCGCCGAGCGCTGAGCGCACGGCGATCTCACGCCAGCGAGCCGATGCGCGCGCCAGCAGCAAGTTCGCCACATTCGCGCACGCAATCAACAAGACGCATCCGACCGCGCCGAGCAGCGTGAGCAGCGTCAACCGAATGTTTCCGACCAGCCGCTCCTGCAACGGCCAAAGGAACAGGCTCTGATTGGCGTTGGTCTTGGGATAGAGCGATTGAAGCCTGCGCGCGATGGTCTCGACCTCCGCCTGCGCCTGCGCACTGGTCACGCCCGGCTTGAGCTTTGCGACTGGGCGCAGGAAGTGAAACTCACGACTCCGAAACGCGCTTTGCGGCGACGCGGGAAAGCTGAAGGGCAGCCATAGCTCCACGCCCGGCGGGTATTGGATTTGTGGCGGCATCACGCCGATGACAGTGACATTGCGTTTGTCGAGCGTGATCGTCTGATTGATGATGGCCGGATCGGCGCCAAATCGCCGGCGCCACAGCGCATGGCTCAGCACAACGACTCGATCGCCTCCTTCCATATTGACTCCTTCCAGCCCTTCTTCGGCGGCGAATGCCCGCCCCAGCGCCGGTTTCACTCCGAACATGTCCAGATAGTTGGCCGTCACATACCCACCCTTGATTCTTTCAGGCTCGCCGCCGCCCGAAAGGTTCATCGGTATTCCATCGGAGACCGAAGCGGCAATCTGTGTGAAGCTCTGGCACTGCTCGCGATAGTCCAGAAAGTCCGCCGGAGTGACACCCTGCTCTTTATCGGCGCCCACCCATCCGCCGAACCACAGCAGCCGCTCAGGCTCGGCGAAAGGCAAAGGCCGCAGCAACACGGCGTTGACGATGCTGAAGATCGCCGTGTTCGCGCCGACGCCCAGGCTGAGCGTGAGAATCGCAATCGTCGTGAAGCTCTTGTGTTTGAGCAGCATTCGCAAGCCGAAACGCAAGTCCTGAAACATTTCGTCCTCCAATCTTTTCGGTTGTAAGAGCAGCGCATCCCAAAACGCGCCGACGCTGCGCCGCAGCAGATCGAGTTTGGTTTTCCAATTGAGGTTGTCCCATTCGGTCAGTAGCGTTTCGCGGTATCGCAACTCCGCCTCCCATTCCTGCCGCCATTCGGCGCGCAAACGGCGCGGCACGATCACGCCGATGACGCGGATCAGCCAGAGATGCAGGGGCCACAGGCTACTTCTGTTCTGATTTGGTATCGCCATTTCTGATGCGCCATCCGACTCACAGCCTGCGGAGCAGGCGCCAGCATAGAGCCTGAGGTGTAGCGCGTTAGCGCGGAACCCCAGGGATAGCGTGTAACAAAGCCAAATAAGCCCGCGAATGCGGGCGGCGGCGAATCGTTGATAGTTGAATCATTCCCATTGTTCCTCCAGGCAAAGGCTGTCGCCCGCATTCGCTCACCTGGTGTGAAAAATGCGCGTCACACCTGGGGTTCCGCGCGTTGCGCTCCACCTCAGGCTCTACGCTGTCGCCCGCATTCGCGGGCTGGGAGCTACGGCTGCCACCTACTCGCGTCGCAGCGCGGCCACCGGCTCGACTCTCGCCGCGCGCCGCGCCGGCAGATAACAGGCCAGCAGCGCGACCATCGCTAACAACAATGAGATCGCCGCGAAGGTCGCCGGATCGGTCGCCGTCACGCCGTAAAGCAGTCCGGACATCACGCGGGCGGCTGCGATCGCGCCTAAGACTCCGGCGGCGACGCCGATGAGCGTCAGCGTCAATCCTTGTTTCAGAATCAACCGAATGACGTCGCGCGGTCGTGCGCCGAGCGCTATGCGGACGCCGACTTCCTGCGTGCGCTGCGTGACCGAATAGGAGATCACGCTGTAGACGCCGACGGCGGTGAGCGCCATCGCCACCGCGGCGAAGATGGCGAGCAGTAGCGTATTAAACCGCCGCGGCGCGGTCGTCGAGGCGATCACTTCGTTTACCGTTCTGATCGCCGTCACTGGTTGATCTTTATCAATCGCCAAAACCTGGCTGCGGATGGCGGCGGCCAGGTTCGCAGGATCGCCTGACGCCCTCGCCAGCAGGTAACAGTAGCGTCTCGGCTGGCCCAAATACGACAGATACCAGTCAGGTTCGGCCTTCGATTCGAGGCCGCGATGCGGAATGTCTTTGACGACGCCGACAATCGTCAGCCAGGGGGGGCGCGGCAAACCAAGTGTGAGTCGTTTGCCGATCGGATCTTCGTTGGGGAAGTAGCGGCGTTAGGGTATCTAGTTTCGGGCAAATCGATTTGGACGCTCAGCAGTTTGCCGGCGTTCACGACCGGATTGACGCGTTGCAACCGAACGAAGCTATTGAGCATCAGTCCCGCGCCGACCAGCAGCGTCATCGCAATCGCCACTTCGCCGACGACCAGCAGATTCCGTAGCCAGTGACGCCCGCGGGTCGCCGCGGCGCCGCCTTCCTTCAACGTGTGTTGCAGGTTTGGCCTCGAAGCTTGGAGCGCAGGCGCAACTCCGAAGATCAAGCCTGTCAGTACGGAGAGCGCGAGAGTGAAAATCAGGACGCGCCCGTCGACATCGATCTCCTGCAGGCGCGGCAGATTGTCGGGGCTGAGCGCGACGAGCGCCTTGACTCCTAACCACGCCAAGCCCAGACCGCCAGCGCCGCCCGACACAGCGATCAGCAAACTTTCGGTCAGCAACTGCCGGATCAATCGCAGCCGATGCGCGCCCATCGCCGCGCGAATCGCCATCTCTTTTTGTCGAACCGTAGCGCGCATCAGCAGCAGGTTGGCCGCGTTCGCGCAGGCGATCAGCAACACCAGCCCGACCGCGGCGAACAACACCAGGAGCGCGCGGCGGCTATTGCCGACAATCTGTTCCTGCAGCGGCGTGACGGTGATGCGCCATCCCATGTCGGAATTTTTCGGGCCGCGATAGCTCTGGTATTCTCGCTCGAACCTTTGGCCGAGCGCCGCCATCTCGGCGCGCGCCTGTTCGATGGTCACGTCCGGTTTGAGAAGCCCGATGACGTTGAGGTAATAAGGGCGCTCGCGCTGGGCCACCTGGTCGGTTGTGAAAGCGAGCGGAACCCAGAACTCAACCGGCTCGGCGAAGTTGAAGCTCGGATGTGGAAACTCGAAATCGGCGGGCATCACGCCGATGACCGTGTAATTTCTGTCATCAAGTCTGACGCTGCGGCCGATGACGTTCGCTTCGGCGCCCATGCGCTTTTGCCAGAACTGATGGCTAACGACCACCACATTGTCACGCCCAGTCTGGTTCTCTTCGGGCGAGATCAATCGGCCTCGCGCCGCCTTGGCGCCAATCATCGGAAAGAGATTAGCCGTCACGCTCGCCCCGGCGATGCGGGCAGGCTGTTGGGCGCCAGTGAAGTTGAAGTCCGCCGTGCTGAACGCCGCGACGGCCTCGAAGCTCCGCGTCTGATCGCGGTAATCAACGTACTCCGCCGCTTTCGCCCGCAATCGCTCCATGCTGAAAGTCAGGAAATTGCCCCAGATCATCGCCATCCGACCCGAGTTTTGATAAGGCAGCGGGCGCAGCAACACGGCGTTGACCACGCTGAAGACCGCAGTGTTCGCGCCGATGCCCAATGCCAGCGCGATGAACGCCGCAATCGTGAACGCGCGCTGCCGCAGCAGCATTCGCGCGCCGTAACGCAAATCCTGAAACATCTCGTCCTCCAGTCTTCGAGGCTGCAAACAGATCGCGTCCCAAAAAGCCCCGACGCTCCGTCGCAGCAAGTCCAGTTTGTTTCGCCAATCGAGCTTGTCCCACTCTGCCAACAGCATTTCGCGCGAGCGCAACTCGGCCTCCCACTCTAGCCGCCAGTCGGCGCGCAATCGTCGCGGCACTATCACGCCGATTACGCGGATCAGCCATAGATGCGATTTCGTCAAACCATCTTTGTTACGCTCGAACATGGAAATCTTCCATCTTCTTCGGCCGCGTAGCGGCGCCTTGAATTTAGCCGTGCGTTTGCGTTGAAATGAACGGCGCGGACGTGAGGAAATTTCCCCGTCGCGTCAGCGACGATTGAATGCGCCACGACATCCGGCGCCTGGAGTGGGATTCAACCGTCGCTGACGCGACGTGATAACGAATCGCGCTGCCTACCGTGGGTTGAAATCCACGGCTAAAGTCAAACGCCGCGATGCGGCGGAAGAGAACGCCTTGGCGATAGGGAAAACAGGGCGCGCCTACTCGTGACGCAGCGCCGCGAGCGGGTCTACTTGCGCCGCCTTGCGCGCGGGCAGCCAGCATGCGAGCAGCGCCACGACGGCGAGCAGCGACGCGATGACGGCGAAAGTCAGCGGGTCGGTTCCTTCAACGCCGTAAAGTCGCTCGGCCATCTGGCGCTGCCAAGACCTCGGAGCGAAATATTGAGTGGCCAGCAACCGCTTCAGCCCGTAACCGCAGGCCGCGCCCACCACCAGTCCCAGCAAGACCAGCCGCATTCCCTGCCAGATCACCATCCGCAGGACGTTGGCGGCTTGGGCGCCGAGCGCCATGCGAATGCCGATCTCGTTCGTGCGCTGCGCTACGGAGTAGGCCAGCACGCCTGACAACCCGATGGCCGCAAGGATGAGCGCCAGAGCGCCGAAAAAGCTCAGCAGCCGGGCGTACAAACGTTCCTGCCCCAAGGTCCGCTGCGAGCGCGCCTCCTGCGAGCTGACATCCGTGACCGGCAGATTGCCGTCCAACTCGCGCACCGCCTGGCGCACAGACGCCGCGAGCGCGGTCGGCTCGCCCGTGGTACGCAAGGCGAAGTACGTGGCGCCGAACGTTATGTTCTCCTGCCGCCAGGGTGTGTAAAGCAGCGGCTCGATATCCCTGCGCTGGCTGTTGTATCTGGTATCGGCGACGACGCCGACGATCTCGACTTCGCGATTGCCGTCGGTGTCAGTGACTCGCTTGCCGAGCGCGTCATCGTTGGGGAAGAAACTGCGCGAGAATGTTTGATTGACGACCGCGACCTTTGGCGCGCGCGAATCGTCCTGCGCTGTAAAGCCGCGCCCGCGCAGCAGCGGTATTTCCATCGTCGTGAAATAGTTTTCGCGCGCCGCCTGCCGGTTTGCGGTGTGGTCGCTGGCGGTCTTCTCCGTCTCGCCGGGCAGAAGGATGCGAGTGTTCCACCCATATTGTGAGATGAGCGGAACGGCGCCGAATGTAGCCGCGCGCACTCCAGGCAGATTGTCCAGACGCGCGGAGAGTTGTTCGTAGAACAGTCTCAGCCGTTCGTCTTTGTACCCGCCCTGCCGTGGATTCAGCGCGAAGAGCAGCAGGTTCTCCTGATTAAAGCCGAGGTTGACCCGCTGCAGGTTGTAGAGCGTACGGATGAACAATCCCGCGCCTATCAGCACGAGCAACGACAACGCTACTTGCAGGACGACCAGTCCCTTGCTCAACCGCGACACCGCGCCCGCGCCGCGCAGGCCCTGCTTGATCGCCGTCGTCAAATCGAGGTTTGTAGCGCGCCACGCGGGCGCGAGGCCGAACAGAATTCCGGTCAAGAGCGAGACGACCAGAGTAAACGCCAGCACACGCCAATTCAGGCTGAGTTCAATGTCGGCCGGTAAAAAGCTCGTGTCCCGGCCAGACACGGCCACCAGCGCGATCTTGCCCCAGAACGCGAAGAGCACGCCGAACGCGCCGCCCAAAGACGCGAGCAGGACGCTCTCGGTCAACAGTTGCCGGATCAGACGCCATCGTCCCGCGCCTACCGCCAGCCGCACGCCGATCTCAGGCCCTCGCAATGAAGCCCGCGCCAGCAGCAGGTTCGCCACGTTGGCGCAGGCGACGAGCAGAACGAGCGCCACGACGCCGAATAGACCGTAGATCGTGGCCGAATACCACTCGCGACTCTCCATCAACCCCTGACTGCCTGATCGCGCGACCAATCGCGGGTAATCTCTCGGCTCGATCTTCGCAGGTTCGTTGTCGCGGCGCGGCGGCGGCATCACTTCAAGCGCCGCCGCTTGAAACGCGCCGTTCAGGCTGTCGCGCGCCTGCTCCATTCGCGCTCCCGGTTTCAGCCTGCCCATCAAATTTATCCACCAGACGTCCGGCCTGTCGGCCCTGGCCATGCCGGAGCGCTCGCCGAGCAGCAGCGGCTCGAATGCCAGCGGGACTGTGACCGCGGGGCGCTCGCTCACCTGCAGCGCGCCAGTGAAGCCGGGCGGCGTCACGCCGATTATTGTGAATGGCGTTTGATTGAGTTTGATCTGTTGGCCGATGACATCCGGTTTCGCGCCGAACCGCTCCACCCAGTAGTGATGGCTGAGCACGACCACGGGCGCCGCCGCCGCGTTGTCGTCCGCGTCCGTGATCGCGCGTCCCAATATCGGCTGTACGCCAAGGCCGGTGTAATAGCCGCCGGAAACGGATTGCCCACTGACGTCCTCCGCCTGATCGTTCGCCACAGCGGTCAATCCGAAGATGGGGGCGAAGGCGAAGAGGTCGCTGAGCGGGCCGTCAGTCGCGGCGGCGCGCGCCTGCCGCATCTTCTCGATGATGTCGTAGCGGAACATCGAAGCCCCGCGCATGCCTCCCGCCGGCGAACGGAAAGAGCCGCGCATGCCGTTGGTCCTGAACGCGCTCCCGGCTTCCCATTCAAACAATATCAACCGGTTCGGCTCTTTGACCGGCAGCGTCCGCAGCAGCACGGCGTCCACAACGCTGAAGAGCGCAGTGTTCGCGCCGATCCCCAGCGCCAGCGAGAGCGCGGCGACGATAGTGAATCCCTTATGCTTGAGCAGCATTCGCATGCCGTAGCGAAGGTCTTGAAACATTTTGTCCTCCAATCTACCCGGTTGTAAGAGCAGCGCGTCCCGGAACGCGCCCAGGCTGCGCCATAACAGATCAAGTTTGGTTTTCCAGTTGAGGCCGTTCCACTCGGCCAGCAGCGTTTCGCGGTAAAGCAGTTCCGCTTCCCACTCCTGCCGCCAATCGGCTCGCAACCGCTGTGGCACGATCACGCCGATGACGCGGATTAGCCATAGGTATGGTCTCTTGCAACGCTCAAACATATCAGTCATGGCGAAGCGCAATCAGCGGATCAACTCTCGTCGCACGGCGCGCGGGCAGATAGCAGGCTAGTAGCGCGACTCCGGTCAATAACAGGGCAAGCGCCGCAAACGTCGCCGGATCGGTGGGCCGCACGCCGAACAACAGGTCCTTCATCAACCGCGTCAGCGCAAAGGCCGCTGCCAGGCCAATCGCCACGCCGGCGAGGGCGAACCGCATTCCTTGTTTGACGACCATCCGCAGCACATCGTCCCCGCGCGCGCCGAGCGCCATGCGGATGCCGATCTCGTGCGTGCGCTGCGTCACGGCATAGGCCATCACGCCGTAGATGCCCACGGCGGCCAGGATCAACGCCGCGACCGCCAACACGCCCAGCAGAAACATTGTGGCGCGCGGCGCGGCGACGACGTCAGAGAAAAACTGCTCCATTGTTCTGACGCGATAGACCGGTTGCTCCTTGTCCACCGATTGGATGGCGGCGCGCATCGCGGCGGCCAGTTCCTCCGGTTTGACGGTGGTGCGGGCGATCAGCGTCATCGCTGTCCGCGGTCGTTGGGAGAAAGGCACATAAATTTCCGGCGCAGGATCCGCGCTCAACTCAACTGACTTGATGTCGTTGATCACGCCGACGATCTCGCGCCAGGGTCTCGGTTCCAAATCGTAAATCTGAACGCGTTTGCCGATGGGGTCTTCGCCCGGCCAAAAACGTCGGGCCAGCGTTTCGTTAATGATCACCGGTTCAGGGGCGCTCGGCTGATCGCGTTCGGTGAATTCTCGTCCGCGACGCAACTGCATGCCCATGGTGCGGAAGTAATCCGGGTTGACGGCGCGCCAGACCGCCACAGGGTCATCCTGAGTCGAGGTGGACGGGCGGCCTTCGATCGTAAAAGTATAAACGCCGCCATCCCCGCTCAGTGGCAGGTCGCTGACCGCGCCCACCGATTGCACGCCGGGCAAGGCCTTGATCCGCTCCATCGCCTGTTGAAAGAATGCCGCCTGCTGTTGCGGCTCGCGGTATTTGGCGTAGGGCAGCGCCAGCTTCATGGTAAGCAGGTGGTCCGTGCGGATACCGGGATTGACTCGTTGAAAGCTGATGAAGGTGCGGATCATCAGCCCCGCGCCAATCAGCAACAGCAGCGAGAGGGCTACTTCCGCGACCACCAGCAGGCTGCGTGTGCGATGGCGGCCCGCGCCTGCCCAGGCGCTTCGACCGCCTTCTTTGAGCGCTTCCTGCACATCCGGCTTCGAGGCATGCAACGCGGGAATCAGGCCAAAAAGAACGCTGGCGAGCGTCGTGGCGCCGAACGTAAAGAGCAACGCAAGACTGTCAAGACGAATCTCGTCGGCTCGCGGAACATTGGCCGGGCTGAAGCCGGCGAAGGCGCGAATTGCCCAGTAGGCCAGCGCCAACCCGGCCGCGCCGCCCATCAGCGAGAGCAATAGGCTTTCGGTCAGCAACTGGCGCAGCAATCGCGCGCGCGGCGCGCCCAACGCCAGCCGAACAGCCATCTCTTTCTGCCTGGCCGCCGCGCGCGCCAGCAGCAGGTTCGACACGTTGGCGCATGCGATCAGAAGCACGAAACCGACTGCCGCCAGCAGCAACAGCAAGGCCGGTCGAATCGCGCGCACAACCTCGTCTTGCAGCCCAAAGACGTTGATCGTCCAGCCCTTGTTGCGATCCGGATATTGTTGTTCCAGGCGACCGGCGATGGCGCGCAGTTCAGCCTGAGCTTGCGCAGGCGTCACACGGGGTTTAAGCCGCCCTATCACCAGCAAAAAATGCGAGCCGCGATCGCCGAGGTCCCTCGGGTCGTAGGCCAGTGGCGCTAGCAGATCGACTCTCGGCGCTGAATCGGACAGCGGGTTGACGCCGAACGGATTGGGAAATTGAAAATGGGGCGGCAGCACGCCAACTACGGTGAAGGCATTACCGCCCAGCGTGATGGGTTGATTGATGATCTGGGGGTCCGCGCCGAAGCGGCGGCTCCACAGGCCATGGCTTAGAATCACGACGCGGCGCTTGCCCGGCGTCTCCTCTCCCGGCAGAAAGCCGCGCCCTAGCAAAGGCTGCACGCGCAGCAACAGCAATAAGGCGGGGGAGACGACCGCAATCTGGACTCGCTCAGGCTCGCCTGCGCCGGTCAGGCTGGCGTCCCGTCGGAAGTAAGCCGCCATCTGCTCAAAGCTGGTTTGTTGATCGCGGTGGTCTACGAAGTTCGCCAGCGAAAAGGAGAAGCGGGTATAGTTCTGTTGCGCATTCGCCTCCCAGATCTGTACCAACGCCGCAGGCTCCGCATAGGGCAACGGGCGCAACAGAATCGCATTGACCACGCTAAAGAGCGCCGTGTTGGCGCCGATTCCCAGCGCCAGAGTCAGAATCGCCACAGTCGTGAAGCCTGGCGCTTTCAGCATAGTCCGAGCGCCATAACGCAAATCCTGAAACATTTCGTCCTCCAGTCTTCGTGGTTGTAAGAGCAGCGCATCCCAAAACGCGCCGACACTCCGTCGAAGCAGATCAAGTTTGTTTCGCCAGTCGAGTTTGTCCCAATCGGCCAGCAGCGTTTCGCGGTAAAGCAGCTCGGCTTCCCATTCCTGCCGCCAATCCGCGCGCAATCGGCGCGGCACGATTACGCCTATCACGCGGATCAGCCAGAGGTGTGGTTTCGAACGTCGTTGTTGACGGTTGGGCATCGTCGTTTTTTTTCGATCAATCGTGTCGCAACGCGACTAACGGATCAACTTTCGTCGCCCGGCGCGCGGGCAGGTAGGAGGCCAGAAGCGCCACCATCACGAGCAGCAAGGTAATGACCGCAAACGTCGCCGGGTCGGTCGCGCTCACGCCGTAAAGCATCTCTGCCAGCAGCCGGGTCAGACCCAGCGCGGCGAGGAGTCCAAGCGCCACGCCGCTTAGCGCCATCTTCATGCCCTGGCTCAAGACGAGCCGCGCCACGTCCCGGCGTTGCGCGCCCAGCGCGAGGCGGACGCCGATCTCTTGCGTCCGCTGGCCGACCAGATACGAGATGACGCCGTAGAGGCCAATGCTCGCCAGCAGAAGCGCCACTGCGGCGAAGGCGTCGAGCAAGATCATCGAAAAGCGCTGCGGGGCCAGCGTGCCGGCGATCACCTCATTCATCGTCTGCGCTCTGGAGATGATGTTCTCGCTGTTTTGGCTTTGTACCACGCGGCGCAGCGCAGCCCAGAGCGCCGGGGCTGCCCCCTCGGCGCGCACCACTACGCTCAGGCTGGCAGGGCTGCCCGGGAATTGTCTGAGCGGTTCGTAGAGCTGAGCCTGGAGCGATTTCCGGCCATCCGACGCATCGAGACCCCACTGCTTCACGTGTCCGACTACTCCGATAATCTGCAATGGGTCCCGGTCACCCCCCAGGTTGATGCGCTTGCCGATGGGGTCTACGCTCGGGAAATATTGGCGGGCGAGAACCTCGTCAATCACGACCACCGATTGAGATCGCACATCATCTTGTTCGGTGAAGAAGCGGCCTCGCTTGAGCGGGATGCCCATGGCCGTCAGATAGGCGGGTTCGACCTGATAGACGAGCGCCATGTGCATCTGGCTCGTGCTCTCAGGCTTAGGCTCCCCCTCGATCCAGAACCAGAGATCGTCTTCGCCCTGCAAGGGAGAGGCGCCCGCCGAGAATGAAGCCGCCTTGACTCCCGGCATAGAGTTGAGCCGGTCACTGAGGTCGCGCGCAATGGCATGCGCCGCCTCCGGGCTGGCCGAATGAGCAAGACCAGCGCCAGCGCCATCTCCACCGCGACCAGGACGCCCTGCGCGCGGCGCCGGCCACCGCCGCCGCGTCCGCCTTCCTTGAGCGTTTCCGCCAAACGCCACTGCGAAACCTTCAGCGCCGGAGCCAGCCCCGCCAGCGCTCCTGCGCCCAGCGAAATGGCGAGCGTGAAGAGCAACACGCGGCCGTCCAACCCGACTTCGTGCGCGCGTGGCAGCGCCGTCGGCAGCACGCCGAGTGCGGCTTGTGTACCCCAGGCAGCAAGCAGCAACCCCAGCACGCCACCAGCCAGCGCCAGCAGCATGCTCTCGGTTAACAGTTGACGGAGCAAACGCCACTGCCCCGCGCCCAGCGCAGCGCGAATGGCGAATTCGCGCGTCCTGCCGGTCGACCGCGCCAGCAGCAGATTGCTGACGTTCACGCATGCGATCAGCAACACGAACCCGACCGCGCCCAACAGCAGGAGCAGCGTCAGCCGCACATCACCCACCAGTTGCTCCTTGAGCGGGATGAGCTTCGCGCCATTGCCCCGGTTGGCTTCGGGATAGAGGGCGATCAGATTCTGCATGACTCTATCCAGATCGGCCTGCGCCTGCGCGAAAGTGACGCCCGGCTTGATTCGGCCTATGCCATGCAGTCCCAAACCTGCGCTTCGACTCCGCATTGGTGGAGCGTTCCACTGGCCGATCAGCGCATAAACATCGCTGGCGCGAAGGAAAGCGAAATCCGCCGGGAGCACGCCGATGATCGTGTAGCCCTTGTCATCCAGCGTCAGGCTCTTGCCCACAGCGTCGGGCGCCTCCGAGAATTTGCGCCGCCACAGGGCGGCGCTGATGATAACCACCGGGCCGGCGCCGGGATGATCTTCCTCCGGCCTAAAGTTCCGGCCCAAGGCGGGATTAACTCCGAGCACAGAGAAGAACTCCCCTGAGACGAGCCGCGCATTGACGCGCTCCGCTTCGCCCGCGCCTGTCAAACTAAAGCTGAATCCGCGCATAATGGCCATCGCGGAAAACGTCTGGTTATCTTTTTGCCAGTCAATAAAATTCGGATAGGGAATCGCGCCGGCTTCGAAATTCGGCTTGCTCTGGTGGAGAATCACGAGTCGCTCGGGCTGCGGAAAGGGCAGCGGATTCAAGAGCACGCCATTGACCACCGAAAAGAGCGCCGCATTCGCGCCAATGCCCAACGCGAGCGTCAACACGACCCCGGCGGTGAAGCCAGGATTTTTCAGAAGCATCCGCACGCCATAACGCAAATCTTGAAACATCTCGTCCTCCCATCGTTTGGGTTGTAACAACAGCGCATCCCAGCACGCGCCCAGGCTGCGCCGCAGTAAATCGAGTTTGTTTTGAAAAGTGAGTCGCTCCCACTCGGCCAGCAACAATTCGCGATAACGCAACTCGGCTTCCCACTCCTGCCGCCAATCGGCGCGCAAGCGGCGCGGCACAATCAGGCCGATGAATTTGATCAGCCAGAGATGCGGCCTTGAAAAAAGCTCTTTGCGATGATCGTGGTCCGGCATAGCGTTACTGGGCGCGCGACGGCTTAGGTTTGGGCTCGGGTTGCGCCTGCGTCCGCTCTAGAAGGCGATAGCGCTGGACCGCTTCGGCCAGCGCCCCCTTGCCCTCTTTCGTCAATTCGTAATATTTGCGCGGCGGGCGCTGCGCCGATTGCGCGATCGCATGCTTTTCCCACTTCGAGTCGACATAACCCGCCTCTTCCAGCCGCCTCAGCGCCGGATAGACCGTCCCGCTCGGCAGCCCCGTTATGTCCATAATGTCGAACCCGTACTGATAGCCGTTGTCGAGCGCCTGCAGAATCACCGCCACGGTGAATGAAAGATATTTGCCCATATTCCCTCCTGATTTTGGGGTTGTGTTGTATTCGGCATATATATCATTCTACATAGGTAGGTCAATAACTATAGCTGGGAAAATCCGCTGAGAGAGTGATTTTTTTGGGAGGGTGTGAGGTGTGAGCGCGGGTGATTGGAAATTAGACAGGATGTTGTAGGATGGGGGGCGGGAGAGCGAGAGAGCGGGGGAGCGGGAGAGGGGAGACAAAGCGGCGGGAAGATGTGAAGACAGAGAAACGGAGAGAAGGTATCCCCCGCTCTCTCACTCTCCCGCTCTCCCGCTCTCCCGCTCTCTCGCTCTCCCACTCCCCATCCTACTGTTTCTCGAAGACCACGGTGTCTTCCTTCTGTTCGCCGCCGTCATTGTGAGATACCACTTTCGTCATCGTTTTGCCGTCGGCTGAGAGAGTGATCTTGCGTTTGAAGAAGTTGCCTTCCGAGGTCCATTCGATCATCAGCGCGGCGCCTTCCCATTTGGCGCTGGTCTTCGCCGTTCGGCCCATGACTTCTTGCTCGGTTTCCTTGCCGTCGGTGGTGTATTTGGCTTGAAACGAGCGTTCGCCGTTCGGAGATGTTATCCGGGCCGCCGCCCGCGAATTTGCTCTTTTCCCGATTCATTTTCCACGCGCCGCTGAAATCGGGTTTGGTTTGCGCGCTCGCTATTGAAGCGCAGACGCAGACGATTGCGGCGATCATCAGCGCCGCGATGGTTCTGGATTTCATGGTTCCTCCTGGTTGAATGTTGGTTGAAAGGTTGATTTTGAAGTCGCGCCAGGGATAACGAGGCGTGGAAGGGCATGGTTCGGGATTATTTTCCCGAAAAAATACTTTAGAGATAATCGCGCCCGCGCTTCACGAGGCGGCGCTAAAGCTGAATAATAGGCGCTCCGTCAACTATAGTGAAGCGGTAAAAACCGAAAATCCCTAGCTCCCTCGAATATCCCTGCCTGGAGGGTCGAGGGCCGAGGATCGAGGATCGAGAATCGCGTCATCGCCCGTGAGGCTATTCTCGATCCTCGATCCTCAACCCTCGGTCTTCTTAGTTTCTTCATGGTCGATTTAATGAGGAGATCACTGTTTGAAAAATATCGACGCCTCCCCCCGGTCGCGCCGAGACTATAAGTACTACGATCTAGTAATGGCCGCCTTCGTCACCGTGCTGCTTTGTTCGGGCATAATCGGTGTGCAGAAGAGAAGCATCGTCTTCGGCCAGCAGTTCGGCACGGCAATACTGTTTTTTCCGCTGAGCTATATGTTCGGCGACATACTAACTGAAGTCTACGGCTACGCGCGTTCACGCCGTGTGATCTGGGCAGGTTTTGGCGCCTTGATCTTCGCGGCGTTTATGAGCTGGGTCGTAGTCAAAATCCCGCCCGCTCCCGATTGGCCCCATCAGCAGTCATACGAAGTTATTTTCGGCTCTACGCCCCGGATCGTCTTCGCGTCGCTCTTCGCGTTCTGGGCCGGCGAGTTCGCGAATTCTTTCGTGCTGGCGAAGATGAAGATCCTCACTAAGGGGCGCTATCTATGGACGCGCACCATCGGTTCGACGGTTGCCGGTGAAATCGTCGACTCAATACTTTTTTACCCACTGGCCTTTCTCGGCGCTGAAGGTTGGCCGACTGAGCGGGTCATCCAGGTCACGATCTTCAATTACACCGCGAAAGTCCTGGTGGAGATAGTCGCCACGCCGTTCACTTATCGGATAGTCAACTTTCTGAAGCGGGCGGAGAAAGAGGACTATTATGATCGCGAGACTAATTTCAACCCGTTCACGCTCGAAACCTGATCGGGGGATCTGACGTTCTAACTTGTATCCGAATGAGCGCTGTGAGCGGTAGAGTGGGACAGACTTTAGTCTGTCCGTGGCTTGGATCGAGGACGGACAGACTAAAGTCTGTCCCACTCTACCGCTCGCGGTACTGATACGAATCATTTCAACAAGGCAAAAAAACATGAGCGTAAATGCGACCGCTGACATGCAGGCGAAGATGAAAGCCGCCAGGGAGAAGCTCGACGCGCACGTGCGGGAGATCGTCGAGTGGCATTTCAACCCCGAAACCGGAACGCCTTTCTGGCTCGAACGGGCTAAGAGTTTGGATTTCGATCCACGGAAAGATATTCAGACGTATGACGACCTGGACAGGTTCGGTTTTTTCCAGGACGAATGGCTGCGCGGAGGCCCCGTCAGGCGTTGGGTTCCGAAAGGGCTGGACGGCAAACCGATCTACGTATTCGAAACCGGGGGCAGCACGGGCGTGCCCAAGTCGCGCATCGCTTCCGAGGACTTCCGCATTGATTACGAGGCGTTCAGCGAGACGCTGCCCGACGAATATTTCCCGAAAGGCGCCGACTGGCTGATGCTTGGGCCGAGCGGGCCTCGCCGTCTGCGGCTGGCCGTCGAACACCTGGCCCAATATCGCGGCGGCATCAGCTTCTGCGTCGACCTCGACCCGCGCTGGGTGATCAAGCTGATCAAGGCGGGACAGACGCAGATGATGGAGCGCTACAAACAGCATGTCATTGATCAGGCCGCCACGACTTTGAAAGCCCACCCGAACATCAAATGCCTCTTCGCCACGCCTAAGCTACTCGAAGCCCTGTGCGAGAAGGTGTCGCTGAAGAAGATGGGGATCACGGGCGTCTTTTGCGGCGGGACCGAGATGACGCCGCAATTCCACCGCCTCGCCATCGAAGAGTTGATGGAGGGCGCCTATTTCGCCCCGACCTACGGCAACACGCTGATGGGATTGGGCACGCACAAACCCTTCGACCCGGCGGACGACTACGCCATCATCTACTATCCGCCCGGGCCGCGCGCGGTGATCGAAGTGGTCGACCCGGACGAGCCGTCGAAGATCGTCGATTACGGCCAGACTGGGCGCGTGCGGTTGACGACGCTGACGAAGGAATTCTTCATGCCGCGTTTTCTGGAGCGCGACGAATGCGAGCGCGAACAGCCTTGCGAGAAATACCCCTGGGACGGCGTGCGCAACGTCAGGCCCTTCTCGCGCTTCCAGAGGACAGTGGTTGATGGTGTTTATTGAGAACGATGAAAATAGACAGGATTTACAGGATTTCTCAGGATTTTGCGCATTGAGCTGAATCCTGAGAAATCCTGTAAATCCTGTCTATTTTCCGAGGGGAGAGCATGCCGCAGAGGAAAATACTGTCAATTCTGATCGCCGCAGTCGCCGCGATTCACACCGCTTCGGCGCAGGATTGGGCGCAGTGGCGCGGACCGAACCGCGACGGCGTGGTCAAAGACTTCGTCGCGCCGGCCAAATGGCCTGAAAAGTTGAAGCTGATCTGGAAGACCGAGGTCGGCTCGGGCTATTCATCTCCCGTCGTTTCGAAAGACCGGGCCTGGATTCACGCGCGCAAGGGCGAGGAAGAGGTCGTCTCCTGCCTCGACCTGAAGACCGGCAAAATTCTTTGGAGCAAGAGCTACCCGGTCGCCTTCACCAAAAACCAGTACGCCACAGAGATGGGCAAGGGGCCGCATTCGACTCCCGTCTTGTATGACGGCAAGCTCTACACGCTTGGCGTGACCGCGATCCTCTCCTGCTTCGACGCGAACAGCGGCGAGCTGAAGTGGCGCAAGGAATTCGGGACGCCCGACACGTCGAAGCTATTTTGCGGCACGGCCTTTTCGCCGGTCGTCGATCAGGGCAATCTGATCGTCTACGCCGGCGACGACATCAAAGGCGGCTCGATGTTCGCGCTCGATCCGGCCACCGGCAAGGAGCGATGGAAGTGGACTGGCGAAGGGCCGGGATACGCTTCGCCAATCGTCGTCGAGATCGAAGGCGCGCGACAGGTCGTCACGATGACCGACAAATCGGTCATCGGCGTCGAATCGAAGACCGGCAAACTGCTCTGGCGAATGCCCTGGCCCGACGAGTGGAACGAGAACATCGTCACGCCCGTCCTCTACAAAAACACGCTGATCTTCTCCGGAGTCCGCAAAGGCATGGTGGCCGTCCAATTGGCCAGGAACGGCGCCGAATTGACGGCGAAGCAGGTCTGGCATAATCCCGAAATCGCGATGTATATGAACTCGCCCGTGCTCGAAGGCGACCACCTGTTCGGGATGTCGTCGAAGCGCAAGGGGCAATATTTCTGCCTGGAAGCCGCGACCGGCAAAGTCTTGTGGATTACGGAAGGGCGTGAGGGGGCCAACGCCGCGATCCTCAACGCGAAAGACGCGCTGCTGATCCTGACCAGCGACGCCAACCTGATCGTGGCGAAGAAGAGCGCGAAAGGTTTAGAGCAGGTGGCGAAATATTCCGTGGCCGACAGCGCGACTTATGCGCATCCCGTGGCGATGGGCAATAGGATTTTGGTCAAGGATGACGCTTCGATCTCTCTATTAGCGTTTGAGTGAGCTAGAACAATTGACAGGTAGTACAATATCCCTAAGCAAAATGATCCTTATGAAAACCATCCTGCGTTGTTTGGCGTTATCGCTGCTGGCGGCGCCTTCGCTCTCTTTCTCCTCGCCGGCTGCGGCGACCGAGATAAAAAATAAAGAAGAAGCCGTCGCTTCAATTGAGAAGCGCAAGGCCGAAATGATCAAGCTCAGCGACCAGATCTGGGCTTTCGCAGAGACCGCGCTGCGCGAGCGCAAGTCGTCGAAGGCGCTGGCCGATTACGCCGAGACGGAGGGCTTCAAAGTCGAGCGCGGCGTCGCCGGAATGCCGACGGCGTTCATTGCGACTTACGGGCAGGGGCGCCCCATCATCGGCGTCCTGGGTGAGTTCGACGCGCTGCCAGGCATCTCGCAGAAAGCGGCGCCGGTCAAGGAGCCGCTCGAAGCGGGCGCGCCCGGTCACGGCTGCGGCCACAATCTGTTCGGCGTGGCGAGCCTGGGCGCGGCCATCGCGGTCAAAGAATTGATGGCCGCCGGCAAACTCAAGGGCACGATTCGTTTTTACGGCACGCCTGCCGAAGAGGCGGGCTCCGGCAAGGCCTACATGGCGCGCGACGGCCTATTCAAAGACCTGGACGTCTGCCTGGCGTGGCATCCGGCGACTGAAACCCAAGCCGATGTGGATAGCACGCAGGCTCTGGTCGATTTCATCGTCGAGTTCAAGGGCAAGGCCGCGCACGCCGCGCTCGATCCGTGGAACGGGCGCAGCGCGGCGGACGGCGCTGAAGCCTTCACGCACGGCGTCAACCTGCTGCGCGAACACATCAAGCCGACGGTCCGCATACATTACGTGGTCGTCAAAAGCGGCGACGTGCCGAACGTCGTGCCCGAATACGCGAAGGTTTGGTGCTGGGCGCGCGATTCCAAGCGCGCGGGCGTTGGACCTGTCCTGCAGCGATTGCGTGACATCGCCGAAGGCGCAGGCCGCATCGCCGGAGTCGAATCGAAATTCACGATTCAGTCCGGCTGCTACGAAATACTGGTCAATCTGGCCGGCGCGAAGCTGTTGCAACAGAACCTGGAGTGGCTCGGCCCGATCAAATACACGGAACAGGAACAGGAGTTCGCGCGGGCGATTCAACGCGCGACGGGGACCGAGCAGAAAGGACTCAACGGCGAGATCAAGTCGCTGAAAGCGCCGAAGCCCGATCCGCCTGGCGGCTCGACCGACGTCGGCGACGTGAGCTGGATCGTCCCGACGCTGCATTTTTCTGTCACGACCGCGCCCGAAAGCGCCTGGCATGCCTGGCCCGTTGTGGCTTGCGGCGGAATGTCCATTGGGCACAAAGGAATGATCCACGCGTCGAAGACCCTTGCGGCGACGATGGTCGATTTGTTCGAGGACGCCAAAACACGCGAGGCGATTCAGGCGGAGTTCATGGAGAAGACCAAAGGCTTCGTCTACAAGCCTTATATTTCAGACGGGCCGCCGCCTGTGCCCAAAGAGTAACCGGAGACATTACTGTACTCTAAATCAGAACAACAAAGATTGATACAACCAACCGCCGCAGGACGCAAAGGTACGCAAAGCTAAGACCTGTCCGGATCGATCTCTGCGCCCCTTTGCGCCCCTCTGCGGTGGATCTCTCTGTACCGATGTTGCGTGGTCTGATTTAGCATTCTACTGCTCAATTTCTAGGCCTGGCAGACTAGAAAGGGCGGCGGCTAGAACGAGCGGGGCGAGCGGCAGCGCTTGCAATATCAAACAATGAATATCCTCTACATCACCGCCGGCGCCGCCGGAATGTATTGCGGCAGTTGTTTGCGCGACAACGCGCTCGCCACTGAATTGATCAGGCAAGGGCACGACGTTACACTGCTACCGCTTTACACGCCGACGCTGACCGACGAGCCTAACGTCAGCAGCGGGAAGACCTTCTTCGGCGGCATCAGCGTCTACCTAGAACAGCGCTCGCCCGTCTTCCGGTACACTCCGCGCTGGCTCGACAAGATCTGGGATTCACAACTCGCGCTCAAGGCCGCGTCGAAGCGATCGATCGCGGTCGATCCCGATTCGCTCAGCGAATTGACGATCTCGATCCTCAAAGGCGAGCGCGGCAATCAGGGCAAGGAGATCGGCAAGCTGGTGGATTGGCTGAAAACCCAGCCGCCGCCAGATGTGGTCGATATGCAGAATTCGATGCTGATCGGATTGGCCAGGCCTATCAAGGAGGCCACGCGAAGCCCCGTCTGCTGCACGCTTCAGGGCGAGGACCTTTTTCTTGACGGAATGCGCGAGCCTTATCGCGGCCAGGCGCTCGAACTGATTCACGAGCATGCGAAATATGTCGACGCCTTCATCGCGGTCAGCGACTATTACGCCGGCCACATGGCCGGCTACCTGGGCGTCCCGCGCGAGAAGATTCACGTCGTCCCCCTCGGCATCAATTTGAAAGATTACGAGGCTGTTAGCGCGCCGCTCCGCCCGCGCGAAAACGGCGATTTCACCATCGGTTATTTCGCGCGCGTCGCGCCTGAGAAGGGCCTGCGCGAGCTGGCCGAAGCCTATCGCCTGCTGCGCAAGCGCGATGGTTTCCCGCCGGCGCGCCTAGAAGTCGCGGGCTATCTCGCGCCCGAACACAAAGGCTATTTGCGCGAGATCGAGCATGAGATGCAGGAATGGGGATTCGCGGGCGAGTTCCATTACCACGGCGCCCTGGATCGCGAGGCCAAGCTGCGCTTCTTCCAAAACATCGACGTCCTCTCGGTCCCGGCGACTTACGCCGAAGCTAAAGGTTTGTCGGTGATCGAGGCGATGGCCAGCGGCGTGCCGGTCGTGCAGCCGCGTCGCGGATCGTTTCCGGAAATGATCGAACGCGCGGGCGGCGGCCTGTTGTGCGAATCGAACGATGCGGCGAGCCTGGCTGAAGCGATCTACTCGCTCTGGAAAAACCCCGAACTGGCTAACGACCTTGCGAAACGGGGCGTGGCCGGAGTGCGCGAGCATTATTCCGTCAGCCAGATGGCTTCGCGCGCGCTTGAGGTTTACAGCGCGCTGATTAACTATACCGCTTACAAACACAGATAAGATCATCCAGTTTTCGTCCCGGAGGGACGACGGATATTAGCCGGTGGAGAAACCACCGGTACCGGAGGCGATTTGAATCCGCGCCCTGGAAGGGCGCCGGACCGAAGCTTTGGTCTGTCGCCCTTCCAGGGCTGGAAGAGTTTTAGGCTCCGATACCCGGTGGTTTCTCCACCGGCTAATATCTGTAGCGCCTCCGGCGCAGAAGAATATTTTCTTGAATGCTATGAGAGGAAGAATCGCACGCTTGAAACTCCGATTGCGCCAATGCTGCTCAATCGCGCTGACCTTAATCTTGATATCGTTCTCGACTTTGGGCGTGGCGCCTGAAACGCATCGGTTCACGCCGAAGATCGGCTATCCGACCTTCGCCAAACGCGAGCCGGTTTTGCGCGTCAAGCCCGGCGACATCGTCGAGACCAATTCGCTGTGGGGCGACTGGTACGAACGCGCGGGCGGCGCGTGGCCCGGCGAGGTCGGGCCGTTTTATATCGAAGGCGCGACTCCCAACGACACGCTCGTCGTCAAAATCCTGAAGCTGCGCCCGAATCGCGACACGGCCGTTTCGACCCATTCGCCCGGCTTCAGCGCGCTCGCCAACGACCGTCGCACGCCGATGCTCAACGACCCCACCCCGGCCAAGCGCTTCATTTGGAAACTCGACCGCGAACGCAATCTTGGTATACTCGATCTTCCCAACAGCAGGATGAAGCGCATCGAGGTGGAGTTGAAGCCGATGCTCGGGCGCGTGGCCGTCGCGCCTCAGGGCGAAGAATCGTGGGCCGGACTATGGCCGGGCGATTTCGGCGGCAACATGGACGCGTCCGACGTTTGCGAGGGCGCGACCGTTTATCTGCCGATCTTTCACGAGGGCGCGCTCTTCTATTTCGGCGACGGCCATGCGCTGCAAGGCGACGGCGAGGTCTGCGGCTCCGGACTCGAAACGAGCATGGACGTGACCTTTCAATTCGACCTGATTAAGGGCAAGCGGGTCCGCTGGCCGCGCATCGAAAACGGCGAATATATAATGGCGACCGGCAGCGTCCGCCCGCTGATGGACGCCTTCCGCATCGCGCAGATAGAATTGATCAACTGGCTGGTGGACGATTACGGTTTTGAAAAATGGGAGGCCTTTCAGGTCGTTTCGCAGGTCGGCGTGACGCGCGTCGCCAACGCCGTGGACCCGAACTATACCGTCGTCGCCAAATTCCCGAAGAAGTATTTGCCGAAGAATTAGGGGAGTAGGGAATCGGGAATGGGGAGTAGGGAGTGGGGAATGGGAAATAACTTCCTTATTCCCCATTCCCGATTCCCCACTCCCCACTCCCGAAGTTCTTCAAAGGAGACTATAAGCAGTTGCTCGAACTCGCCAACCTGACCAAAGAATACGCGACGCCGCGAGGCCCGCTGCCGATCCTTTCCGACATCAATCTGACATTCCAACGCGGCGACGCCGTGGCGGTCATGGGCCCGTCTGGCAGCGGCAAAAGCACGCTGCTCTATGTAGTCGGCGCGTTGGAGCCGCCGACTTCGGGGACGGTCACGCTCGACAAGCAGAACCCGTTCGAGTTGAGTGAGCCGGCGATGGCCGCATTACGCAACCAGAAGATCGGCTTCGTCTTTCAGGATCACTGTTTGCTGCCGCAATGCTCCGTGCTCGAAAACGTGCTGGCGCCGACGCTCGTGGGCGGCGCGAACGGCGACTACGTCGTTCGCGCCGAAAAGCTGCTGGCGCAGGTAGGATTGTCCGAACGCCTGGATCATCGCCCGGCCCAATTGTCGGGCGGCGAAAAACAGCGCGTGGCCATCGCCCGCGCGCTGATCCGCGAGCCGCTGCTGCTGCTGTGCGACGAGCCGACCGGCAACCTCGACCGCCAGTCGGCCGAGAACGTCGCGTCGCTGCTCCTCGACCTGCACGAGCAGCGGCAGACGATCCTGATCGTGGTCACGCACAGCGCGGAACTCGCCGCGAA
>WNGB01005211.1_pt1 | contig 32860 bp, 25 predicted proteins | sample 5400681 | NCBI WGS metagenome assembly WNGB01 (sample SAMN13153367, study PRJNA577476) | soil metagenome | isolation source: 115 cm soil or saprolite under grassland replicate 2 | place: USA:California | collected 2016-06-15
ATAGGTTACGCCGGTTCGCCGTTCGCTTCCCTGCTCGGGATGTGTACCTGCAACGGCTCGGAAACTGCTTTCAGCCCGTTGTATTCATAGACCGCGCGGACCGTGTAAGTCCCCGGCAACCGCTGTTCCTTGGGACCATGCCCGAGGAGGCCGACATTGTGGGTGTACTTCTCTCCAGGCGCGAGGCGGAGGATGCGAGTCGCCCCATAAGGCGAGAAGATGCAACCATACGGTGGAATCGGCAGCGGCCGGCCCGCTGCGTCCGTGATCAGGAGATTCAGATGCTGAAGCGGGTGCATCGTCCACTCGATCTCGATGGCGTTTGGCGAGACATTCTCTAATTCCACCTCCCCAGCGGTGGGTGATGGTTTCCAACGACCACCACTTTTGTGGCGGAGACGGCAGGCCAGGGGTGGCGCTGCACTCTTCGGGCCACATGGTTGCAGCAGTTGCTCGCTCATGGCTCACTCCTCAAGGGGACTGGTTTCGCTCTCTTGCGAAAGACGTTATACGATTCGCCGTAGAAGTCGCTGATTATCTCTTCGAGGGACATATTGGTTTCGGGGGCCAGGCCATTCTTCGTCTGCAAGCGCGCTGCCTCGTCGAGATAGTTCTGTCCCCCAAGCACACCGGGATCAGTGAGGATTGCCGAATGGATCACGTCGTTCGCGCTTGGACCTCGCCAGACAAGGATGTCTCCTGCTCTCGCCTCCGCTTCAGGAACAGGTTCGTAATACCCCCGCAGGATGGTGGGCACATACCTCCCGTACGGCGAGATCGCCCCACCGGGTGCTGCTTTCCCGCCAAAGGTCAGCCCATGACAAAAATAATCCTCACCGTTGTCCGCACGCCAGACGTGGATCTTGTCGCCAGTCGTCAACTCCACCTCAAACGCTTTCCCTGGCACAGTTGTTTTGTCGGGGCGGGTGAATCCATCCTTGCCGATCGCCTTCATCGTTTCCCCTTTGAAGATCGGCTCGTCCGCTGCTGGCTTCACGACGCACTCCGGTCCCCGGATAGCTTTATTGTAAGTGTACCAACGATTCGTCTCTACGCCGCCCGCAACTTCTCCAGGACGCCCGTCGTCGAGAACCCTGCCCGCAGCCGAGCCAGGTACAACCGGCCGCCGTACGACTCGACGAACTCCGCTCCAACTACCTCTGCTGCCTGATAGTCCGCCCCTTTGATGAGCACATCCGGACGGACGGCCTCGATTAGCCGCAGCGGCGTGGCCTCCTCGAAGATTGCCACGTAATCGACCGCCTGCAGCCCGGCGAGGACATGGGCGCGTGCCTCCACAGAATTGACCGGGCGCCCCTCGCCCTTCAGCTGGCGTACGCGCGCGTCGCTGTTCAGACCCACGACAAGAACGTCCGCCTGCGTTCTGGCCTCTTGCAAATACTGAACATGCCCGGCGTGCAGCACGTCGAAGCAGCCGTTGGTGAACGCCACCCGCTGCCCGTGCCGCCGTCGATTCTCCAGCTCGCTCAGCAAGCCATCGAGCGAGACGATCTTCTCCTGACCGAAGCCGTCCCCGGCAGCGATGCGCGTGCCGCCGTGCAGCAAATCCCGCAGGATCTCGTCGCGCGCGACGGTCGCCACGCCGATCTTCTCGACCTCCAGCCCGCCGGCGACATTTGCGAGGGCAATTGCGTCTTCGTAGTCGGCGCCCGCGGCCAGCGCCAACGCCAGCACGCTCAGCACCATGTCGCCGGCGCCAGTGATGTCGTAGACCGGCCGCGGCCGCGTCGGGAATAGCTGGCGACGGCCGTCGCGATGGACCAGGGCCATGCCGTCCTTGTCGAGCGTGATGACTGCGGCCTCCAGGTCGAGTTGCGCCTGCAACTGCGCCCCGGCTTCAAATACCTGCTCTGTCCCGTGCAGCTCATGGCCGGTGGCGAGTCCCGCTTCGAGCCGATTCGGCGTGATCGCGGAGCAGCCATGATACTTGCGGTAGTCGCTGCCGCGAATCGGATCGGCCAGCACGCGCAGGTCCAGCGCCCGCGCCCCGGCGATCACCGCCGCCAGCAAGCCCGGCGTGCAGACGCCCTTGTCGTAGTCGCTGATGAGCACGATATCCGTCTTGCGCAACTGCCCCGCGATGACACGACCCAGGTCCGCCTCGACCGTTCCGGTCACCGGCGTGCGCACCTCGTAATCGACGCGGATCATCTGCTGCGGGTGCTTGTGCTGGGCGCGGCCGATAAAGCGCTCCTTGACCGTCGTCGGCCGGTTGGTGTCGGTCACGACGCCTTCGTGGTCGATGGTCAGATCGGTCAGCGCCTGACGGACCCGGGCGCCATCGACGTCAGCGCCGACGACGCCGGCGATGGCGACACGCGCTCCAAGGGCGCGGAGCATTGTGGCGACGCTGCTGGCGCCGCCGAGGCGCTCCTCGCGCCGCTCCGCGTGCAGCAGGATGACGGGCGCTTCCTGGCTGATGCGTTCGGCGTCGCCCCAGACGTAGCGGTCGAGCATCAGGTCGCCGACCACCAGGACGCGCGGCTGACCCAGCCCCTGGACAAGATCGATCAGATTGGCGGACATAGGCCACCTCTATTGGCTCTTTGTTTGTAGTCCCGCCTTTAGGCGGTTTCGCGGGAAACCGCCTAAAGGCGGGACTACGAACCTCAACACACCCAACACTTCCTCTCACGCAGCCTGCGCGGGTGTGTCTGCGGTCAGCGCTTGTGCGGCGAGTTGGCAGGCGACGGCGGCGTGCAGCAGCGGCAGCAGCACCTCGTGATGCCCGATCAACTCGATCCCCTCTGCCGAGGGCCGTTCGAGCACGTTGACGCGCGAGCGGTACTGCGCCTGCTTGTCGAGGTTCACGGTCACGAGGCCGTCGAGATCGTGGCCGAAATTGCGCACCACCGCGACCGCTTTGACAAACACCTCCGGCATAACCACCGCCGAACCGAGGTTGAGCCAGACGCCATGCGCCATCCCCGCGACGACGCTGCACAGCCGGCGGAAATCGATCATCGACGCCTCGCCGAGCGCGGCGCCGGAGACGTGCGGGTGCATGTGAACGATGTCGGTGCCGAGCGCGACGTGGATCGTGCAGGGAATGCCCGCGCGGTGCGCCGCCAGGACGAGACTGCAATCGGCATGCGGGGCGTCCAGTCCTTCGAGGTAACGCCCGAGTGCCGCACCCAGCCCCAACTCGTTCTCGGCCCCCATCCGCGCGGCGACGGCGAACGCGTCGGCGGTTTCGCGCGCCATGCCGAACCGCCCGTCGGGCAACTGCGCCGCGACGTCCTCGCTCGTCTTGCCGGCGACAGCCAACTCGAAGTCGTGGATCGCAGCGGCCCCGTTCAGCGCCACGCCTTGCAGCACGCCGCGCTGTACCCAGTCGATGAGGTAGGGAGCGCAGCCGGTCTTGATCACATGACCACCGAGGGCCGCGACGACGGGGCGCTCCGTCTGATGTGCCCGGCACAGATGGGTGCAAACCCGGCGCAGATCCTTCGCGCCGAGTTGGCGCGGCAATGAATCGAGCCACTCGTTGACCGTGGTGCCGGGTGCGACCGGCCGGCCGAGATCCTCAATGAAGACCTTCGATGGGCGCGAATTGAGGTCGTAGGTTTTCAGTCCGTGCAGGTCGAACGGCTCCGCCGTTCGAGTACACCCGTCGGAATGGTTCCATCCGTTCACCCGAGTGCTTCTTTCAGTCTGCGGTCGAGCAACTCCTGGCCCGCCAGGAAATGCAGCCGGATGCGCAGCGCCCACAGGTCGCGCTGGCCGAGGCGGGTCAGGGGCAACTTGACCAGATCCTTCTGGGTGGTGACGACAACGCCCTCCGTTGCCTGTTGCCGCGCCCAGGAACGTAAGTCCTCCACGTCCGTCCGCGCGTACGCATGATGGTCCGGGTAGGCCCGAAACGCACCGATCGTCGCGCCCAGCGCGGTCAGCGTGCGCCGGAACGCCTCCGGGTTGCCGATCCCACAAAACGCCACGAGCGGCTGTTGCAAGATACTCTCCAGCGGTGCCGTCGTCCCCTCCGCGTTGACCCACTCGACCGGGCGATGGCTCGTTTCCGCCAGAGGGATACCGGGTGCGAGGCGGGCGACCTCGTCGCGGAGCCGGGCCAGCGTCGCCGGATCGACCTGGTCGCAACGGGTCAACACGACCGCCCCGGCTCGGGCCAGGCCGCGCGGCGATTCTCGCAGCAGCCCGCGCGGGAACAGGTAACCGTGGCCCCAGGGCACCGTGGCATCGATCAGGACAATGTCGAGGTTGCGCGCCAGGCGACGGTGCTGGAAACCGTCGTCGAGGACGAGCACCTCGCTCTCGGACTGCTCAACGGCCGCGGCGGCCAGGGCGACACGGTCAGGGCCCTGGTAGTGCGGGACATCGGGGAGGTTCTTCTCCAGCACCAGGGCCTCATCGTTCTGCCCTTGCTCGGCGCCGTAACCGCGGCTCAGGATCGCGACGAGGAGTTCCAACCGTCTATAGAACTCCGCAACGTACTCGACACAGGGCGTCTTGCCGGTGCCGCCGAGGGTCAGGTTGCCGACACTGACAACCGGCACCGCCGCCTGATGCACGCGCTTCCAGCCGCGGTCGTAAAGCCAGTTGCGTAGGCGCGTGGCCCAGCTGTAGGGCACACTCACGATTCGCAGCGCTGCCCGCAGCAGGGCCGCCGAAAGGCCGCGCTGCCGGCCATCGATCAGCCTGTAAAAATAGTCGTCCACGTGGTATGCAAACGCCTCGCCCTCCGGGTTCGGAAGCAGGGGAACGTGTTATAGCCTGAGGCGTCCGACGGTGTCAACCGCGATCCGGTTGCAGTCGATTGAACACTCTGGGCCGGGCAAGATAATCAAGGAGACCACCTCGAATGGGTGGAGCTTGTCGCTGGACACTTGATGCCGTTTCTGGCCATGATGGTTCGTGGGTGCAAGGGACGTATTGTTCGTAGTCCCGCCTTCAGGCGGCAACAGCCAGTTCCGCCTGAAGGCGGGACTACAAACAACACGTCCCTTGTTCCGGTACTCACCGCTGTTCCCTGTGGAGAAACAACCCTGTGGCGACCGAGAAAGCTACTGGCCTGGTCCTGCGCACCACCGACTGGAGCGAGAGCAGTCGCATCGCGACTCTGTGGACACGGGAATTCGGCAAGGTGCGCGCCCTGGCGAAAGGTGGCCGCCGGCTGCGATCCAACTTTGAAAGTGCTCTTGACCTGCTGACGGTCTGCAGTATAGTCCTCCTCCGCAAAACTTCCGGCGGTCTCGACCTGCTCACGGAGGCGCAGGTGGTGCGGCGGTTCAAGCGCCTGGGCAACGATTTGCCGGCGCTGTACGCGGCCTACTACATCGCGGAACTGCTCTCGGACTGGACGGAAGAGAACGACCCGCATCCAACTCTCTTTGACGAGGCCCTGCAGACACTGGACGCACTGGGGACACCGGAGATCCCAACCGGCCCCCGGCTGGCACGCTTCGAGCTGGTTCTGTTGCGCGAACTGGGCTATCGCCCCGCCCTGGAAACATGCGCGGTCTGCGCCGCCGAACTGGATGGCAAGGCACTCGCGTTCAGCCCGCCCGCGGGCGGCGCCTTGTGCCGTGGCTGTCAGCCGGGCGAGCGCGATCGGCGACCGCTTTCGGAGGACACCTGGCTGGCACTGCGCCGGTTGAGCGAGAGCCCCGAGGCGGCCCTGGCGCCGTACAGCCCGGAGGTCCGTGCCGAAGTACGTCAGATTCTGAATCACTACGTCACCTGGTCGATGGGGCGCCGGCCGCGCCTGTTGTCCTATCTGGGGAGTTGAAGGTCGTGTCGAACCAAAGCATCACAGCCGACCGTGGCCTTGAACCACAGAGACACAGAGACACAGAGAAGACCAATGAAGAACAGAGAACTGAGAACGGAGAACCGAGAATGAGGCGAAAGCCGGTCCCTCGGACCACGTTCTCCGTTCCCCGTTCTCAGTTCTCTGTTCTTCATTCTCTCTTTTTGTCTTCTCTGTGTCTCTGTGTCTCTGTGGTTCCAATCGGCTGCGGGCCCATCTGGCCCTTCACGCGGAGCACGAGCAATGCGTCGCCGCCGTCCGGGCCGGTTGACGGCATGGTGCTGCGCGGCGGCGAACTGGAGAAGGACACCCTGCCGCGCGAGGGAACGCCCGCCGCCGACCTCGAAGCCGCCAAGCGTCTCTATCAGGAAGCCAATTACGCACAGGCGGAGCCTCTCTTCAAGAAGGTGGCCAACAACACGAAGAACCCCGTTCCGATCGCCGAGGAGGCCATGTATTACCGGGCCGACTGCCTGCGCCTCCTTGGCCGCTATCCGTCGGCCGCCGAGATCTACAAGGATCTGCTGGAAACTTTCTCCACAGGGCGGAGCAAGCACAGCAACCTGGCACGCCAGCGCCTCTTCGACATCGCCAACTACTGGCTGGACGACACGCGCGCCTACATGGAAGTCTGCAAGGAGAAAAAAGAGGGGAAACGTTCGTGGGTGTGGCCGCTCGCTTATCTCCATTTCGACAAGACCAAGCCGGTCTTCGACGAGGAAGGCCACGCTGTCAGGATGCTTGAGACCGTCTACATCACCGACCCGACGGGGCCGCTGGCGGAGAAAGCGCTCTTCTACCTCGGCAGTGTCAAGTTCTTCCACGAGGATTTCCGCGAGGCGGATCACTACTTCGAGCAGTTGCGGGTGCATCACCCCAACGGCAAACTGGCGCCCAAGGCGGTCGAGTACTCGATCATCTGCAAGCAGATGAGTACCGGCGGCTCCGAGTATGATGGCCGGCTCGTCTCCGAGGCGCGCGACCTGGTGCAGGTAGCCTACAATAGCTATCCGGAATTGGCTCACAATCGCAGCGAGTTTCTGAAGGACCAGCTGTACTCGATCGCGCAGCAGCTGGCGGACAAGGATTTCAACATCGCAGAGTATTATCGGCGCGTTGGCAAGCCGGGGTCGGCGTACTTCCAGTATGAGCTGGTGCGACGCCGTTATCCCGGTACGCATTTCGCCCAGAAGGCGACGGAGCGCATGAACGAGTTGCGCGGCAGGGTGGAGAAAGCGCAGGCCCAGGAGGAGCCGACGCGGATCGGCACGACGGTGCCGCCGAGCGTTGGCGTCCCGTCGGCGCCGTCCGCGCCGGGTTCGCCGCTGGAGACGGCGCCGCCGCCGAATGTGTTGCCGCCGTCGATGAACAACGATCGCCGCTAAGAATCGGTTTGACCATTGGCGAGCGGGGGGCGTAAGCCCCCTGATACGATCGAGCCATCAGGGGGCTTACGCCCCCCGCTCGCCAGTATCAGGAGGTCGGCCATGAGGATGCTGCACGCCCGTGGGTGGTACTGCCTGCTGCTGGCCGCGACGTTCCTGCTGCCGGCGTGCTCGTGGGACGGCCATCTCCGCTTCTTCGGCTACACCACCGAGCCGCTCCACGACCCGACCATCCACACCGTCCGTGTGCCGATCTTCGAGAACCTGACCTATCGCAGAGGGCTGGAGTTCGACCTGCAGAAAGCCATTGTCCGCGAACTTGAGTGGAAGTGCCCGACGTGGAAGGTCGTTTCTGACGCCAGCTGCGCCGATACCGAGTTGACCGGCAAGATCGTCTCGCGGACCAAGGGAGTCACCGTCATCAACAATCTCGGCGAGGTGCGCCAGGCCGAGACGAGCATGACGGTCGAGGTAATCTGGCGCGATCTGCGCGAGGGCAAGGGCGGCGAGATCCTATCGCAGCCGCCGGCGATCAAGAAGACCGATCCGATGCCGGAGCCACCGCCCCCTGGAGCGCCGCCGCCGGTCGCCAAGCCCGTCATCATCCAGACGATGGCCACCTTCATTCCCGAGGTCGGCCAGTCGCTGACGACGGCCGAGCAAGAGGAGATCAATCGCCTGGCCCGACAGATCGTCTCGATGATGGAAAAGCCCTGGTAGCCCGGCGAACGGTTCTCCCCTCTCCCCTGGCGGGAGAGGGGAGGAAGCAAGCCCGGCTCGCCGTTCCTGACGAGCACCATGATGACGCACCTTTGGCAGCTTCCCCGCCAGACCCTGGTAATCGGCCGACGGCCCCTGGTCATGGGGATCGTGAACGTCACGCCCGATAGCTTCTCCGACGGCGGCCGCTACACCTCCACCGACGCCGCGACGGCCCTCGGCCTGGAACTGGTCTTGCACGGAGCCGAGATTCTCGATATCGGCGGAGAATCGACCCGGCCGGGCGCGGAACCGGTGGCGTTGGAGCGCGAACTTGAGCGTGTCGTCCCGGTCGTCGAGGCGCTCGCCCGTCGTACGGCCGTTCCGCTTTCGGTCGATACGTCCAAGGCCGAGGTCGCCCGTCGCTGCCTGGAGTGTGGGGCGTCGATCATCAACGACGTTACGGCCCTTGGCGGCGATGCCGACATGGCCGCGGTGGTCCGGGCCTCCGGGGCTGCGATTGTGCTGATGCACATGCAGGGGACGCCGGCCACCATGCAACAGGCGCCGCACTATGATGACGTCGTTGCCGATATTGCCCGCTTTTTCCGGGAGCGACTCGACGCTCTGATGGCGGCCGGTATCGAGCGTGAGCGGGTGGTCCTCGATCCCGGCATCGGTTTCGGCAAGACGCTGGAGCACAACCTGGAACTGCTGGCGCGTCTGGAGGAGTTCCAACAACTGGGCCGGCCGCTTTGCCTGGGCGTGTCGCGCAAGGGCTTCCTCGGCCGGTTGCTGGACCGCCCCGTCGAGGCGCGCCTGGCGGGCTCGCTGGCAGCGGTGTGCCACGCGATGGGCCGCGGCGCCGTCCAGGTGGTGCGCGTCCACGACGTTCGCGAGACGCGCGACGCCGTCAACCTGTTCGCCGCGATCACCGGTGACAAGGTGACCGGGTGACCGGGTGACAAGGTGACCAGGTGAGCAAACTCCCTGTTAGCCTTTCACCTTGTCACCTTGTCACCTCGTCACCTTGTCACCCGCGGGGGGTGTCTTGATCTATCGACTGACCCAGCTCTACGAATCGATTGGTGCTCGCGACCTGGTTCAGATCGCCATTCTCGCGGTGGTCATCTACGGCGTGCTGCGCTTCGTTGGGCGGACATGCGCGGCAGGGTCGATCGGCCGCGGGCTGGGGTTGGTGGTCGTTGGCCTGTTTCTGCTGGCTCAGGTGGTCATCGCCTGCATGGACATGGCCGAACTGGGTACGGTCCTCGACTACCTCCTGACGACGGCCCTGATCGGGGTGATCATTATCTTCCAGCCGGAATTGCGGCGCGGCCTGATGATGCTGGGCCGGTCGAGCGTCTGGCGCTACTTCGCGCCGCAGAGCGAGCCGCTGGCGGATCGACTGGCGGACGCGGCGATTGCCCTGTCGCGCGACTGCGTGGGTGCCCTGATCGCCATTCAGCGCGAGGTGACGCTGGCGCAGTGGATCGAGACAGGCGAACGCATCGACGCCGAGATTTCCGCCGCGCTGATCCGTACGCTGTTCAGCCCGCGCAGTCCCCTGCACGACGGGGCGGTGATCCTGTGCGGCGGTCGCCTCGCGTCGGCCGGCTGTCAGCTGCCGCTGGTGGTACGCGACGGCAGGCAGCCGAGCGGCAACATGCACATGGGGATGCGTCACCGCGCCGCGCTGTGCCTGAGCGAGGAGACCGACGCTCTGCTGCTGGTAGTCAGCGAGGAAACGGGTCGCATCTCGCTGGCTTTCGGCGGCCGGCTGGAGCCGGTGCCGCGCGAGAACCTGTCGCGCCGCCTGGCAGCGCTGCTCAGCGCGCCGGGCGGCTACCCGGTCCGGAAGTCCGCGTGATGCGGAAAAACCCCTCCCCCCAACCCCCTCCCCTGAAAGGAGAGGGGGAGAAGAAGAAAGACTGCCTTGCTTGCTCCCCCTCTCCTTTCAGGGGAGGGGGTTGGGGGGAGGGGTTCTGACCCGCGGCGGAATGAAAGGAGAACACCATGCGCAGCCTGCGCGGACTCGTGAAACTGCTCCTGCCGGCGACGTGGTTCGCGACCTTCCGGCTACGACATTTCCTGCTCGACGTACTTATCGCCGTCAGTCTCGCCTTCCTGGTCTGGCTCTATGCTCACACGCGCGGTCAGGAAACACTCGACATGATTCTCATCCCGGTGCAGATAACCCTCGCCCCGGGCATCGCCGCGCAGTACGACCTGGAAGTCCACGGCCCCAATCGCATCCCCGTCTCGTTCACGGGCGGCCCGTCGCGTATCCGCGAGTTGCGCGGCCTGCTGCAGCATGGAACCGTCGTGGCCACCACCACCATTAATATCCCCGAAGAGCGACAGAAGGACAATATCTATCGCGATACGATTGAAATCCAGGACGCGGCCATCCCGGTGCCGCCAGGCGTGATGGCCGTCGTGACGGAGGGCCGCAACCAGATCCCCGTGACGCTCCATCGACTGAGCGAGCGCCATCTGCCCGTGCGGTTGGAGTATGCTGGTGAGCCGCGCATCAGTCAGGTCAAGGTCGAGCCGGCGACCGTCCTGGTACGCGGCCCCAAGGCGGTCCTCGACCGCACGCGTTCGCTTCCCACGCAGCCCTACGTCCCGCCGCTCTCCTGGGAGACCGGCGCCGCGGACGGTATCATGCGCGGCCAGGCGTCGCTGGTGAGCGAGCTGGAAGGCCGTCCCGTCCAGGTTTCGCCGGGAAAGGTGTCGATTCGCTTTCGGATCCAATCGCGACAGAAAATCTATGATTTGACCGAGGTGCCGATTCAGTTCCTTTGTCCACCAGACTGCAGCTGGCTGCCGCGCCTCGCGGCCGACCAATCTGCCACGATCAACTTGCGCGTGCTCGGGCCCACGGGCGAGGAGCCGCCGTCGGTGCAGGCGTACATCGATCTAACGCGCGGCAACCACACGCGGGGGCGAAACGTCGAACCGTTGCGCGTACAATTACCCAGGGACTTTCAGCTGACTCCCGACGCCCCGCCGCGGATCGCGTTCGATCTGGAACCGGTCGACAAGGGCGAGGAGTGAACCTGTTTTCCCGCTTGCGGGTTAGCAGGGCGCGAGGCCACCCGCTAACCCGCAAGCGGGAAGACGGAATGACCATCTATGGATCTGCTTGCCTACTGCCACGACCTCGGCCACAAGGCCCGCGCCGCCGCTCGCCTCCTCGCCACCGCCGACGGCGGCCGCAAGGATCGCTGGCTGCGCCTCGCCGCGGATGCTCTCGAAAAGCGGAGCGCTGAACTCCTCGAAGCGAACGCTCTCGATGTCGGTCAGGCCGCTGCCCTGGGGCTGAGTGCGGCGCAGGTCGATCGGCTGCGCCTGACCGACAGCCGCATCCGTGCCGCCGCCGCCGGGCTCCGCGAGGTCGCGGTTCTGCCCAACCCGGTCGGCAAGATCCTCGATAGCAGCGTGCGGCCCAACGGCCTGCACGTCCACAAGGTCAGTGTGCCGCTTGGCGTCATTTTCTTCATCTACGAGTCGCGGCCGAACGTCACCGTGGACGCCGCGGCGCTGTGCGTCAAGAGCGGCAACGCCGTCATCCTCCGCGGCGGCAAGGAAGCGATCCACTCCAACAAGGCCCTGCACCAGATCCTCGCCGACTGTCTGCGCGTGGCCGAGTTGCCTGGGGAAGCGGTGCAACTGGTCGAGACCACCGAGCGCGATGCCGTCGGTCACTTGTTGCGGCTGAGCGATTGCATCGACCTGGCGATCCCGCGCGGCGGCGAAAGCCTGATTCGCCGCGTCGCCCAAGAGGCGACGATGCCGGTCTTGAAGCACTATCAGGGCAACTGTCACATCTACGTCGATCGCGCCGCCGACCTCGACATGGCCCAGCGCATCGTCGTCAACGCCAAGTGCCAGCGGCCCGGCGTGTGCAACGCTGCCGAGAGCCTGCTGGTACATGCGGCTGTCGCCAGCGAATTCCTGCCCCGCATCGGCGCCGACCTGCACCGCCACGGCGTGGAGGTGCGCGGCTGCCCGGTGACACAGCGTTTTCTGCCCGCTGCCACGCCCGCCACCGAGGAAGACTTCGCCGCGGAATATCTCGACTTAATCCTCTCCGTGAAGGTCGTAAAAGATCTGGAGGAGGCGATCGCGCACATCGAGCGCTACGGCTCGCGGCACACCGACGCGATTGTGACGAACGATCTGGCGGCGGCGCGACGGTTCACGGCGGCGGTGGACTCGTCGGCGGTGATGGTCAACGCCAGCACGCGTTTCAACGACGGCTATGAATTTGGCCTCGGGGCGGAGATTGGCATCAGCACCGACAAGTTCCACGCGCGCGGTCCGTGCGGCCTGCAAGAGTTGTGCAGCTATAAATATCTTGTCTGGGGGGATGGCCAGGTGCGAGAATAGGGTTGAGGTCAAGCCCACGGGTTGCAACCCGTGGGCTTTCTATGGCCCCGCGAAGGACGACACCATGGACGTGGTAGCGGTGGTAATCATGGCGGTGGTGGTGCCGATGCTGACGGCGGCGGCGTTCCTGCTCGGCCGTCACTTCCAGCGACGGCCCGCGCGCGGCGAGGAACTCTCCGCGGTCACCCGGCAACACATCGATCTGTTCCAGGGCGGCCAGCTCAACCAGAACCTCCTCGATGCCGCGAAAACGCGGCTGCGCGAGTTGCTGGAGCGCGGCGAACTCGCCGCTGTCGAGGCGGCCCTGCGCCCGGGGATGCAGTACGTCGTCCACGTGCGGGCGCTGGCCGAGATCGGCACTGACGACGCCGGCCGCATCCTCGAACGGCAGCTGCAGCGCCGCCTCACCGACGATCAGATGGAACAGTCGTGGTACTGGATCGACCTGGCGAGCAGCCTGCGTCTCCTGAATCGCGAGGAGAGCCTGCCGCACCTGTTGCGCTGTGCCGAGGCCGCCGGCGAGATTCCGCTCGGGCACTTCTTCGCCGCCGAGACGGTCTGTTTCCTTGGCTTCGCCGGCTATCTGCGCCAGCCCGAGACCGGGTTGGGCCGCGCCGCCCTGCGCGTGTTGCACCGCGCCTTGGAAGGGCTGCGCTACGGCGTGCAGCCTTGTGTCGTTCTCGAAGCGCGTCTGGGCGAGGTCGTCGAGAACTTCTGGGACCACCGTCCGGAGAAGGCCCATCCGCTCGTGGCCCGCGTCGCCGTCGAGGCGGTACGGCTGGTGCGGCGGGCGCCGCACGCCCGGGCGGCACTCACCGAGGAAGGCGCCGAGCGCGAGACGTTCGACCTGCAAATGTCGCGGCTGAGCGTGCTGGAGCCAGCGCTGTCCGACTACCTGGACGAGGTGCCGCGTCACCTCGCGAAGGCGCTGCCCCAGGCGCGCGGGCAAGAGTTACGCGATCTCTTATCTGCGCTCAACGACCTGCACGCCGAAGCTGCCGCGGAGGTCATGCCGCTCCTGGAGCGACCGGGCTTCCCCTGCGCCGAACCGGCGGTCGAGGTGCTAACCTGGTCGCACGACCCAAAGGTCGGTCCGTGGCTGCGCGAGTGGACGCGGCAGCGCGTGTCGCTGACACGGCGAGCCCAATGGCGGCGGCGAGCGCTCCCGCCGCGGCAGCCGTCGGCGCCGCCGGACGTGCCCTACCGCGCCGTGCTGCGTGCCCTGCGCGGCCACCCGTCGCTGGAGACCGAGCGTTTCCTGCTGCTGGCGGCGTGTGATTGGGATCCGAGGCGAACGCATGGCGCTGCAGTGGTTCCGGCAAGCGCTGGTCGGCGAGGAGACGCACCGCATTCACGAGGCGATCCAGGTCGTCGCTGGCGAGGGCCTGACGCTTCTCTGGCCCGATCTCGACCGCCTCGCCGATGCCGACGACCAGGACATTGCCAACCACGCCCGCGAAGCCCTGGAGCGCATGAGCGAGGACATGGACCGGCACCGACCGGTCTGACCGATCACCCGATTGGATCGTTCATCCTCCGGAACCTGCCGCCATGACTGGCGATGCGCTCCGCAAGCGCTGGGGCGACCGTCTTGAGCTATGATGGCGATCTGCGATATCTTCTACCTTCCCGATTGGTAATCCTGACAGGAGGACTGCACGATGAAGCGGAAAGAATTACGAACTGCGGCGAAGCGGCGTCGCAAAGCCCGGCAAGCTCGCGGCATCGCCTGGGAGAAGAAGGAACGCAAACGCAAAGATCGCCTCGCCGGGAAATAAGTCGTTCGCTCTTCTTCCCTCCGCCCGCGACTCATATCAATCCAGGGGACGGCGGCCCACGACGGGCCGCCCTGATTCTCCCTGGCTCGCGTTTCCCCGTCGCTTTGCGGAGGTATGAGATGGTATTGCGCTGTTTTTCCGGTTGGCGTCGCTTGTCGGTTGCCCTGCTGTTGCTGCCGTGCCTCTGGCTGTCCGGTCCTGCGCCGGCGGGCAAGGAACAGGGGCCGGACAAACTGCGGGTCTACGTCGGCACCTACACCGCCGGCACCAAGAGCAAGGGCATCTACCGCCTGGATCTTGATCTCGCCAGCGGTCAGCTGACGCCCCCCACGCTCGCCGGCGCCGCCGGCAATCCGTCGTTCCTCGCCCTTCATCCCAATGGCCGCTTTCTCTACGCGGTCAACGAGAGCAACACGTTCCTGCCAAAAAAAACCGGCGCCGTCACCGCCTTCGCCATCGACTCGAAGGGCGACCTGACCTTCCTCAACCATCGCTCCTCGGGCGGCGCCGCCCCCTGTCACCTGATCGTGGACAAGGCGGGCAAGAACGTCCTGGCGGCCAACTATAGCGGCGGCAACGCCTGCGTGCTGCCGATTCGGTCCGATGGCCGCCTCGGCGAAGCAACCAGTGTCGTGCAGTCTGATTACAAGGGGTCGGGCGTCAACAAGGGCCGCCAGGAAGGGCCGCACGCACACTCGATCAATCTCGACGCCGCCAATCGTTTCGCCTTCGTCGCCGATCTCGGACTGGACAAGGTACTGAGCTACCGCTTCGACTCCGCCAAGGGGACGCTGAAGCCGACCGACCCGCCCGCGGTCGATCTGGCCCCCGGCGCCGGTCCGCGGCATTTCGCCTTCCACCCCGACGGTCGCCAGGCGTATGTCATCAACGAACTCGACTCGACGATCACGACGCTGAGCTACGACCCCGAGCGCGGCGCCCTGAAGACGCTGCAGACGGTCTCGACGCTGCCGAAGAGCGTCAAGGGCAACAGCACAGCAGAGGTGCAGGTGCATCCGTCGGGCAAGTTCGTCTATGGCTCGAATCGCGGTCACAATAGTATTGCAATCTTCAAAGTGGCCGAGAAGACGGGCGAGCTGACGCCTGCCGGCCACCAGGGCGAGGGCATCAAGGTGCCGCGGAACTTCGGCATCGATCCGACAGGGGCGTACCTGCTCGTCGCCAATCAGGCGGGAGACACGGTGCTCGTCTTCCGCATTAATCGCGAGACGGGGGCGCTGACGCCGACGGGCGGCAGAGCCGAGGTGCCGGCTCCGGTCTGCATCCGCATGATGGCGCCGGGCAAGTAGGGCCGTTTGCCGCTTGCGGGTTAGCGCTCTGAGTGCTAACCCGCAAGCGGGTTGGTCCTCATCTCGATGAAGTTCTTCAAGAGCTGCGGCCCCTCGGCGGTGAGGAAACTCTCGGGGTGGAATTGCACGCCATGCAGCGGCCATGTGCGGTGGCGCACGCCCATGATCTCGCCCTCATCGGTCCAGGCCGTGACAACGAAATCCGGGTTGGTGAACGTCTCACGGCGGATCACCAGGCTGTGATAGCGCGTCGCCTCGAACGGGTTCGACAACCCCTGAAACACGCCCTGCCCATCGTGATGAATCGGGGAGGTCTTGCCGTGCATGATGCGGACGTTGCGCACCACCTCGCCGCCGAAAACGTGGCCGATGCACTGATGGCCCAGGCAGACGCCGAGGGTCGGCACGTCGGCAGCGAAGCGGCGCAGCACGTCATTGGAAACCCCCGCCTCGCGCGGCGTACATGGCCCCGGCGAGATGATGATGTGTGACGGTTTCAGGGCGGCGATGTCCTCGACGCCGATCTGATCGTTGCGGTAGACGCGCACGTCGATATTCGGGTCCAGTTCGCCCAGGCGCTGCACCAGGTTGTAGGTGAAACTGTCGTAGTTGTCGATCAGGAGGATCATGTCCGAGTAGTTGTCAGTTGTTAGTTGTTAGTTGTCAGCGAAAACAGCGACTTTTGCTATCTTTACTGACAACTAACAACTGACAACTATCCTTGCTTATCGGGAATGGGCTGGGCGCTATTTGCCTTGAAGTCGAACTTCGCCTTCGCCTGGTCGGCGGGCACCTTCGTCAGATACTCCTCCGACGCAGTGATGTCGTACCAGCCGCCGTCCTGAAAGTCGATCACCGCCTTGCCGTTGTAGTTCACCGTGATTACCCGGCCAATCAGATCCTCGCCGGGCTTGTCGTGCTTCTTCAGGAAACGGCGCAGTTCCGGCTGCGTGGGGTTCACCTTGACGAACTGGTCCGTCCACTCGCGCCGTAGAGACTGCACGACTGCCTCACTCACCGTGTTCATGGTCACTCATGCCCTTTGCAGATCAGGAATCTCGGAAAACGTCGCCACGCCGCGGAGCCGGCTCGAAGTCCAGACGTTTGACAAACTTGCACGCCTCCTCCGCTCCGTACTCGCGATTGACGCCCGCATCCTTGAACTCGACCGCCAATGGGTCATTATACCCGACATCGTTCAGCGCGCGAATCACCCCTTCCCAGTCGATGCCGCCGCGGCCCGGCGCGCGGAAGTCCCAGCCGCGACGCGGGTCGCCGTAGGGCAGGTAGGAGCCCAGAATCCCACTGCGACCGTTCAGCGTCAGCACCGCATCCTTGATATGCACGTGATAGATCTTCTCGCGGAAACGGCGCACGAACTCGACCGGATCGATTCCCTGCCAGTGGAAGTGACTCGGATCGAAGGTAAAGCCGAACTCCTCGCGGCCGTCGAGCGCGTCGAGGGCCATCTCGGCGCTATAAAGGTCAAAAGCGATCTGTCCGGGATGAACCTCGAAGGCGAAGCGGGTGCCGGTATCGCGGCAGACGTCGAGGATGGGGCCCCACTGGTGAGCGAAGGCACGAAAGCCTTCGGCGACCGTCTCCCGATCCGGCGCCGGATAGCCGCCGACGTAGGACCACAGCGGCGAGCCGGTGAAGCCGCTGAGCACCTCCACACCCAGGCTCCGAGCGGCCCGGATCGTCGCCATCATTTCTTCGGCGGCGCGCTGCTGAACGCCATGCGGTTCGCCGTCACCCCAGACGTAATCGGGCAGCAGTTTCTGATGGCGTTTGTCGATGGGGTCGCAAACGGCCTGGCCGACACGATGGCAGCTCAATACCAGAGGCGTCAGGTCGTATTTGCTCAATAGCTCCAGTTTCTTTGGACAGTAGTCTTCTTCGCTGAGAGCGCGCTGCACCTCGAAATGATCGCCCCAGCAGGCCAGTTCGAGCCCCTGATAGCCCCACTCGCTCGCTTTCTGCGACAGTTCTTCCAGCGGCAGGTCGGTCCACTGTCCGCTGTACAAGATCACCGGCCGCGGCATCGGCGCCCCCTGAAAATGACAAGGTGACAAGGTGACAAGGTGACAAGGTGACAGGTTTCGGGCTGTCTTCGGTCACCTTGTCACCTTGTCACCTTGTCACTTTGTCAAGGTTTTCCCGGCTCCGGCCCGCCGTGCCCGTGTCCGGGCTCGTGCGTGGAGGGTTTGCCCTCGCTGTTGCCGTCGGGCGAATGGGGCGGCGTTTCGCCGGGATGATCCTGCGGCTCCGTGAGCGACTCCGGCGCGAGTTGCGTCTTCGGCGCCGGGGGCGGCTCGGCCGCAATCTGGGTGTTCGGGCCGATGGGCGGCGGTTCGGTCGCCAGCTGTGTCTTCGGCGCTGCGCTGACCGGACCGGCGTCCGGCGGGATCACAGCGGGCGGCGCCGGCGGTGGGGCCGGTGGGGTGGGCGGCGGGGTTGGACGGAAGGTCGGCGCCTCCACCATCGTCCGCGGCGGCGCCTCGGGCGCCGGCTTCACAGCAGTTGCTGGGACCGCCCCCGTTTGCGCCGCACGCGGGTACGGCTCCTCGAACTCTTCCTCCTCCAGATGGACCTCGTCGAGTTCGGTATCGTCCACCTTTTTACGCATTAAGAGATAGATAATGGTGCTCGCGGTCCAGAAGTAACTGTAACCGAAGCCAACCACCATCAGGAAGATCAGGTAGATCCAGAAGCTGACCATGTACACGCCGATCCACTCGTACCATTCAATCTGATTCTCATTGCTCAGCGCCAGGGTCTGGCCGACGGTCCCTGTGGGGTACACGACGTCCACGGTCCGCGCGTTCGGGTTCTTGTAGAGCATCAGGTCGCGCCAGCCGAAGGAGGTCGGGGCCCTGACGAAGAGATAATCCGGCGCGCGGCCTTGCGAGACAAAGGGCGCCTGGCTGACACCCCACTTGCCCAGGTACACCGTCAGCGACCCCATGAAGCCGACGAAAAAGACCAGCACCGCACCGTACGCCAGGGCGACGAACGCATACCAGACGTAATTCCACGGAGCCTGGTAGACGTAACTGTACGAGCGGCTAATGGCGTCAAAACTGTCCGAGCCTTCCGTGCTGATGGTCGAGTACATCAGCGGCCAGCCGACGAGCCCGACCAGCACCACCGCCATGATCAGGCCGACGAGCAGCACGAGCGGCCAGAACAGGCCGGCAACGAAGATATCGCCAATCAGCGGAATCCACTCGAACCAGCCGAAGACAATCAGGAACACCGTCAGCACGACGATGAACAGCAGCGGAAACAGCGGCGCCGACAGGAACGACTTGAAGCGACTCGTTGCGAAGCGAACGGCCTCGGTCATGCCGACCTTCTCGTTGGGCCGGGCAAGCTGCACGGCCGCCATGCGCGTGATGGCACCGCCGAAGACCGCCCAGGTGCCCAGCGTTGTCAGGATGATCAGGAACAGGTACACCCGGTTCCAGCCACCCGACGACGGGTCGAACAGGTAAGCGATCGGCCGCAAAAACTTGACGAGCGGCTCGACCATCACGGGCAGTTGATCGCTGGCGAACCAGCCGAGGAACTCGCCACGCTGCCAGGGCACGTGCCGCAGGCCCTCCTCGCCTTCACTCGTGAGATTGCCGGTAACGAGCAGGTAGGGGTTCGGGCCGCGATCCTCGAACCAGGGCCAGCTGCGGAGCATCCCCGCAGGCTTGTAGCGCGGCTTGAAGAGTGCCAGCGCCTTGCGGGTGATCTCGGCATCTCCTCTCTTCTGCGTAGCCAGGTCGCGCTCGATGTCACTGAGAGTCTCTCTCCCTTGGAGTTCATCGACCAGACGCTTTGCCGGTATCGCGGACAACTTCAGGTCGATGGTAACGTCCTTCACCTGGGCCGTAAAGTGCTTGAGATCAACTCGGATATCCTGTGCTGTCAGACCCTCCCCCTTCAGCTTCTCCAGGTCGGGGGGTATCTTCTCGCCTTCCTTCAAGGGCAGTTTAAACGGAAGGGTGTACTCGACCGGTTCGCCGATCTCCAACCAGTAGGTTGACCAGTCGGGTGCCCCTTTGAGGGTAACCTTGCGTGTCCGCTTATCGGCGATGGCCGCATCAATGCGTCGCTTTTCCGCAGCAATCTTCCGGTATTCCGCCGGGCTGCCAGCGACGTCGGCGACGTCGATCTTGGCGACCTCCTCAGCCTCTTTGATTGAGGAGGGCACGGGGCCAGCCATTTTGTAGCGCAAGTTCCAGCGATTGCGCTCCTGCTTGAAGTCGTTCCAGCGCGCCTGTTCGGTGGCCTCGGTGCCTTCGTCTTTCCATTGCGGCGGGCGGTCGCTGCCGAAGGTCGCGAAGAAGAGCGCCGACAGCAGCCACCAGCAGAAGGACATCACCAGAATGCCCGCCGCCGCCAGCAGCAACTTCTTCGGATCCAGGGCCACTTTGAAAGCGGTGAACAGTTTCATCCACGACGGCTGCTCGCGCGGATGGTCCCTCCGCACTCCGACTTGCTCCTCGGCCATGCCATGCTCCTTAGTTCACGCGGCGCGGTTCCGTGGTGCAGGCGGCGCCTGCAGGGGCGATGCAGGCGCCGCCTGCACCACGGGCCACGACCGCGGCCTGTCGCTGATTTCAAAGTGGGCATTATATGCCGAGGAAAGAAAGGGGCGAGGGGCGAGGGACGAGGGGCGAGGGAAGACCAATTGTGGCACGGTCTCCTGACCGTGCCACGGCGACTGACCGCAGGTCTCCCGCTACTCCTGGAGACCTGCGGTCAAAAGCCGTGGCACGGTCAGGAGACCGTGCCACAACTGGGTCTTTACTGGCCACTAACCACTAGCCACTAACCACTAACCACTAATTTAGAAGACGAACGCTATGCCGACGTCGATGCCGTGCAGCGTCCGGATGGTGCCTTTCTCCCACGCCGGCGCGAGGCCGCTGACGTCGAAATCGACGGGCCGCGGCGACGCGATCGTGTTGAAGAAGACCATCCCCGTGTAGCCGATTTTGATCGTGATCGCCTCGTACGGCCGCCACCACAGGGCGATTTTCCCTTCGAGGGACGGGGCGAGGGTGACGAAATCGCGGTGCCGCGATGCCGCCGTGCTGAAGTCGCCGAGTTCGTACTTCGCCCGCGTGTTGACGAAGTCGCCATAAAGCCCCGCCTCGAGGTCCACGCTGCACGCCAGGTTGCCCAGCGGCATCGTGCCGAGATCCCAGTCGTTGCCGAACCCGAAGTGAGCACCCCACAAACGGTTCGACACCACGTTGGTGTAGACCGCCGAGTCGGTCGGAGTGGATGTCCCATCGATGGCGAAGTCCGTCGTTCGCCACTTGAAGCGCTCCCAGAACCAGACGATCCGCGGCCCGAACAGGCCGTAGCAGCGGTAGCGCTCGCCTTCGTAAAGGGGGTAACGGACGTTGATCTGGTAAATGTCGAAACGCTGCACCATGTCGATCGTCATCTGGGAGGCGGCGTTCCAGATGCCGCTGGCGGCACCGATGTTCGAGCCGGGGGCGTTGACCTTCTGGCCGGTGCCAAGGTAGTTGTTGCTGTAGTTGAAGACCGGCGAACTGATGAAGGTGTTCTCCTGGAACTCGCCGGGGTTGCCGGCAATGGCAGGGGTGGCGCTGGCGGAATAACGGGCGTCCCAGAAGTGGATCCAGCTCAGCTCCACCGCGAGGCCGTCCTCGAAGCGCCAGCCGAAGCCGAGATTGAAGCCCGGCATCGATGCCGACGGGCCGGTGACCTGCTGGACGTCCAGCGCGGGGAACTTGCTGCCGATGAAACTGCCCGGTCCGCCCGTCAGGCCCAGCGCGGCGTTGATGCTGCCGTCGCGGTCCGTGAAGCCCTGGAAGGCGATCAGCTGACTCTTGAGCGGATTGCTCTGCGTCCAGAGCAGGAATTCGCCGAAAGCATAAAACCCGCCCTGGTTGTAGCCCGGGTGGCCCAGGGGAGAGACGTTGGGCACCACCGGCGGCGGTACGTCGTAGTAGTTGTTGGTCTGCGCCCGGGCCAGGGCCGGCGTGAGCAGTCCCCCGACCGTCAGCCACGCCAGCCAGCCGATTCGATTACGCATAAGCCCCATCCCTCCGTGACGAAGGCGCTGGTGGTTCGGCCCAGAACCGTCATCCCCCAGGGCCGAACGGTCTGCGGCGGTGAGCAGCCAAGCCGGCATCCCGTCGCCTGATTCGCTTCTGATCGACTGCAAAAGATAAGGGTGGCGGAATATAGCAAGGGCTTCTCCCCTGTCAAGGGGTCTTCTGCGTTTTTTCTGCCGCGATCCGGCCGGCTTCTTGATGTTGGTTGGGGGACTCTGGTAAGATCGCGCGGTGTCTCGAACCCCTCCCCCCAACCCCCTCCCCGAAGCGGAGAGGGGGAGCAAGACCAATACTTCTTCTCTTCTCCCCCTCTCCGTTTCGGGGAGGGGGTTGGGGGGAGGGGTTCTCGACAGGCAGAGGGCCCACTATGAAGCGCATCGCAGCGATCGGTTCCCTCCTTGTTTGCCTGCTCCTCGCCGGGCCAGCACCGGCGGGAGACAGGCCACTCGTCGTCAACGTCTGGCCGGGCAAGGTGCCGGGAGACACGGGTATCGCCGGCGAGGAGAAGTTCATCGAACTGAAGGTCGGCGGCAAGCCGTATCAGGTCGGCGGCAAGCCGACGAAATGGCTGACCAACGTCACGAAGCCCACTCTCACCATCTACCGGCCCGCGAAGGACAAGGACACTGGGACGGCCATGCTGATCTGTCCGGGCGGTGGTTATCACAACCTGGGTTGGGACGTGGAAGGCGAGGAAGTGGCCGCCTGGCTGAACTCGGTCGGCATGACCGGCATCGTCCTCAAGTATCGTTGTCCTCGCCGTGCGGGCGATGTGAAGGGCCAACCAGCCGCCGGGCCGCTCATGGACGCTCAGCGGGCCGTCAGCCTGGTGCGCAGCAAGGCCGCGGCCTGGGGAATTGACCCTAAGAAGATCGGTATGGTCGGCTTCTCAGCAGGCGGGCATCTGGCCGGGGCGACGGCCACCAACTTCGATCGGCGCCGTTACGAGCCGATCGACGACATCGACAAGGTCAGTTGCCGGCCGGACTTCGCCATCATGCTTTACTCGGGCTACCTGCAGGTGAAGGACAAGGACGAACTCGCGCCGGACCTGCGCGTCTCGACGAAGACGCCGCCGATCATGCTCGTGCATGCGAGCGATGATAACATCAGCAAGGCGGACAACAGCGTGATCATGTACCTGGCGCTCAAACGCGCTGGCGCATCGGCAGAACTGCACATTTACGCCACCGGGGGCCACGGCTTCGCGGTGCGCAACACCGGCCACCCTTGTAACCTGTGGACGCAGAGTTGTCTCGCCTGGCTGCGCAGCCAGGGATTGCTCAAGCGCCTCTAACTTGCTGGCGAGCCGGGAGCGTGACTCCTGGCTCGCCAACAGCGCGAACTGCCGCCGCACGCCAAAACGCTCTCGAACCAAAGCGGCCGCCACGATACAATGCCATATTATCATTCCTCAGCCCCGGTAGGGAGATTGCGACGATGCCCAAGGGAGAAGCGAGCATGCGCGACGGCGAGCGTTCGCTGGCGGTCTTCATCGATTTCGAGAACCTCGCCCTGGGATTTCAGGGCCGCCGCGACCGCTTCGACATCGAACGTGTCCTGGAGCGCATCGTCGAGAAGGGCAAGATCGTCGCCAAGAAGGCTTACGCCGACTGGAGCCGCTTCGCTTCCTATACGGCCCCGCTGCACGAGGCTGCCATCGAGTTGATCGAAATTCCCCGCCGCGCCCAGAGCGGCAAGAATTCCGCCGACATCCGCCTGTGCGTCGATGCGATGGACCTCGCCTATTCCAAGGAACACATCGACACGTTCGTAATCGTCTCCGGCGACAGTGACTTCTCGCCGCTGGTCTCGAAACTCAAGGAGAACGGCAAGCACGTCATCGGCCTGGGCATGCAGGAATCGACCTCCGAGCTGTTGCGCGACAACTGCGACGAGTTCATCTACTACGAGGATCTCGGCAAGGCGCCGGCAATCGCGCCCAATCTCGACGCCCAGCTGCCCGAGACCAAACGCAAGGCGTTCGCCCTGCTGCTGGAGTCGCTGTTGGCCCTGCGCCGCGAGAACAAGGAAGTCCTGTGGGGGTCGATGGTCAAGGACACGATGAAACGCAAGAAGCCCTCGTTCAACGAGGCGTACCACGGCTATCGCACGTTTAGCGAACTGCTCGAAGACGCCCAGAAAGAGGGCCTGCTCGAACTGGACACCGACAAGCGCAGCCGCACCTACGTCGTGACGCGTTTCGGCGCCGAGATGCGCTCGCCGGCGCCGGTGCCGGCCAAGGCGAAGCTGAAGACACGCCGGCGGCGCTCCCCGAAGAAGCGGCCCGGCAACGGCCGCAACGGCGGCGAACACTCCGCTACTGTGGCCGCAACAACGCCCCCCGAGAACGCCGCGGCGGTGGAACTGCCGGCCCCCACCGTGCCGCCTGCGCGCCCGGAACCGCCGGAACCCCCTCCCGAGCGCCCGACTCTTCCAACCCCTGCAACCGAGAGCGACAGCCCATTTTGAGCACCCTGTTTCCGCCTCTGGCCATTGACACGGGCCCGCGGACAGGGCACAACGGACAGCGGGGTGCTGTGTCGCAAACCCCTCCCCCCAACCCCCTCCCCGCAACGGAGAGGGGGTTGGGGGGAGGGGTTTGCGACACAGCAACAGCGGGGGTCTTCATGGCACAGGCGGTCGATCGCTTCCTGAAAATGGTACAGCGCAGCGGCCTGCTCACCCGCGAGCAGCTCCAGGCCGACCTGCGCGCCGTGCCGAAAGATCGCCGGGGCGACCCGCAAGCCCTCGCCGAACATCTCGTTAAGGCCGGCAAACTGTCGCGTTTCCAGGCGCTCAAGCTGCTCAAGGGCGCTCCCCAGGGATTGATCCTTGGTCCGTTTCAGGTGCTGGCGCCGATCGGCAAGGGCGGCATGGGCAGCGTTTACCTGGCGCGCGACGCCCGCAACGGGCAACTCGTCGCTCTGAAAGTGCTGCCGCCGAAGCGGGCTCGCAAGGAAGAACGCCTGGTGGCCCGTTTCGAGCGCGAGAAGGATCTGAGCCAGCGTGTCCGCCACCCTCACCTGGCCCGCACCTACGAAGCGGGCGACGTGAATGACATCCATTACATCGCGATGGAGTACATCCCCGGGAAGAGCCTGTATCGCCTGGTTACCACCGAGGGCTCCCTGGAGGTGCGCCGCGCCGCCCGTCTATTCGCCGAGGTCTGTTCCGCCCTGGAATACGCTCACGGCCAGGGGCTCATCCACCGCGACCTGAAGCCGTCGAACATCCTCATCACGCCGAACGATCACGCCAAGGTGCTCGACCTGGGTCTGGCGCTGATGCAGGGCGAAACGGCCTTCGAGCGCGAGGTGATCGGCGGCGCCGGCTACATCGTCGGCTCGATGGACTACATCGCGCCGGAGCAGACGACCGACGCGACACGCGTCGATCCGCGCGCCGACATTTACGGTCTTGGATGTACTTTATACTTCACCCTGACAGGCAAGCCGCCGTTCCCCGGCGGCACATCCCTGGAGAAAATTCAGAGGCAGCGCAGCGAGGAGCCGGTGCCGGTGACGCAGCGCAACCCGGCGGTGCCGGCGGCGTTCGCGACGATTGTGCAGCACATGATGGCGAAGGCGCCTGAGCAGCGTTACCAGACCGCCGGAGCGGTGCGGCAGGAATTGCTGGCCTGGGCCGGCGCGGACACCTCGCTGCCGGTGGATAGCCAGGGTGACCAGGGCTTTCAGCGAGCCGTGGCCGCCCTGCGCGACGGGCAGATTCCGCCCGAGCTGATCGAGATCGTGATTGTGCCGTCGCCGGAGCCAGCTTCGCAGCCGAGCCTGGCCACTGTTCCGGGGCCGTCCCACGACGGATCGCGCGACCTGCTCTGGCTTGGCGCGGCGTTCGTCGGTTTCTGGGTGGTGTTGTTGCTGGTCCTCGGCCTGATTCAGCTGCTGGGCTAGCGCAGGAACCGAGGAGCGATTGAACGAGCCGGAAGCGTAAGCGATGGGCAGACCGTCGCTTACGCTTCCGGCTCGTTCAAGAGGTTCCTTGCGTTCGCACGAGTGCAGGGACAAACAACGTCTGGTTCGTAGTACCGCCTTCAGGCGGAACACGCGATGCCACCTGAAGGCGGGACTACGAACCAGAGGTTCGTTGCTCTTGCACGAGGGTGTTTCGCCGCGCGGCAGAAATGTCTCACTTCCGCAACTGCCGGGCTCGGTCGAAGTCGCGCAGGGCCAGGTCGTGTCGTCCCAGCGCGGCGTACGCCTCGCCACGCAGCCGAAAGCACTCCGCATTCTCCGGCATGCGACCGATGCAGACGCAGTATGCGCGAATCGCCTCTTCCTGATGGCCCCGCCGTGCGGCACACACCGCTAAGCAAAGATTCGGCCAGAACTCGTGAGGCCCCTCCGCGATCGCCTTCTCCAAGGCCGCGGTCGCCCGCTCCAGGTGTCCCTGCCGGAGCAGCCACCGTCCCAGGGTGTAATGCTCCCACGGCGTGCGCGGCGCTTCTCCCTTCCCACGCCCCGCCACCCCCAGCGCCCTGGCGTGCAGTTGCCGCTCCCGGCACAGGGCCGGCGTCGGGCCGAAGAGCGCTTCCGCCTCGTCCAACAGCAGCAACGCCTCCCGGCGGGCAGGCTCATTGCGGCCATCACGTTTCAACGGCACACGCAGCGACGCCCAGCACACCGCCAGCTCCAGCAGGTCGGTACGGATGCGCTCCTCGACTTCCGGCGCCAGCTCTCCGCCCGTCCGGTCCAGGAGCCAGTGGCGCGCTTGCCACATCTCCGCGCAGGGTTTCTCCAGACGCCGGACGGCGCGCGGCGCGAGCGACTCCAGGACGTACGCGCTGCGGATCCCTTCGACGAATTGGTGCAGTTCTTGCGCCTTCTGGCCCCGCTGCGCGGCGCGCAGCTGGTGCGCCAGCACATGCGCCAGCGGCTCACCGCCGCGCAAGTTGTCCGCCTGTTCCAGGCCGCGATTGAAGGCGCGGGCCGCCTCGGCGTAGCGGCTGCGGCCCAGCTCCTCGCGGCCCTCGGACAGGGCAGTCTGCACCGCGTGCCGCAACTCGCCCCGCCGACCGGCGATGAGCGTCGCGACCGCCAGCAGCGTCCCGATCAGACCCAGCAACAGCACGAACGATCCCACGGCGCGCAGCCGGTGCCGCCCCTGACGCTGCTCATCTTTCCAATTACGATCCGGTAAGTCCGCGTGGCGACACAGGTCGGCGGCGAGGGCCGCGGCATCGGCATACCGCTCGTCCGGCTGGCGCGCCAGACACTTGCCGATCACGTCCGACAACTCGGCGCTGACCTGCGGGTTGTGCCGGCACAGCGGGATGGGGGGCGTGGCCACGTCAGGCCGGCAGCCCGCAAGGGTCTCGTAAAGCAGCACCCCCAACGAATAGATGTCGCTCCGGCCATCCACCAGCACGGAGAGCGGGGCGCCCCGCTCGGCGTCGGTGAAGGCGCGCTGTTGCTCCGGCGACATGTAGCCCGGCGTACCGCCCAGCCACGATGGCGCCGCCTGCCCGGGCTGAAGCGGTCCCTGGGCGAGGTGAAAGTCCAGCAGCATCGGGGCGCCGTCGGCGGCGATCAGCACATTGCTTGGCTTGACGTCCAGGTGGACCAGACCGCGCTCATGGGCGTAGTGGAGCGCCTCGGCAAGGGTCGCCCCCAACCAACAGACGGCGCGGACGAAGGCCAGTCGCGCCAGCAACCGGCGTGTGGGGCCTTCTCCGGAAACCGTCGCTTCCGTGGGCTGGGCCCGGTCGAGGGCCTCGATGATGGTCTGGCCCGACCTTGCCGCGGGCGGGATACATGCCAGGTTGGCGAAGATCTGCAGCCAGGTCGCCCCGCCGAAGTACGGCATGCACAGGAAACGCAAGTCGTGGTCGGGGTCGTCGTGGACGGTGTGCAGCGGGACGATGTGGGTGTGCTGCAGGCGAGCCAGAGACAGGCATTCCCGCCCCCGCAACGCTGTCACCTTGAGGACGACAGGCCGATTGGCCAGCGCAGGCTCGATGGCGAGATAGACGCGCCCTTCGGCGCCGTGGCCCAGTTCGGTCAGCACCTGGTAGCCTTTCGGCGGCTCGATCGGCGGCAGTGCGGTCGGCGCCGGATCGAGACGCCATTCGCGATCGAGGAGGCCGGCCAGGTGCTCGCGCCACTGGGGAAAGCGTTCGAGGATCTCCGCGGTGAGGACACGTTCCCCGCGCTCCCGGCGCAGGCAGACTTCCTCGTAGATCAGCCGGACGGCGGCTTCGGGCTGTTGCCGCAGTTCGGGGTGACGCTCAAGGAGTTCGTCAGCACGCAGGAGTTGGTGCCGGCGCCACGAGCCGACCATCTCCTCGACCAGCCGCATCGCCAGGGCGTGGATCTGCTCCGCCGCGGAGCGGTCCTCACCAGTCCGGGGAGTGGCGCGGCACACAACGGTACACGAACGATCATTCGCGAAGTCAGTAGACATGGATGGCTGCGCCTGCAAGCACAGGGTTCTCGCCTTGGGCAATCCCCAGCAGCTTTGCTGGCGTGTTGGGGATCCACCGCTAGATGGGCTGAAGCGTGGATGATAGCGTCCGGATCGGAACGGCTTTTGGAGCGAAGGGAGACGGGGGATCAACGAGTGCCTGATCCAACCCTCGCTCTTTTCCAACCTAGACCATCTTTCCCGGTTGTCAACTTTTTTTCTTGCACAAAATGGCCCAAGGGCGGCATCCACCACCGCTGGAACGCGGGTGTCGCTCTGAGGTCTCCCTGGTTCCCAAACTCTGTTTGGGAACGCACTGTGAGCGGAACTCTGTTTCGCTTGGCGCGTTGCCCCTGTGCCGCGGCGTGCGAAACAGAGTTTCGCTTAGGCCCGTTCCCAAACAGAGTTTGGGAACCAGGTGCAAAAATCAGTGCCCCGGTCCGAGCAGCACGGCATTGAGGAACAGGCGCTGCGTCTCCGGACACATCGCCCGGAAATTCGGGTCGTCCGCGAAGCCGATCACGTGTCCCTTGCCCAGCGCTTGATGAACCAGATAGGGCTTGCCCGCGATCAGCTTGAGTGTGTCCGGCCAGCAGTAGCCGCTCACCAGCAGTTGCTTCTCGGCTCCGAAGCTGACCAGGTTGCGACCATCCTTCAGCTTGAGCGGCGTCAGGATCACATTGCCGTTGAACAGGACGCTCGTCTCGGGTTTCACGCCAAACGTCAGCCAGTGGTCGTCATCGGCCGTTGCGCGGAGAAACGCCCCCGGCACGCGATAGGGCGGTTCGTCTGCCGATTTCGACTCTTTTTTCTCGTCCTTCTCCGCCTTGGCCTCCTCGGGGCGCGACGGCCGGCGCTCGAGTTTCGTGGCCAGCAACTTCACCTTGTCGCCCGCCGCCCACGCCGCGGCGCCCTTGACCAGCACGAGCGTCCCGCCCTGTTGCACCCAGTCCTTGAGGCGCGTGACGATCCCCTCGCCGAGCCCGCCGGCGCCGGTGTATTTGCCGTCCGGCAGGATGAGGACGTTGTACTTGCGCAGATCGACGCTCCCCAGGTTGCGGGCGGCGATGCGCGTGACGGGGTAGTGCCAGACCTGGTCGAACAGGTACCAGGTGTGCCCGACGGTGTAGGACACCGGGCGATCCACGACGAGCAGAATCCGCGGCGGTTTGACCCAGGTGACGTTCGGTCCGCCGAGGCTCGCCCCCTCATCGACGAAGCCGGTGTCAGTGGCGTGAATCTTCAGGCCGTGCTTCTTGGCCGCCTCCTCGGCCGCCGCGTGGACCGTCTCCGGGTTGCCGTGAACCTTCAGGATCAGCGACCCGCGCCGATACGCGACACCGCCGACTTTGAGAGGTTGGTCAGCGACGTAAACCCGCAGCCCCGCGCGGAGCCAATCGCACAGCGCCCGCGGGACGCCGTCATCGTCGGCGCCGACGAGGTAGGCAACCTTTGCCCGGCCGCCGCTGACTTCTCCGGCCGCCTCGTGGGCGCGGATCTCCTCGGCCGGGACTTCCACCGCGTTATGAGTCGCCAGACACGCTACTCCGTGCGCCAGCGGCAGCGAACACGTAGTGATGTCGTAGATCTTGTCCTCCTGCCCGCGTGCCTGCCGCTTCAACTGCCGCTTGATGAACTCCTCGCCGAGATCCATGTGCCGATCCAGCAGGCTGCGCGCCACGCGCGACGCGGGCTGAGCCAGCGGTACGTGGTAGCTGCCGGGAGGGATCGTGCGTTCCGCCTTTTTCCCCTCGACAATGTCGGTTGTGGTCGCCTTGAGGGTCTTGCTGACGCGCCGGACCTCGATGCCGTTGCGCAGGAGCAGCGCAGCCAGCATGGCGGCACGCCCGGGGCGGTCGCCTTCGAGGAGGAAGTAATCGCGCACGGGGCCGTTGCGGCCCAGTGCGATGCTGTCGGCCCGGATCTGGTAGAAATCGCGGAGCAGGGCGGCGCGGTTCGCGGCGGCGGTTTCGAGCGTGGCGAGGGCGCTGATGTAATGGTGGCGGACGGCGTCGTGGTAGTGCAGTTTCGTGTCGTCGTTGCGCTCGACGACCTTGCCGCGGACGCCGCCTTGCTCCCACAGGAAACTGATAGCTCCGTGCAGGGCTGGATAGGTTGAGCCGTACTGCGGACCGAAGCCATCGAACATTTCGCGCGTCGTGTAGGCGAAACCGTACTGGTCGAAGCGCCGGGCGTGGTTCTTGCCGACCCGCAGGTACCACTCGCGCTGGCGCGGCAGCAGGAACGGGCTGACCGGCTCGGCAGGCGGGTCGAAGAAGAAATTCTCGTTGGCGCCCATCTCGTGGGCATCGATGAAGATCTGAGGTTGCCAGCCAAGGTACGCCGCCACGCGCGCCTTCGACTCGCCCTGCGTTTGCAGATACCAGTCGCGATTCATGTCGAAGAGGTAGTGATTGAAACGACCGCCGGGCCAGCGCTGGGCGCGGTCGGCGGCGAGCGGCTCGGACTCGACGAAGGCGCCGCGGCGCTCGCGATGGAAGTTGACGAAGCGTTCGCGGCCGTCGGGGTTCTGCAACGGATCGATCACGACGACGAGCTTTTCGAGCAGGGCGCGCGTTTCGGGGCGGCGGTCCGCGAGGAGATGATACGCGGTGAGCAGAGCGGCGTCGGAGGGCGATGTTTCATCGCCGTGAACGCAATACGCCAGCCAGACGACGGCGGGGGCGCGGGCAGCGAGAGCGTCGGCCTCCTCGGGCGTGGTGCGGCGCGGGTCGGCCAGGCGCAGGTTGTCCTTGCGGAGTTCGTCGAGCGCCTTGAGGTTCTCCGGCGAAGAGAGGATCAACAGGTGAAGCGGGCGACCCTCGTAAGTCTTACCGTAGACTTCCAGCCGTGCGCGCGTGGGGGCAGCTGCGACAAGGGCACGCAGGTAACGCTCGATTTCGGAGTAACTGGAGACGTCTTCTCCCCAGGCGTGGCCGACGACTTGCTTCATGGTGGGAATCTTCGGATCGCGCTGCAACTCGGGCACTGGCAACAGCCAGTCGGGTGCCTTCGGATCGGCACGACCCTCGCCACCGCGGACAGGGCTGAGGCAGACCAAGCACGCCAGGACGGCCAGCAGACGAGCGTTCATGGAAGACGGCCCTTGAGGTGTGGTCGGAGCCCGAGGCGCCGGTGAGGGACAGTCCCTCGCTGCCGCCTCGGGCTCGGATGCGACGTTGCTGGCGTAAGCACTCGTGCGAGTTCAAGCGACCTCCTGTTCGTAGTCCCGCCTTTAGGCAGCTGGACGTCAAGCCGCCTAAAGGCGGGACTACGAACAAGACCTCCCTGGTTCCTGCACTAGCGTTGGCCGAAGCGATGCCCGGTCGCTTCCATCGGCACCGTATAGAGCGATGTGCGCGCCGTCACGTAGAGCGTGCGCATGTCCGCGCCGCCGAAGGTCACGTTCGCCGGCTGCTCCGGAATCGCGATGATCCCGAGCAGTTTGCCCGACGGGTCGATGACCTGCAGGCCCAGCGCCGAGGTGATGTACAGGTTGCCCTTCGTATCGACCGTCGCGCCGTCGGCGCCGCCGCCCTTCTTGCCCTTCGGCTGCTGCAGCGTGCAGTAGACCTTGCCCATGCCGATCTTGCCCGGCGACTCGACCGGGTACGCCATCATCTCCGCCTGACCGGTCGGGAAAACGTACAGCGTCTTCTCGTCCGGCGAGAGGATGACGCCATTCGGGTTGGGCAGGTTGTCGAGCAACCGCGTCACCTTCCCTGCGGCCGAGACGTAATAGACGCCGAGTTTGCCCTGCGGCAGCGGCTTGGGGGCGCGGAACGAGGGGTCGGTGAAATAGACGCCGCCCTCCTTGTCCACCACCAGGTCGTTCGGAGCGTTGAAGCGTTTCCCCTCATAGGTCGCGGCCAGCACGCGCAGCTCCTTGCCGTCAGGGCTGATCGCGACAATGCGGCCGTCCATCTCGCAGGCGACCACCTCGCCTTTTCCGTTGACCATCAGGCCGTTCGCATGGTTGGATTTCTCGCGGAAAACGCTCAGCTTGCCGTTGGTATCTACCTTGTAGATTTTCTCATCCGGGATGTCGCTGAAGTAGACGTTGCCGGCGCGGTCGGCGGCCGGCCCCTCGGTGAACTTGAAGCCGGTGTGCAGCTTGACGATCTTGCCAGTGGGGCCGATGCCGGGGATCGGCTTGGGCCCGTCGCCAGCGCCGCCGGGGACGGCCAGGATCAGCACCGCGGCCCCAGCGATCAGGGGGATGCGCGTCAGCATGGAGGTTGACTCCCAAGGGTGGTAGAGAATACGCGGCCGTCGGCTGCGCGCCAGGACGCGGCCGCCGCACAGGGTTTGACATTATCGCACCAACCAGGTGGTTGCCAGAGGGGAGTTGGAAAAACGGTGGTGTCAGCGATCTCGTTCCTCAAGCCACTTGGCGGCTTGCGGTGGACTTTGATACGTCAAGAGTAGGCTCAAGATATCCTCAATATCCGAGGAAGTCAGCAGGAGGCGACGGTGCTCGTGCCGGAGGAAGCGCTCGCGCACACATCCGTCGAGCCACGCCAGCAGAGGATCGAAAAGCCCCAATGTTGAGTAAACCGATCGGTTTTGTGTGTAGGCCAAGTTGAGCCCAGGTGAGGATCTCGAACAGCTCATCGGCGGTGCCAAAGCCTCCGGGCAGGGCGAGGAAACCGTCGGCCAGATCGGCCATGAGGGCTTTACGCTGGTGGACAGGTGCGCGGGGTGCGCTCGGTGATCCCGGCGGCGATCGGCCGACCGACGAGCAAGCCGCCGACGGGCCATTACCGGCGGCTGATGAAGGCCCGGCTGCACGCGGGGTATTGCCGCTACGGACAGCGGTGGCAGGCTGAGACGGGGTTCTCGATGGCGAAGGGTCTTCCGTTGTTAGGTGCAAACACTGGGCTTTTCGGGTTTTCTGGCGGTCTTGGCTGCCCTCGGGGGACCGCGGGGTCCGTCGTTGCCTGTCTTCGGTTCGTTCCCTTCCTGCGGCCGCCGCGGAGGCCGTCCTGGCTCGTGT